>Ga0194117_10002735_pt1 | contig 18428 bp, 18 predicted proteins | sample TA2MahsurfametaG_FD_160579 | JGI IMG/M metagenome (GOLD analysis project Ga0194117, IMG submission 160579) | Freshwater microbial communities from Lake Tanganyika, Tanzania - TA2015009 Mahale N1 surface | ecosystem: Environmental > Aquatic > Freshwater > Lake | place: Tanzania: Lake Tanganyika...
CAAACGGTTGGTTATTTAGAGTCCATAACGGTTCTGGTTTTATTTACAAAGGATCTTGGGGTGGTGGCACCGCAGCGACAATCCTCGACTCGTCGAACTACAACTCCTTCGCTCCCACACTGACTGGCACTGGAGCAAGCGGAACGTGGAGTATAAATGTTACAGGTAACGCCGCAACTGCAACGAACGGTTTCACCGTCAAGCCGGGATGGGCTTTTAACCAGAACGTCATCGTCGGGCTCGCGAACTTCAACAACTCAGTGCCGTCTGGGTTCTATGAGGGATATCAATCGACCAACGCCCCGTCCGCAACTTGGTACAACCTGATCAACGTCAGGCACAGCAACCCCGGAAACGACCACGGCTTCCAGTTGGCCATGAGCTACTACGACGAGAATCTGTGGTCTCGCACATATCAAGGAGGCACGGGAGCGAATAACGGCACGTTCACAGCATGGAGGTTGCACCTGCACTCGGGGAACTACAACTCCTTCGCTCCCACACTGACTGGCACTGGAGCAAGTGGAACATGGGCTATAAATGTTACTGGAAATGCTGCTACAGTAACAAATGGTATATATACTACAAATTATTATACAGGCACTCCTCTTGGTAAAAGAAGACTTAGAATACATCCATCCGATTCTACTAGTTTAAATAGTTCAATAACAAATCTTGAGTGCGGATTTACATATGGCGGTTCTGGTGAACCTACAGGCCCATTTATAGCATTCGGAGGTTTGGGAGGCGCAATCGATTATTCGTGTCAACTTGTAGGTGCATATAGCGGTGGCGGCAATGATTTTAAAATTAGAACCAGAAACGATGATAATTCTACTTGGAATGCTTGGAGAACAATAATTACAGATGGTAATTATACTTCATATTCTCCGTCATTAACAGGCACAGGCGCAAGCGGAACATGGGCTATAAATGTTACTGGAAATGCAGTTACTGCTGGGGGATTGGCTGTTCATACCGGAACAAATAATGAAGCAAATAAAATAGTAAGAACGCAGGGTGACGGTTACATTATGGCTGGTTGGATAAATACGATTTCCGGTGATATGCCTGATACTCAAAGTATAGACAGAATATATTGTTCCGCTGACGGTTTTATTCGTTTTAAAGGCGTTTCAGATTTCAAACAACAAATTAATTTGACTTATAAAAATGCAACTCCGAGAAGTGCAAACACAACAGATACTAATTATTGGACCGGTGTCATGGGATGGGACAGCACCGATTGGAACTTGGTGTTCGACTGGGGTAGCGGTTTTACAGATTCCTGGGGCGGACCTGCCAACAGACCTGGAGACACTACCCATCATCTTGGCATTCAGTCAGTTCACTACACAAATGGATCATCTAGATATGGTTGGCAGATGGTCAACGGCGCAGCGACCGGCCGGTGGTGGCTGCGTGATGTTTGGGGAGGGGGATTTAATTCATGGAGAGAAGTGCTTCACTCTTTGAACTTCAACTCCTTCGCTCCCACGCTGACTGGCACCGGAGCAAGCGGAACATGGAGTATAAATGTTACAGGTAATGCAGTTACTGCTGGAGGATTGGCTGTTCAAACAGGAAATAATTACGAAGCAAATAAAATAGTAAGAACACAAGAAAATGGTTACATTCATGCCGGTTGGATAAATACGATTTCAGGAGACAACAGTACTGTTGCAATTGACAAAGTTTATGCTTCTAATGATAATTATATAAGATATTATTCGCCAGCTAATTTTAGAACCGTTCTAGATGTTCCAACAAGAAATGGTGGCGGTGTTACAAACTTTGGTATCAATATTGCACCATCAAATAGATTACATATAAATGGTGATGGAACAAATCCACCTATTAGAATTGACAATACCACTCTAGCCGGCGGAGCATCTAACAGCAGAGGTTTTCTTGGTTGGTTACCAATATCACTTGGGGGAACAACTAGATACATTCAAATTTATACTTAAAAACATATGAACGATATAGAATATACAATATGCAGATATGAACTTTATCCACCGGATTTTCACACATCAATCGTTGTTGGATTTTTGGTTAAAGATTTATCAACTGGAAATACAGGTACAATGGAAAAGTTAATACCATTGGAAGATTCAAACGGTAAAACTCAAGGTGAGGTTTGTAATTTGGCATTTTCAAGATTAACAAAAGAAAATCAAAGTTTACTTGACTATTTTCAAAAGAAAAGAGATACTGTGGTAGGAAGCGTATTCATTCCAAACTGATTTAAAATGCCAAATAGATTATTGCTTGCAAGCGACTATAATTTTATATCAGGTTACAATATATTATTGTCAACAATTTTAGAAGAATCGTTAAATAAAAATGTGGTGGTAATACCAAAGTGTTATTCTAAAATATCAGACAAATTTAAAAATTATTTTAATGATATTCCACCAAAAAATGGAACTGAAAAAGAATTATTGTTATTTCCGTCTTTTAATTATCCCGATATTCAACATCCTTTATTACACATTCTAAATGGTAAAAATAAAACATTTTTTAGCATGTGGGAAGCAAGTAGAATTGGGGATTTTTATATTGATAAAATAAATATATTTGATCAAGTTATAGTACCAAACAAATGGAATAAACAAACATTTGAAAATCAAGGATGTACTACTAGAATTACCGTGGTAAATCTTGGTGTAGATACAAAGATATTTAATTATACAGAACCAAATAATAATGATTTTTTTACATTTGGAACTGGTAATGATGATCCAAGAAAACGATTGCCAGAAGTAATAAAATGCTTTATAAAAGCATTTCCAATTGAAAAAGATGTTCGTCTATCAATCAAAATATCAAATCAATTATCACAAAAATTTACAGATAGTAGAATTGAATTCAACACTCAAAATTTTACTAAACATCAATTAAAAGATTGGTATTGTTCAAACGACATATTCGTTTCTGCTGTAAGTGCAGAAGGATGGGGGTTAATGCAACACGAAAGTATGGCATGTGGTAGACCTGTAATTGTTGCAAATTATGGTGGATTAAAAGAATTTGTGACAGAAGATAATAGCTTTTGTTTAAATTACACCGAGGTTGACGCTACTGGTTTTTGGGAGTTTCCTGGTGCAAAATGGTCAAAGTATGATGAAGAACATATGATAGAAACAATGCGATATTGTTATAATAATAGAGACAAAGTAAAAGAAAAAGGTATAATTGCAAGCAAAGATGCTTGTAAATTATCAAATGAATTGTTTATAGAAACTCTATTAAAAACATTATCGATAGACTTTTAATTTTTCATGCCCGACAACAACGTCTGTATCAATAAATACTTTATAACCCAGTTTTGTTACTTCTCTACACCAAGCAACATCCTCCATTGTAAAGTCAGTTGAACCTCGAATATTAACAAATTCTGGACGAAACCATGGGTATTTCATGCTTTCAAATACGCCTCGTTTAACCAACATAAATCCAAACCCAGTGTAAACTACCGGATATTTTTTCCATTTTTTATATTCAGATAACATAGAATCATCCATGAATTGAAAATTTCCATTCTGTTGAAAGTATTCTTCATCCCAATATGGTACTGTCGCGTAGTGTGTGCCGCCGTCCATCTTATACAATCCACTCATAATATCTTCTTTATGATCTAACAACTTTTGAAATTGTTGTGGAGTAAAAATGATATCACTATCTAACCACATCATATAATCATAATCTACTTTTCCTCCAAATGGCAATTGGTTTTCACCGGCTAATATACTACCACCCAGACACATATTACGAGCGTAATAAATATTACAACTGTATTTTTGATTATAGACTAATTGAATCCCTTTATAATAACAATAAGATAATAGGTTAGTCCATGATTGTAAGAAGTTTCCGCTGAATTCTTTGCCTGGTAAACAAAACAAAATTTTCATAAATAAAATAATATTTTTTCCTGTTCAATAATATATATTATTGTTATAACCTAGAAAGGATATTTTAATTATGGAAAACCAGTTATCTAAACTTAGTATTACAGAACTTAAGGCTGCAGTCTATGACGAACTTGCAAAGGTCGAACAATCTCAAGCAAACATTCGTATTCTAAATCAAGAATTGCGGAACAGACTTCAACCGCAACAACAGGAAATTCCCCAGAACGGAGGATTGTCACAAGTAACTCAGTCCGATTTTAATCCCCCATCTCTATAAGTATGTCAGAGCCAATTAAGTTAAAACAGGAAGAGCTTGATGGATTGAAACAAATTCAGTCTAAGTATCAAGAGAAAATCTATCTTTTTGGTCAATTTTATTTAGAGCGTGTTGCGCTTGACGAAAAGATTAAACAGCTCGCAGATGCGGAAACTAAAGCTCGCGAAGAATATGCTGAGATTCAAAAAGAAGAACAATCGTGGGTTAATAAAATTGCCGAATCTTACGGTGACGGAAATTTGTCTCTTGGAGATGGAACATTTGTTCCAGCTAAAAAGTAATCTTAGTTTATAATTACTATAACCGCAGCATTATTTAAATGCTGCGGTTTTTTATATTTAAAAAAGCAATCTCAATTTATAATATATAATTAAGCGCAACAAGCAACTTAATTAGATAACAAGATACTATTTATATTAAGCGGTTACTATACTCTTATATTATGCTTATTATAAATCTTTGTCAAGATAAATAAATTCCTACTATTTATTATATATATGATTAAATTTGATCGATTATTAAAAGAAATCTACGACGCAAATTTATTGGAACAACAGGAAATTATCACGTTATATCTTGATATGGACGGCGTTTTAGCCGATTTTGAATTACAATTTGAACAATTGACCAATGAAACTCCTTCGGTATTTGAAAGAAAAAAAGGTACAAAAGCAATGTGGAGTGAGATTTCTAAACAAGGTGTGAAGTATTGGAGTGAGATGAAACCAATGTCTGATTTTCATATTTTAAGAGAATATCTAACGGAATTAAAGAATAACTCAAAAGTTAATATCGAAATCTTGACAAGCACAAGTGCAGACCAAATTGGTGTAAACTTTCCATCCGAATCTGAAAAAATTGTTCGTGATATTGAGGCTGGAAAAAAATTATGGACAGACAAATATTTGCCTGGTATAAAAGTAAACTACGCGGATTCAGGAACAGACAAATCGAGATGGGCTACAAAATTAACAATATTGTTAGACGATTTATATAAGAATGTAGAACAATTTATTGCTGCTGGTGGAGAAGGTGTTGTATATAGAAATGCATCCCAAGCAAAAAAAGAGATAGAAGCCGCCGTGGGAGCAATAAAACAAACAAATGGACATAGTTGAACTAATATATGAAATATAGAATTTATAATACTCAACTTAATCCTGCAATATGGAGTGGTCTGGTTCTTAATAAAGAAATAAAAGACAAACTAATTCAAGTTGCAAATGACTTTTATAAAGACACTAAATTAACCGCACCTCTTGTTGACATATTGTTCGTTGGTAGTTTATCAAATTATAACTGGTCCAATCATAGTGACTTTGATATTCATTTAGTTATAAATTTCAAGAATATAAATAGTGACACTGAAATGGTTGAAAAATATGTAAACCAATTAAAATCTGCATGGAACAAAGATCATGATATTCATATAAATGGATATAATGTAGAAGTATTTATACAAGATGTGAACAAACAGAATAGGTCAAGTGGAGTATATTCACTATTAAGTGGGAATTGGATATCCAAGCCAAAATATGAAAACTTTAGCGTAGACAATAACTTAATACAGAACAAATACATCGATGTTGTGTATAAGATAAACAGTGCAATCAAAGAATCAAATCTAGAACTATTAAAAACAACCCTCAAAGATGTGTATGATATGCGTCAAGCTGGATTGGACAGAGGAGGAGAATTAAGCACAGAAAATCTAGTGTTTAAAATATTGAGAAGTAGAGGTCACTTAGAAAAAATTAAAAATGCCATTACTTCAACGTATGACCGACAGATTTCAACGGATAAATGATATAAAATACTTAGAATTGCCACAATCCCATATTCTATCATAACCGTTGTTTTTCATATTTTCCCATTCACTCAGTTTCTCATCGTAATTTTCCAATAATTTACTTAATTTATGTTTCTGGAAACTCATTCTGTGACGTAAATCTTTGTAATTATTAATTATATAATAATAATTGACAGGTGTAAAATCCACAAAATTAAATCCTAATTTTTCATATATCTTGCCACTAAAATATCGTCTATCACTATAAGTTACTATATTGTTGGGGTTATAATTATTTATAAAATAACTAAATAACTTGCTTGCTGCACCATTAACTATAGTATTTATCTTGTTACAAAACCTCACCAACTCCCATTCGCTTGTATTATCAAATCTTGAAGTTTTTCTAAAAGTCATCACACTTACAAGCTCGTTATTGTTAAATAATCCAATTTTTATAGATGATTTATCTTCCCCTTGTAGGTGATTTTCATTCAAAAAGGAATTTTTAACAGATTCTTTTATTTCCGAAACAACGCAGTTTCGTCCGTTTATTTTTGATATATCGGATATAGAATTAATAAAATTTTTAATAATTGACTTTACGATTTCTTTTTTATTTATCCATTCATTTTCAAATATATGAATTAAATGGATTCCGTGAGTCATACAACTTTTTGTTTTGTTGAGATGATAATATTTGTTTATTCCGCCTGAATTTTCACTATGCCAATAAAGACCATTAATTTCTATTGCAAAATTTTTCGAGGGAACATAAAAATCTAACTCTTTGCCATTTAAAACGGTTCTATCATTTCTCTTAATAATTTCTTCTTTTTTAAGAATTTCAATCAAAAACTTATAAATTTCATTCTCTACAGTAGTAACTTTATCTGGATGACAATAATCGCAAAAAATATTATTTAAGTTATATACCGTGCTTTCAAATGTTTTATTACATGTTTTACAACAAAAATTATATCTGTTAGAAAAATGATAACCTTTATATTCGTCATATTCACACAACCATATTAAATTCGATTCCTCAAAATGTTTTTTTAAAAATATATAATGATTCTCTTTTTTTGTATTTGAGGTTTGTTCATTTACGCTTTTAATTTTTTGCGAATTGTCAACCCCGTACCTTTCAATCAATGTGGATTTTATCTTTTCTAAATTTGTATATTTTTCATCACCATATCTTTCAAATTTGGTTTTCTTTACCTTTTTATTATAATCACTGTGTTTACTATAATGCTCTACCCCGTATCTCTCCAATAATGACTTTTTGAGATTTTCTTTGGTTTCATTCGTAGTCATCGGATGACCTCCATATTTCTCCAAATATGTTTGTTTTGTTTTATTAACACGAATACTATTAACTTCAATATCGTTTGCCGAACACCTTTTGCTGCAGTATATTCTTTTACGAGAAATTCGGCATTCAAATGGTTTTGAACAAACTTTACAATCTACCATCAACCAACGCAAATTATCTTTTTTTCTCGGCATAAATACCCTTTGATTCAAACATTGTATAATTATTACAAAAAAACAACAAAAAGTCAAAAAAATTATTTTTTCAAATATTTATTATAAACACATAAACGTGTATGAATTTAATCAATAAAAGGAGACACTAAAATGGCAGATTTACTAAATAGCAACGAAATATTTTTTACGAATTTCGAACCAAAAACAAAGAATCGTTTCATTTTATATTGTGACGGTATCCCTTCGTTTCTCGTAAGAAAAATAAAAAGACCAACAGTAAAGAGTGAAAAGAAAACTCTTGACCATATCAACATTCAACGTTACTACAAGGGTAAAACCACTTGGGATGATATTACAATGGAATTATATGACCCAATCGTTCCATCCGGCGCTCAAGCAGTAATGGAATGGGTTCGTTTAAGTCACGAATCCGTAACCGGACGTGATGGTTATAGTGATTTCTATAAAAAAGATTTAACAATCAACGTCCTTGGACCAGTTGGTGATAAAGTCGAAGAATGGACGCTTAAGGGTGCATTTATCACTCAAGCTGATTTTGGCGAAGGAGATTGGACTGACAGCGGTGAACCTCTTTTAGTTAGCGTTACTTTGAGTGTTGACTATTGCATTCTTCAGTATTAATAAAACATATTCCTTATTTTCCCCCACCAATAAAAAGGTGGGGTTTTTTGTTTATATAGATATTTATTAACACATGAATAACGAGAACGGAAGATTGTTTGTTAGAAGAATTCTTAAACAATTACAGGAAGATGATGCTAAAGCGGAAAGAGGCAGAGTAGAACAAGATTATTACGGCTCAGAAGAAAAGAATTGGAAATAGCAAACAACGATTTAGCAGATAAAAAGAAAAAACAATCCACTGCAATCAAATTAAAAGATCCTGAAAAAAGAGATGATGTTGAACAAAAGGTAAAAGACGCAGAAAAAGAAAAGAAAGACGCAGAGGATAATGTCAAAGCTGTTAAAAGCACTCGTTTTTAAAATAAAATAATAAAAACTTTTGCAAGTTCAATATATATTGTTATATAATATAAAGTTATGGATGACAATTTAATGGTTCCAATTACAAGACAATCTGCCGGATCGTCACAATCACAACCCAAAAAAGAAACAACATATCCCGCTGAATTGATAGATTTGCCAAGCCAGGGATATTTTTATCCAAATGAACATCCACTAAGCGATGGTCATATCGAAATGAAGTTGATGACTGCAAAAGAGGAAGATATATTGATGAATCAAAATCTCATCAAAAAAGGGATTGTATTAGATACTCTTCTTGAAGCGTTAATAATAAACAAAAACGTAAAGTTAAATGATTTATTATTGTGTGATAAGAACGCTTTATATATCGCGGCTAGAAGATTGGCATATGGTGACAGTTATGGTCCATTAGATATTAAATGTAATAAATGTGGTGAGAAAAATGAAAAAACGGTAAACTTGGGTGAAATTAAAATCAAAGAATTAGATTTTTCTAAATATACTAAAGGAGAAAATAAATTTGAATTTGTTCTTCCACACAGCAAGAGAACTATAACTTTTAAATTATTGACTCATTTTGATGATAAACAAATAGATGCAGAATTAAAAACGGCGGCAAAAGTGTTAAAAAATGGAAATGCATCAGAATTAACCACAAGATTCAAGTTTATTATCACATCTGTAGACGGCAACTCAGATAAAGCTGAAATTAGAAAATTTGTAGAAAACGAACTCACTTCCAGAGACAGTTTATCTTTTAGAACATATTTGAAAGAGGTTACTCCTGAAATTGACACATCTTTCAATTTTGTATGTGAACATTGTGGCAATGAAGAAAGGATGGGTATACCGATTACGGTATCCTTTTTTTGGCCTAACACAGACTTATAAAGTTCAACTACACGAACAAATATTCAGTCTTGCTTATTATAGCGAAGGCGCTTTTACTCAAGACATTGCGTATAATCTTCCGGTTCACTTGCGAACTTTCTATTTAAATTTGTTGATAAAAACAAAACAAAAAGAAAGTGAACAGATGGATAAATCATCATCTTCTTCTTCTAAAATAAGATCAAAAAGATAATTCTCCGTATATTTATATTATGTATTAATATATGGCAGATACCATTTCCACAAAAGAATTAGAAAAAGCAAAAGATTTGCTTTCGGATGTTGGATCACAATTAAACAAGGTGGTCAAAGATTTGCAAGCTAATATGAGTAATATTGTTGATAAGACCGGCAGCTTTACAAAAGGATGGAAAGACGCGGTTTTAGCCGCTCAATCTTTAAATGATAATGCACAAAAATATGTCGCATTAGAAAATGCCACTTCTATATTGAGACAAAAAATAAATGAATTGAAATCAACTAGTTTGGCATTAGATTCTTTGGGATTGAAATCAAAATTGGATGAAATAGAACTTCAAGAGAAAATATTAATAGCGCAACAGACTTATATATCGACACAAACTATGTCTGTTCATTTAAAAAATCAATTGATAGATTATTATGATATAGAAATACAAAAAAATAAAGCATTATATGATGCATATAAAACTGTAGGAACTTCGCAAAACAAAACGATAAATAACCTTGAAACTATGTATAATTCTTTGGTGTCACAAATGGCATCAATAACGAATAAACAATCAAACTTTAATAATTTGTTGGAGTTTGCTAATAAACTTTTGGGTTTTCAAATCAAAGAATTTTTAACCTTGGAGGGAATTTTTACGAAGATTTTTACCGCTTTTACCGCAATAGAAGATACATCATTTGAAGTCAGAAAAAACTTAGGGTTAATAGGAAAAGATGGTGATAGATTTAAAACTATTATAACAGATACATATGTTAAATTTTCAAATCTTGGTGTAACTGCTGAAATGCTTGGAAAGACGATAAATAATATTGCAAACATATTGGGGAGTTCGATGTTAGTGACACAATCCATGGTGGAAAATTTTTCTCTATTGGAAACAAGTTTAGGACTTACATCCGATCAATCAGTAAAAGTTTCGAGAGTGCTTGGTAGTATTTCTAAGAATAGCACAATGGCACAATCATCAATGATTGGATTTGCAAAAGAATTATCAAAAGCTGCTGGAACCAGTTTCATAAAAGTAATGGAAGATTTAGCAAATCTTTCAGAATCGGTGAGATTGACGTTTAGAGGAACAACAACGCAACTTATAAAATCTGTAGTAGAAGCAAGACGAATGGGATTGACGATTGCAGAAATTGGTGTTGCTGCCGAAAAATTATTGGAGTTTCAAGAGTCAATAAATGCTGAAATTGAAGCAAGTGTAATGTTGGGTAAAAATATATCATTTAATGATGCCAGAGTCTTGGCTTATAGAGGTGATATATTAGGCGCAACAAAACAAATACTTGATACCGTAGAAAAGACAGCGGATTTAAATCAATTAGATTATTTTACATTAAAATCAATTGCTGCATCAACCGGATTAACAGTAGATAAATTACAAGAATCTTTACAAATCAGAAAAGACTTGAGACTGGTTGAAGCCATGGGAACTGATGAAGCAAGAAAATTAGTTTCAGAATATAAGTCGCTCAATAATATGTCAGAGAGTTTTGCAAAAAACGAAGGTGAAAGAGCGTTGGAAAACTTAAAAACTAAGAACAATCTTGCATTACAAAAACAACTTCAAACCGAATTAAACGCATTAATAATACAACTTGGACAAGCATTTTTACCTGTTTTACAATCATTTGCTGTTGTATTACAATATTTAACTGATATTAATACATGGTTAAGAAAAACAATAGGAGACACTGGTGCAAAATGGGTGTCTGCTCTTATTTCAGTAGGCGTGGTGATCACCGTCTTGAAGACTAAATGGAAAGACCTGTTTAGTACTATGTTAAATTGGATTCCAATTATGAAAAAAATGAAAGCTGCGGAAGCCCTTGGTAATACCGTTGCGGGCGGAACATCGGCAGCAGGATCGGTTGCTAGCGGAGTTGGAATGTGGAAAAATCTTCTCGGAGTAGGCGCAATAATTCTCGCTACCGCAGCCGCGTTATTTATAATAGGAAAAGCTCTTAAAGAATTTCCTGCTGATATAGGAGGAATGGGATATTTTGAATTTTTTGCACAATTAACTCTTGGATTAGGCCTATTTATAGGCGGACTCATGGGTCTTGGTGCTTTAATTGAAGGACCTCTCGGTCTTTTATTAGGAATTGGAGCGTTAGTAATAGTCGGAATTTCATTAGTATTAGCCGGGCTTGGAAAATCAATGCAATCGATTGCAAATCCAATAAAAACATTTTCAGATTCGTTTTCCAAATTAATGGAAAATATAAATGTAGACAATTTATCTAGAATGAAAGATGGTGTTGTTGCTGTAAAAGAAGCAATGTCAGAACTTCGTGATGAACTACAAAAATTCAAAAAAGATGATTTAGATGTTTTGGATAAACTTGGAAATTTTAAGACAAACATTAGTGCCGGCGTAAAAGGAGAATCGGTTACTGGTAAAGAAAGTGCAAATACGGCAATGATTGAATCAATTAAATCTGCAGTGGTGGAAGGTATGAAACAAGCAAAATTCACATTAACTATTGATGGAAAGGCGATTGCCGTTGCAGTAGCAACCACAATGCAAGTTGCACAACCTGCTACTCAATATGGTGTGTCAACACAGCAATCAAGCTTTGTATAATTTATGGCAAACGAAAATAATATTGACGGATTAATTTCTACTAACAATACACAAATCCAATCAAATGGACTTGTTATTCCTACGTCATTTAATAATTTACGTTCGCCTGGTGAATTATCAAAATTGTTTGTAGCCAATAAAAATATATTATATACCAAATATAGTTATTATACTGATGGAGAAGGAAAGGAATATAAATCACAACAGCCGTTTTTTGCTGTAAATCCCGCAAATGTTCAAGTAGGTGGACTAAAATCTAATTCTTCTTTAAATAGACGAAAAAAAACCGATAGCAGAACATTTCCATTTGTATCGTCCGTTGAAGACGTAATAAGAATAAGAAAATTTTTAGGAACGTCTGCTGGTAGTAAATTTAATACAACTCAATTTTTATTACAGGGTTTACAACCATTTAATGAAACTAAAATATACAATCCATTGATGCCTATAGTCGCATCCTCAAGACCAGCCAGTCTTGGATTAATATCAAGACCAACCAGATTTGTTGAATTAAATGCAAGAGGAATTTTTGGAGCACTAGGATTAAAAGCGGTATCTACAGTGTTGTTTGGAAACTCTAACCCAACTCCACCGCCAGGAACCGCAACCGGAAAACCTGCTACTTTTTTTAATAGTATAAATCCGTTTAGCTCAAGATTACCAGGTGCATTACCTGTAAATAGACAAGACGGAGGCAAAGGATTGACAAGAGGAAAGAGCGCATCTAATGCATATAAAAACTTCACGGATTACTGGGCTCCAACATCAAGAGGATTGGTTGGAAAATTATTATCCACAGTAGGTAATTATATTAGGGGATCCACCGCTATAGGTGCACTTGTTCCCATTGGCCAACCAAGAGGAACGGTATTCAAAGCAGACGAAAGTTCGTATGATTTGATGATAAAAAACGGAATAATAAATCAACCATATTCTAGACCTGGAATATTTGGTAAATTATTATCCGCATTTCTCGGAAGTGCTCCGTCTATCCCACGTTTTGTATGGGTCGATACAAATAATACGGAACAATATGGGTTGAGACAAAAATGGGCCGGTGTAATAAAAGGAAATGTATCATATAGATATGCAACTTTAGATGACTCGAACCTATTATCTGTTAAAGATTCAAAGCAACGATATTTCGATAAATATAAAACTGTAGTTGTAAATCCGGTAGTTACTCCAAGTAAAAAAGAAGATTTTGAACTTGGATTAACCGTTGTTTCTCCATATGAACAATCTGAAATATTGGCAAATTATAGTGATTATATCAATAATATAAAAGGAACAAATTCCGGTCCAGGTGTATATCCTACAAAATTAGATAATCCCCAAAACTTGTCTGTTCAATTATTAAATAGACAATTATTGGGGAGATCAAATAGTTGGGAAAAATTAAAAAATCAAAAATCTACAAAAAATAAATCCGTTGACAACATTTTAACGGACACATCTTTTAATGAGTCTACGTATATAAACAGATTTAAGAGTAATCAACTAAAACGTCAATTGTTAGAATCTTCTACCGGAAAGTATATGTCCACAAAAGGAGGAGACAGTTTAAATAAACTTCCTGTATTGAATAAAGATGAATTGGATGTAGTAAAAGATAGAGATTTGATTAGATTTTGGTTTTACGATATTGCAAATGAAAAATACATACCATTTAGAGCCACCGTTAAATCTATAAACGAAAGATATACGAGCGATTGGGATAATTTTCAATATGTTGGAAATGCTGACAAAATATATAATTATAAAGGATTTACAAGATCGTTAGGTTTTACATTTAGTGCAGTCGCAATGTCGGTAAAAGAATTGTTACCGATGTGGATTAGAATAAACTATTTATTGGGATTATCAAAGCCTGCTAAATATTACAATGGTGAATTTATTGTTCCTCCTTTAGTAAAATTAACTATCGGCGAAATGTATAAACAACAACCAATTGTTATAACCAACATGAGCATATTGATACCAGACAATGCAACGTGGGAAACGTTACAATCAGATGTCAATTATAATGAATCATATGCATATTATAATGGATTATTAAAATCAGAAGCTCGGGTTGCTCAGTTTCCAATGGAAGCAGATATAACCCTTGATTTAAATATTTTGGAAAAAGAAAGACCAAAAGTCGGAAGAAATAATTTTGATGATGCAAATTCAACGTTATTCGGAAGACGATTATCTGTGTTTGAAAGTGAAGAAGAATTAAAAAATAAAAAATTAACAGAACAATCTTTAATTAAAAAACAAAATCAAGATATCGAAAATAAAATTAGTGTCGGAGAATTTGATAAAACATTTCCTCAAATTATAAGAGAAGGTGGGGCGTTGGATAGATTTGAACAACGCAGAGCCGAATTACAAAATTTAGTATAAAGATTATGAATCGATACGATTATACAACTAAATCAAAAAGATGGGATGGCAAACCTGTATACAAAACATTGACATATCCATCAATACCAATATCTGAATCTGATATTTATATAACTGTATCTGAAAATGATTATCTTGACTCTTTGGCATTTAAGTATTATAAAGATACTAGTTTATGGTGGGTTATTGCAGTTGCCAATAATTTAGGTAAAGGCAGACTTAGTTTGGATATAACCAAACAACTTAGAATACCAACAAACATAACTTCAATATTACTAAACTTTAGATTAGCAAATTCATAAAAAATTATGTCAGCAGATCGTCCATGGGAAGCAGGTCCATTCTCTAAATGGGTCATTGATGAGTTAAATAACAGAATAAAATATTTATCTTCTGGTATTATTCAGTCTCCAGAAAACTCAAATGGCGCCATGAAATATTCATCTGGTCCTAGAAGACATTGGATTAAAGTTTTTTCTAATGGAATGAATAAAACTGCGGGGAAAGATACCAATAACAAATGGGGATTATTATTAAAATCTGGAGATTCGTTTTCGGAAAGATACGGAATATCAAATCAAGAACAAACATATGGGTATTCAAACGATGGATCGCCTAAAATTATAAGCAATCAACAATTTAGAATAAACGTGCCTGAACCTGGAATAGTATCATTCACAGTGGATGTTCAGAAAAACTTCTTTGCCACTGGAAAGATTAACTGGATTTGTCACTCTATCGACCAACTGAAGGCATTAACGCCTTATTTTTTAACGCCTCTTGTAACTGTTTTCGTTGAATGGGGGTGGAATAATTTTGATGTAGCTTCGTTAATTAACTATAAAGAAATAACAGATTTAAAGAGTATAGTAAAAAATCATTTTGAACATTATGACACCAAAGTTCCCAAATCAAAAGGAAACTATGATTTCATGGTTGGAGATGTCACTAATTTTGAATACGGATTTGATGATAATATAATAAAAGGATACACTGAAATAAGATCTCGTCAAATGTTATATACCGGATTTAATGTTAGAGGTGATAAATCGATTAATTTAGGATCTGGCAATAACGCAACTGCAACTGAAACACCTGCGTTATCATTTAAAACTTTATTTCAACAAACTTTAAAGACGTTGGTATCATTCTCAGACAATGGGGAATTTCCAGTTCCTCCAGATCCAAGCGATACATCAAATCCTGAACGTAATCTTGATAATGATAATATTAAACTTCATGCGTTATTAAGTCCTTATAGAGCCAAGTATGGGCAACAACTAAACGATTTACCAAATTATGTTTATAAATTTCCAAATAGGTCTAAAACAAGTGGATTGTTAGAACAACAAGGATCAGATAATTCTCTATTAGACACTTATATAACAATGGAATTGTTTGTTGATATAATGAATTCTTTGAAAAATAAGAATAGTGAAAAAGAATATTTAAAGGATTTTTTTGAAGTGGATGTAGTAAATTCAAATGTTGGATATCACCCTAATTTAATATCTACAAGCAAAGATGTATTAATACCAAATTCAAAATCTCCAAAATTTAATGGTAGCGGATCTATTTCATATAACACATATAAGGATGAAGTCACAACTTTTATTGGAGATGATAAATCAGGAACAGATGCATCTGATACCACGCGCGGACAATTGGGATCTGTATTTCGTGATTTTTTTACTGGTCAAAATGAAGAATCACAAAATAAAAAAGGACAAGCGGTTGGTGAGTCTATGTCTGTTTCAGTAACAAATGAAAAAATAACATTAAGCAACATTAAAATAGAAAGAAAAAATTTAAACACTAATCCTGCCGACATACAATTAAAACTTTTGATTGGTTATGGAAAACAAATTTTTAGAAATGATCTTGATGTGGTTTTAAATTATTATGGTAGAAATTTAATACAAACGAGAGAGAATACCGCATTTGATGAAAAAGGATTGTTAAAAAATGTATATATTAATTTAAATTTTATAATTGATTCTCTTGTGGTCGATGATGATGTTATAAATATGAAAGATATGTATGACAAGGTTTTGTCCGAACTCAATGAATCGGTTTGTGATTTTTGGAATCTTGAATTGGTAAATGTAGATGCAGTGAAGCCAGATATTAACAAAAAAGGAGGATTACAAATTGTTGATGTTAAATACAAAGCATCTGCCTTTAATTTGGGAGATATTTTTACATTTGATTACGGAAGTAACAAATCGATAGTAAAAAAGATAAACTTTACAACATCGTTGACAAATGGTATGGCCAATCAGATTTTATATAGATCATTTGGAGAAAAATCTTTATCATCAAATAATTTAATAGATTTTTCAAACGAAGGGGTTTATGTTGATAGAATTAAAGATGAAGAAAAAGATAAAAAAAATACAGATAATAGCAGAGGTACATATTCTGATCAAATGTTGACTTTTTTGAGCGTCATTAAAAAATACATGAATTTTCAACCGGAGAATCCTGATGCAGGTTTCTTGATGAGAGTTCAAGTATACAAAGCATCTTCTGGAAACGTAGAAGAAAGAACCCAGGCGATACCGGTGGGCGGTGGCTTCGGTGGTGTAGGTACAATTAGTGTTAAAGTTGCAAATTTTAGCGAATACAATATTGCAGATTTATGTATTCCTGATAAAGAAGCGTTGGTTTATTTATTGAATGACGAAGATAAAAAAGGAAATACAAATGTATATTGTGCGCCTATACGAAATGTGGAACTTGAAATTTCATTGATGGGAATTGCGGGAATAAAAGTATTTCAATTTTTTAAAGTAAGAAATTTACCTCCTCCATTTACAGATGATGTTGTAGTATTTCAAGTGAGGGATGTTAATCACACCCTTGATGAAAATGGGTGGGAAACCAGAATTAAAGCATCTGTTAGACCGGCGTATAATTTACAACAAACTACACCTGTTGCGACCACGAATTCACTAACTTATGGTAATCCACAATGATACAATATCCAGACAATAAAAGAAATATAAGATATTCTGAGATACAAACAGTATACCCTGTCTATAATAAACCTTATCCACAGTCTAATGATTATGAGGCGGGGTTTATCTATCGTTATTTTGTTAAAAAAATAAATGACAAAGTAATATATGAAATTTCCAAGGATAATTATAAGGATGTTTCTCCAAATATTTATGCAAAAATTTCAGTTGAATGGCGAATATCGGGACAGAGAAATGATGTATTTAAAAATAAAATAAAAATTTATAATGGTGTATATGAATATAATCTCCGACAAATAAATAAATATAAAAAATATATACCCGGTTTAGAAAACGTGTTACGAGATCCCCTTGAATTTTGGAGATCAAGTTAAATTGACAGTCTCTTTTTTATATAGTATCTTGGTAGAATGATTATTAAGTCAGAAGTTGAGTATAAACAATTTATACATGAAAACAACAATCATGACTTGATTTGTGACGTAATTCAAGTTGATGATCGTCTACATCCATGCATCTCAAAAATCAGTTTATTATGTGTATATAACATACAAAAACAATCTACCTACATTCTATCTATAAATCATAACGATTGTTTATATAAAGTAAATAAACAACGATTAGTGGACGATTTGAACAGTATATCTGGAAAGAAGTGGGTTTTTGATAAAAAGAAGTTTTCACAACTTTTGACTATAAATAATCTTTATGATATAAACATTATATTTTTTATATCGGATGGTAAAGTGGAAGATTATAGTGAATGTGATACAACGACTCATAACTTCTATAAACAAAAGTATAATAACTATAGTGATATTAATAATATAATTCCATTGACTTTGCACTTGGAGAAGTTTGAACAAATGTGTGTAG
>Ga0194117_10002739_pt1 | contig 18417 bp, 10 predicted proteins | sample TA2MahsurfametaG_FD_160579 | JGI IMG/M metagenome (GOLD analysis project Ga0194117, IMG submission 160579) | Freshwater microbial communities from Lake Tanganyika, Tanzania - TA2015009 Mahale N1 surface | ecosystem: Environmental > Aquatic > Freshwater > Lake | place: Tanzania: Lake Tanganyika...
CCCCGCAACAGCCAAACTTATCACTTTATTAACAAGCTAAGGCTCATCACTGTTCACGTGTATAATTGGAGCTTGGATTGACTTTGCAACATCTGTACAGTAAAGTCCAGTTCTTGCCTAAGCAGGAGTAGTTGTAAAACCTATCTGATTGTTTGCGACAATGTGGATTATGCCATTAATGTTATAGTTGTTGAGATATGAACTTTGAAGGCATTAGTAGACAACTCCCTGTCCTGCGAGTGCTGCATCTCCATGGATTAAAACTCCCAATGTTTTTTATTCATTCTTCAATGAATCTTTGACTGCTCTGATATGTCCCATGAGAACAGGATTAACCGCTTAGAGATGAGATGGATTGGGTAATATTGATAAATGTACTGTTTTTCCAGCTAATTGCTTTTCAGTTGTTGTACCTAAATGATATTTTACATCACCAGACTTTCCCCATGACTCTTTGTCTACATTTTACTGAAACTCTGCAAAAATTTTAACCAGAGGCTTGTCGAAAACATTTGCCAAAGCATTCAATCTACCTCTATGAGCCATACCTAATCCGATATACTCTTCTCCACTTTTAGCGGCTTCTTAAACCAACTTGTCTTTATTATAATTAAAGTACTTAAGCCACAAATCATAGCATCTAATCCTTCGACTCCAAATCTTTTGCTCGTCTTGAGTTTGTCATTTAAAAACACATTAAAAGATTCAGATTGACTAAGTTCTTACAAAATGTAAAGTTTTTCTTCCTTCGATGTGGCCACATGAGGTATTTTTTCAAACTCGTTCATCAACCAGCATCTTTATCGGCATCTTTGATGTGCATAAATTCTAATCCTGCTTTTTCTGAGTAAATCTTTTGCAGTCTTTACTGGATTTCCCTAAGTGTCCATTGTGATTTCTACTCTAAGAATTGCTGACTTATGAAATATTTACAGCTATTTTGTTTTGGAAGACAGGCGATTTGGGGAACGTAAAGGGCTCATCTAGATTATTCTCATTAAGTATTTTATTTTTGTTCAGATCGTAGTCTAGATTTGATTTTGCAATAACTTTCCCAAACTACTTGAAGTTTGACAGTTCTGATTAAGGTCGAAGTACGAAGTGGGTCCAATTCTGCACGCTCATGTCCTCTCTTTTTGTAGTAACGGATGAACATGTAGGCAGAGAGAGCTAATGAATTTTATTTTTAGGTTTAGGATGATGTAATACTCTCTTATACTCCGTTTTTGTGATTATTAAAGACTACGGTCCAATCCTAATGAACGTGGTCTGGATTGTTCTTCCAGGCCTCGTACATTGCTTTGGAGTAGGCTGCACTAAAGCTGTTTTTGGCTATTATCGTTGACCGGAAGATCATGATTCACGTAACAAATATTAATGCAAATATAGGAAATACATAAAACTTAAACTATATCAAATAACTGCAGACTATAATAAATATAGAAATATATTCTAATAATAGAAAGACTATCTATTGTTAGTATGGTATTTTATTTATAACTTTGTAATTTTATTAGATCAATGCTGGCCGAATAAGATTAAGTTTTAAAACTCATCAAGAAAATAGAGCAGCAAGACAAACTCATAGCCAAGTTAAAGGCCTAGGAGACTAAATTATCTAACTATATCAAGTAATTCAAAGACACCCTCGAGAAAAAGATTAATAAAGAACACGAAAATTCTAATAAACCGTCCATCGACTAGGAAAAGCTTGAAAAGCAACTATAAAAATAGCTGTAAAATGCAAAAATCATGCAGAAAAACTATCAAAACGAGCTCAAAGCACTACAGAAAAAGACTACTAAAAACAAGTTTAGTGCCGATGATCTTCTGGAACTTGAGACTGATATTAAGAAAAAATAAGCGTATCTAAAAGAGTTGAATGATGACATAAAGAATTTGAATATAGTAAAGAGAAAACAATAAAAGTTGATTGAGAAAAAATAGAAAAACGAAGATGGGACTAAGTTGTCTAAGTTAGTAGAAGATATCAGAAAGCAAAGGTAGATACTTTAGAGTTTGAAAGTCAAACATAAGCAAAAGTAAGAACAACTGGAAAAAAGAAAGCAGACTTTGAATGAAGTACAGAAACAGTACATCTAAAAGTGCAAGTCATTTGGGTAAAAACCTCTTACTTTTGAGGAGTTCAAAGAAAAAAGGATACAAAAGCGTAGAGAATAAAGTATAACCAAGCTTGCTTCTTAGCAGAAAAAGGATAATAAAAAATATTTGTCAATCAAGGATATCATCAACAGTCATCTGTAAATCTAAAACATCGAAATAAGTGAAAAGGGATTGAGCGAATTGATATAGAAGAAAGGAGTGGCCTAGAATTCATTGAGAATGGCTAATAAAAAGTTCGAAAAGGAAATAGAGTAGCTTTAATAAAGAGTTAATCAATTGAAACAAGAAAATGAAACTTTTAATACCAAATATCTCTAAAAAAAGAAGTAAAAGGAATTAATCTAGACGTCCAAAAACTTCGACTTTAAGAGGAATTAATCAAAAACAATGAGGAAGCTAGACCCCATAAAATGATTCTATACCTCGATAAAATAAATTCATAACATAAGAAATAGGAATCACTAAATTTTGAACAATGTTGTTCCAAATGAAAGATTGTTAACGTAGTTTTAAGCCTACGGAAACGGGATCATAAATTGAGGATTTGGTCCAATTACTTGCATGAAGTATCCTACGTCGAAGTAACTAAAATTGTTTAGATAAGCAAAAGGAATATTTTAGAGTTTAACTTCTTGTTAATTTAGCTCTTTTTAAGTTTATTAAAAGTTAACCTATTATTTCTTTATAATAATTGACTCTTTTATATTCTAAGCTGATTTTTCGACTAAAACAGACTGTTAAGTTAAAAGGGACTCCTGTTCTCGCTTTATCTCAACGTTCGGACATTGAAAGTTTAGGAGAGGATCGTTTACTTTTTATTCCTTTTTTTATTTTTATTTTTGTAAAGTTTAGAAAGCTTAAAGCAGTTTGGCTCTTCTTTAATATTCCTAAACTTTTTTAGGCCCAATTTTCTCAAAATATTTCTGTGCGTGTGATCTTATCTGAGATGGGGATCTATGTTAGAAGTGCGATTAAATCTCTTTCCAATTCTTTCCGTACCTCTATAATAAGGCCTAGAATAAATAGCACTCAGCTTCTGTCCATCTACCAGTTCTTTACTTCTTTCCGCCATTTCTTCTCCTCTTTGGAATCTCATTTCTTCTTTATTGCTCTCGTTAGATCATTGAAAGTAAAAATTATAATACTATTCACTGATACTATGATTTTAATTAGAAACCGAAACTCTTTTACATATAATACCGACAGGAAATAGTGGAGGGACCTATAATTGTATGCAAAATGTGGTTGATAAGACAGTATATGAAGTTTAAAAAGATTTTTTTGCAAAAGTAAATGTAAAATCATTATTCCCTAGACTTAATTTATTTAGATAAAGAGTGAAAAATGTATTGTTTGTCGATAACTAAAAACAAAAGCTTGAAGAGCATCCCTTTTTTAGAAAAACGGTCAATGATTTATAAGTTTCATAAAATTGTATAAAGGCGAGAAAGAATAGGATCTAAGTTTTAAATTGAAAAATAATAAAATTAAGACATCAAAAAATGAAAAAGAGATAATTAATAACATTTAATCAATTATTCTTCAGATACTATTTAGCTATTTTTTGATTTAATTTTGCGCACAAAATAAACACGCACATACCAACTAAACAAATACTACATCAATTATAAATTATCTGTCTTACTTTGGTCTAATTTGTAGTATTCTTCTTAGATGTTTGAAATTCAGCTATTGTCAAAAGGCCAATTATAAGTTGTTATTAGAGACTATGAGAGATTAATCCTAAGAATATCCGATAAACACATCTCAACCTACATAAAAGCCATACATCGGCTATGTAAAAGATAAAGACTACTATTTCGATGGCTATTCCCACTTCTCCATCCATTAAGAAATGCTTAAAGATAGAGTCAGAACATAGTCTTACATGAAAGCTATCAAAGATAATCCTGCCCTCTTCAAAAATAAAATAGTACTAGACGTAGGCAGTGGCACTGGTATTCTAAGCATTTTTGCAGGTTTTAATTATTTTATGCAGCAAAGAGTGGTGCAAAACATGTCTATGGCATTTAAAAAGCTAACATCTTCCAACACAGCAGGAATATTATTGAGTAAAATGGACTCAGTGACAAGATAACTATAATTAACGGCTTAGTTGAGGAAATCGAGCTTCCAGTTGATAAAGTCGATATTATCATTTCTTAGTGGATGGGTTACTTCCTTCTTTATGAATCAATGTTCGATTCTGTTTTGTATGCCAGAAACAAGTGGTTGAAGGAAGGAGGGATTCTCATGCCAAACAGGGCAGAGATGTTTGTTGCAGCTCTCGATGATAGGGACTACTACAAAAAAAAACTGGTTAGTAATATTTAACATAGAATTTTTGGGATAATGTGTATGGGATCAGTATGAAGTGTATGAAAAAATGGGTGCTATCATAGCCAATCGTAGATCCCATCAATCAATAAGACATATTATCAGATGGATAAGTGTTCTATGAAGTCGATCTTGAGAAAGTAACAGTTCAAGAACTGGACTTTATCAGAGATTTCAAGTTGTAAATATTTTACTAAGGAAAAATGCATGGAATAGTCAGCTGGTTTGATTGTTACTTTGATTATGGTTCAAAATCGATTTGTCTGTCGACATCTCCCTACAAACAACAGACACATTGGAAACAAACAGTATTTTACTTCGATACTCCCATCTAGGTTAAGTAGAACGATGTGGTGTAAGGTTGTATAAAGGTGCAGAAAGCAAAAGAGAACCCAAGGTAGCTAAATGTGAAAATCGACTATCGAGTTAAAGGAGTATAAAATGTGCAGTTCTATCGTATCGCTTGATTTTTTTTTAGCTATTGCTTCTTATAATAATAGAATTCAAATGTACCTCTGTGGCAATATGTGCAATGGAGACACAATTGAGCCAGAGATCACTGTGAAGATGGATTAATTAAATCCCAAAGTATTGGGGAGCTATGAGACTAAATTTGATCAGGGCACCAAGAAATCATCTCTAAAGATTCGCAAATCGAAATACAAGTAGTATTACGAAGAGTGCAAGTCTAAGAATAAAAAATTTACTGATAAGTAATTTGCGCCTAACTAAAACAACTTGGATTTTAATGTCGAAGGCAGATAATTGATTTGGAAAAGAGCAGGAGAGATAATTTCGGATTGTGTAATGTGGTAAGCGGATATCGTTCCTGAATAAATTTGCCAAGCTAACCTTGGAGATTGCTACTTTCTATCTTGTATGACTTCGCTGGCTCTCGTTTAGGAAAGGATTCAGAATATATTTTGTTAAAACTGCTCAGTGTCTGAGTATGGAATTTATAAAATAATAGTAACGTCTTAGGGAGTGCCTACTTAGATTGTTATTGATGATTACGTTCCTGTATTTGCTGAAACCTATCGACCAGTTTTCTGTAAACCTACCAGAAATGAAATATGGGTGATGCTAATAGAAAAAGCTTGGGCTAAAATTAAAGGATCTTATGGTGCCATCAGTTCAGGGTCTCCACATGAAGTCTTAAACAATTTTACTGTAGCTCCTTGTTACTTTTATCCCGTACAGTAGGAAGACAAGGAATATCAAGATTTTTTGTGGAAAGAATTAAGCTAAGCTGTTGATTAGGCTATGCCTGTTGTGGCAGGTAGCAAACAAGATGTTCAAATATAAGGATTGTTACCATGTCATGCTTACACAATAGTAGATTGTCAGACAATAAAAAGCCACAATAAAGAGTACAGAATAATCAAACTAACAAATCCTTGGTCTAAAATTGAGTATAGTGGATTTGCAAGTGTAAATGATAATTAATTTTGGAGTGCAGTTGACCCAGAATTAGTTTAAAAATTTCGACCAACACAGGGAGCTAAATTTGGATAGTCTATTCTTCCCTTTCAAGAATTTATTAAAAACTTTGCTAGTGTTGACATTTCCAAGTGTAAATTTGGATTTAGCTATGATTTCTAGAAAGTTTAGATGTACAAAGGATAACCGTTATTTGTAAGACTAAATGTAAAAGAGTAACATGAGGGACACATTATAGCCAAAAGACATTCTTCTGAAGATGAAAGCATCAGCTACTCTGGATTTTCTAGAATACTAGTATCTCTTCAAAGAGATATAGAATCATTTTAATACTATGGCTCATGCTTGGAAAGCGATTTCACCGATCTATGCCATCAGTTGACATTTAAACCTGGCAGTTATCTTATCATGATTGAGATCTAGGATCCTAGGATGTTGGATAAGTTCGAATTTACTTTTGGCTATTACTACGATTCTCTTTCAAGTCAAGATGGAAAACAAATTATAGTCTAAAATGGCAAGAAGTACTCTAAATTTTTAGAACAGACTTGGTTCAACCATGCGATCCGTATGAACGATGAAAAATCGAAGATCGGACCAAAACCTTAAGATTGGATTAAACATTAATTTTTATACAATGAAGGTGCATATGGTTATGTAGTCTGCAATTTACAACAAGATACTAGTATCAGAATGTCAGTATTGATCAACAAAAAGTACTCATCCATCTACTTAGTTAAATCAAACAAAACGGATTTTATCTACTAGGTCAGCACCCTGAGTAGCAAATACTAACTGCAGGCTGTACAAAAACATTTGTGTTTAGTTGCATTTTGGGTTCTGAGGGTTCTGGTAACATGACTTTCCCTCCGGCTGGATTTAAAATATCAAGGATAGCATGATTGATTTTGAGTAGATGTGGATAAATTGAGATAAAGTTATACAAAGTTTTGGCAGTTTTATAATAATCTTCATATTTAAAACATAAGATGGAAAACGACCAAGAACAGTTCAAGGTAGCACCCATCATCTCCGATTAAAAAGAAAAGGAGTTCAAGGAAAATATCCTACAGACTTTGCTAGGAATACATAGTAGCAACCTCACTGCACATAGAGTGTAGTAGTTAGTCATCCTTTTTCCATTGACTTTCATCCTGCCACTCGTAGTTAGCAATAAAATCGTGGCAATTTTAGTTCCCACAATATTCAATACTGTTCTCAACTTGGTCGAAGATTTCTTGCATTTATAGAAAATCAAAGTCGGATCTATAATTCTAAGGAATGTTGTGTTAGGTATCTACACATTTCTATGGACAAATCATATCTACTTTCTTGGTCAATATGTAAATAACTAAGCCTATAATGTAGTCTTTTCTGGCATTTCAATCGCTACTTCAATCTATACGATTGCTAGATATCCAGTAAAAGAATTTTCAGCAAATGGTTTTGAGAATTATGAAATTGGATGGGACTCAACCCTTTACATGAGATTTTTTATAGCATTTCCTACTCTTTTAGCTGAGTTCATCATCTTCAATTCCTATTAAACCACTAATATTTCACCTGCAAATACATATCTATTTCCTCTTAGACTCATTAATTCGTTGATGTTTGTGTTTTGGTGGCTAGGCTGGCTCAGTTCACTTCGTTCCACATTGCTATACATTTGTAATTCGATCGGGACAATTATTTTTGGGAATGAAAGTCATTACTCTTTTAGTTTAGCAATTTCGGGAATAATACTTAATCTGATTCCTATAATGGTTTTTGATGTTATTTACTATAGACAACAAACTTTTTCACTGAACTCTCTTATCATTGGAGCAACACTTACATCGATTGCAACCTTTCTTATTTATAACCTTTTTCTTCTTCGACTAAAATAAAGTAATATAAGAAGTGTGTTGTTAATTGTGTTTGAGATGTTAGTATGTGCGATGTTGGCATTGATATATTCATTTGCAGAGATCTCATCAATCAACTTGTCACTTTTCTTAGGCATAGACATAGGTCTCTATTTTTTCTTTAAAATCGTAAAATAACTATGCAAAGGATGGTCACATTTTGGTCTCAATGTTAATCTTAAGTTTATCAAATATAGATTTGTGGCAATTGCTGAAAGAATCACTCTCCGTATCATTTCTGGTCTGTGCATACTTTTAATAATCAATAACTACTCAATTAAATTTATAGGCCTTTTTAACTACCATCTAGACATCTTAGCCTATGCTATCCTGCCTTTCCTCGCTTATCGTGCTTTCAAACGCTCGATTTCCTAAACCACAACTTTCTCAATTCATATTTCGCTTTTAATTTGTCTGATTCTTGTAAATAGTAATACTATTCCAGAAGGAACTCTTCTTGTTCTAATGATGCCTCCTTTCCCTCCAAATGCTTCGGTGGCTTTTATTAGTATCTTTAGGATCCCTCCGAAACTCAAACATAAAAATTAGTGTTTTTATCAAATCTTATATTTTGCGGCTACATTACTTGGATTGACTTTGCACTACTTAAGCTTTGGAACTTTGGAGATGTCGATGATTTTCGGTTTGCCTATCTACTTCCCCACCATTCCAACTTAAACTGAAGGAAACAAAATAAAAAGTGCATAAAACTCTCTCTACGAAAAGATACTCAAAAACATAGATCTCTCTTAGTTTTGGTATTTAGAAAGAGGTTACTACTTGCTTAGAATATAGAAATACATCTTACTTTTAGAAGTAAAGTCAAATTGTTTTGGATTTTGTGAATTGATAGATTTGAGAGGTTTACAAGTTCAAGAAGTTACTTCATGTCATAGTAAAGAAGGCGAAACCATTGACAAACTGGTTTAGTAAACGTGGGGAGACAATCGTTAATGTATCAACTTATCCCCTATGGATAAAGTTTTAAACCCTTTTTTGGAACTAAAAGTAAGTGTACCAACTTAAAACGATATACAACTCACAGGAATTATTGAGTCTAAAGATTTTGTCAAATTGTTTAAATAAACTGCATTGAAATCAATAGTAAGATAGTTTTCAAAGGTGTGTCTTTCTTAGAATCAAAAAAGAGAAGCATAGGTAATTCTTAGCGAATTTTCAGCCATTTATAAAAAATAACAAGCTGAAAGTACTTTTCCATCTGACTTTGCTTCAAAATGCAACATACATGGTGTTTATCCAACTCAAAGCGGAAAAGTAAAGCTACCTCCGCTCACAAAAGGCAAGAAAGCAGAGGTCATCAATGATTTTTTGGATTTACTGTAGAGTAGTCACAATTAAAAATTTGAATCTAGTCTTACTGGTTTTGGCTAAAAAGCTAATGGTGAGTAAAAAACTCGTAAATAGAATAAGGAAGTAAAAGTTGAATAGATAAATCTCGCAATCATTTTAACCTTCTATTACTATACAGTGGGAAAACAGGACTATGTAAACACTTAGAAACTTTACAAATTGATAAAGAGATAGAGTGACACTGTAACTCAAATTGAGTTTTAGAATTTTAGTGAGATTATTTCGCTAGCACTTGGGGCTGCCTTGAAAATTAGTATTGATAAATACATATAGGGTGAATTTGAAGTCAATTACTAAGACTTCCTTGATTACGAAAAGAGTAAGAATTTCTTTATATAGCTTCGTTTTTAGGAACAAGTGATTCCGATCAATTTAAAAAAGCCATTCTGGAAGATAAATAACATGTTTGGACGATCTCTTACTCAAAAAAATCTTTGGCAATAAAAAGACTCGCCCACTCCTAAACAAAAATGTTCGTGTTCCAGGTTGATGAAATGATTATAAAGTCAGTCTGGAACAATCTGAGATTTGAGTTGATATATGCGACTAACAACAACGATGAGAGATACTCTATCCAAACGCACCCTAACTTAATGAGAAACCTTTGGGTATAGGCTTGTTAGTAGCCATTTGGTTACCCAAGTTATCATAGTGGAATTATGATAAATAACTGATATAAATCTTTTATCTTCGATTGCAAGTTTATAATATTAACAAATAAGCTTTAGTAAATGAAAAAGAGGTAGAGTTGCAGCTCCTCAGGCACTCAGAAACACAATGACTATACCTTTAGTATCGATGATTAAAGAAGTATATTTATTAGTTCGAATTTTTAAAGTGGAAATATCGCGTTGGTCAAACAGATTAATGAACTTTATGTAACTGTAATTCTAGTCAGTATATTTTATAGGCATTGCCAGATATCGAGAACACACAGTCAAAAAAATCGTGGTTTTATTTTAAAACACGTTCCTAGAGAAACATAAAAGTGAGGCTGATTATTCAAAATGTAAACATCTATGATTACATTTTTTAAGTACTCTCCTCTTTAATCAGGATAGGATCTACTGCAAACCGATGATGAAAGAAGGATAAAACGGCAGCTGGGTTGAAGTACCCGACGCTTTCTTAACCGTAATATCATGTTAATTTAGTATAGAGACGAGTTGTCCATAGTTATTGATCATATTTTCAAAAATCAAGACGATGTTTATATTTGCTTGACTGTGCCTTTCACTTACAGCTAGAATGAACTCTACTTGCAAAAAATCAAATAAAATGTTCATCCAAATATAAGTTACTAGGATTAAATATTGGCATAAACTCCTAATGGAAATTCAGTACATCTGCTGACCATTACATAAAAATCACTTAATCATAATTTAAAAGTAAGTATACTTCCAGAAGACAGGAAACCAGTAGTTTTAGTAACTGCCAGAGTTCACCCTGGATAGGTCTCATCCACGTTCTGCCTACAAGGCATACTCTAAATGTTATTGGACTATAATAACCTGCAGTCTTATTTGTTAAGGCGACTTTTTGTTTTCAAAATAGTACCTATGCTGAATCCTGACGGAGTCATTTAGGGAAACTACAGAATGGATCCGCAAGGATTCAACTTGAATAGATTTTATTTATAGCCAAGCCAATAGCAACAGTAATTATTTGTTTACAAAGTCCATCTATCTTTAATGTTCTTTAGCTTATGAAGACATTGGGAGCCAAACAGAAGATAGAGTTCTACTTTGACCTTCACTCTCACTCCTCCATAAAGTAGGCATTTATCTATGGCAATGCACTTTAAGGTATTGTCAGTCAAACCTACTCTCAATCTTTCTGCAAAATTTTGGAATAAAATTTTCCAAGGTTTAGGTATAGTCTCAGCAATTTTGATGAACAACACATGAAGCATAAAGATAAAGGTTAGTCTTTATCGAAGTAAGGCTGTGGTCGAGTTGTTATAAACAAGTTATGCGGAGTGGTTTGCTCATATACAGTTGAATCAAGTGTCTTTCCATCTTCATATAGCAATTTTCTAAAGAAATGCCCTAAAAGTATTCCTAATAACACTGCATTTATATACAATCAAAAAGAAAACTCGTTTTAATTTAGCAGTTTATAAGTGGAAAGTTGCGAAAATATAATAGTAAGCTAGAACAAATTACTCGGAAAATCACTAATGATTTCACTGCTAGACATGGTAAACAAAAATCCTTTTTCGAGATTCAAAGATAACGCTAAGTAGTCAATAGTCAAGTAGATTGCTTTGAAACTGCTTCAGAATGAAGAGAGATTCAAATTGATGGATATCAAGGCTAATCAAAAAGTAAAAATGATCCATTAGTTTATTAAAAATAAATTCGAAGACCCTCTCAACAAAGAGTGGAATCTTACAAGAATTTACTAAGAAATAAATAAGAATAGCTGGCCTCCTTAGTTTAAACCCATTATACTCTTTTAAGAGCTACTGAACCAAAAATAAAATAAAGCATCCAAGTTGATAAAGACGAGGATCAAAACTGAAGGCAAAGAGAAGATAAACATTTCTACACCCTTAAATAAGGTCAAAAAAGTGGAGAACATTCCTACCTTTAAGAAGGTAGAGATAGAGTTCGCTTAGTCACATAGATCCATATCTGCACATCATCCATTGATATTCCCTGAGATCAAGTACTCAGTCTAAATGAAATTGCATAGCAAAGGCAGCATAGATATAAAAGCTGGGCTTGTCAAAGAAATGAATTTGAATATTGAAGACCACTAGGTGAAAAAAGTGAAGAAAAGAGTGATAATTGATTACATCAAGGAAGAGATCAATAAGATCAGTCCTGACAAATAGTTGCTAAAGAAAAAAGATTCATCTTTAAATAGACATATCACTAACAAGATTATAGAAAAGGAGAAAGGTAGGCAGAAACAGTCACAAATGAAGTAGTACAAAAATATCATGATGGAAAGTAGAAAAAGGATAGCAACTGAGTGCAGAGAGTAAACAAGCAAAGATGTTTTAAATTAAACCAAAGTAAAGTCTATGATGGAAGTAGAGGATGAGAATTTCAAAGGCCTAGAGTTGAGAAAGGCAGAAATAATCAAAAAAAGATTTATGTTAACTAACAAAGCTATATAAATCCTCAAGCGAGCAGATAAATCAAAGGTGAAACTTCCCGAAGTGAGCAAGATTAACCTTGTGATTGAGAATACAAAAAAAGATAAGCCACCTCTCGACAGCATAAAATCATATTAAAAAATAATCAATAGTTCAATTTAAACATGATTCTTTATATTTTATCACAGACGAAATCATTAACTTGATTTAATCTTGATTGCAGGGAAAGAAGGTTGGATGTAGGTTATTCTGTTAGATGTCAGGAACTCTTTGAAGTATTCATCACATTATTTGTTCTACCAGTTTTATTTCACTAATCTTTGAGTTATTTTTTTCTCTTTCTTTCTCAAGTAGACTTTCTCCCAAAAGAATTTATGAACTAGAAACAATCCAAATACGAGAGCCACAGATAAGATGTTGAGGACTAAAGTTATGACAAAGTAAGGACTCTCACTCCACACGAATGTCCAAAATGTTGGATCTTCGCCTTTGACTGTTAATCCTTCAATAATAGTTAATATGGTTGATCCTATCTCAAGATAAATCAAAATTTACACAAATTTCACGACACTAGATTGAGGTATTTTGTCATTTATAGTTGGCAAAAATGCAACAAAGGCCAAGGTGATAATAGCAATTACAGCTAAACGACCTGCGAAACTGGTATCTTGGAAGTAGATTGTAAGATTGATAAATGCTAAGACCCATAATGGCAAAAAAATAGATAGCAAGTTAGAACCAGGATACTTATACATTGGAATACGGAAGTGCACGTACTGGAAGTTATTGATTTTACTTTCAGAATCACTTTACTCTTTCCTTTTCTTTAAGACTTCAATTTTTTTTAGTTAGGAGGGAGTTGCAGATCCCATTAGTTTTACATTTGTAGTTTAGCTATCTTCATTTGCTTTTTTGATTTGTAAGGTTACAGAAGCATTTTGTCCTTAATGATTTTCTTATGGAACTTATTTTTTTATTCTGACATCTGGATTGAGAGTTGAGATTGGTAAGAATCTGCTTGTGGCTGAATTATGATAATCACAATCTAGGAAGTGATCGGCAAGTCTATAATTACCAAACTAAATGTTTTCGCCGTGATCAATAACTGTAACTCTATCACTGTTCATACAATTGAACTTGATATCAATTCTCCTTCCGTCATTACTTTTTGGGTCAAGGACTACACTTTGCACGGTCATAGACATGCAAAGATTAACAATCTCAAAAGGGGTTAAGAAGACATCTCCCTTGAGTTGGCAATCAAACTCTGTTCTAATAACGTAATCAATAACTTTATTAGCTGCATCTTGTTTGTAAATGATCCCTTTGTCTTCTCTTAACTCTATCGATTATTTGGATTGTAGCAGGATGGCCTTTTCTTGTTTTTCTCCAGTAAACTGTTCCAGGATATTGTTGGGGAGATCTCCATAGTAGAATGAAAACAAGAGTGTGCCTGTGACTACTCCTAGCAGCTTTTCTATTTTAATTTCGCAGACCTCCTTTACTTTGAAGCGGACGTAGCAAGGTAGATAGTAGATTATTCTATTCTTTTTCTCTTAAATCAAAACCTCATTAGTTGTAAGTGATAGAAGTTTTCCTTATTCATAATCTCCTTTGTTCAGTTCACTTTCCATCTAAAATTTAAAAATTAATTTGGAAATTCTACATAGAAATTAAAACTTCGATAACAACACAGTGCTAAAGTATTTGTATTGAAATCACGAAAAGACTCGAATCATTGAGATCTTAAATATTAACAATTAGTTTAAGACTGGGTTGCATAATGATAACGATAAAATGAAACTGATGTTAAACCATGATTTTTATGTTTAGACTTAGAGCATTCACAGTCCTATTACTGTTATTTATTAAACATGATTGTAATGTTTAGTAGTTAATATTTTTGAATTATCGACTTTCTTTAAAATGGACAAACTTTAAGACTCCTTCGATGGTAGTTTCAGTGATAACATTCGATCAGCAGCCTACAAAAACCAGTTCAATACCAAAAAACATAAAATGGTCATCAACGTCGCATGTACACTCTGCTTAACCAAGAAACACAATACGCAGTTGTGAAACATGTAGCGAAAAAGAATAAATGGTATATGCAAACTGACCCTATACAAAATCTTAACTTTGATATCTGCTGGACTGACAATCACGTCAAACCGTAGCTGTTTGCCAAGATGCAAGCACACCAAAAAATCAATCATTTCCCAGGAATGGCCATTCTTTCAAGAAAGAACAATCTTGGAATGGGACTCATGCAGTTTAGAAAAGAGTTTCCAGGTGATTATGAATTTTTTCCTATCACATGGAGCCTACCGAATGATTACGCTGATCTTATTGCATATCACGAATGCCGTCAACAAGGGAAAGCTCAAACTTTTATTGTGAAACCTGAAGCAAGTTGCCAGGGAAGAGGAATCTACATGACTAGAAACATATAAAGTAGTATTTGGTTAACTTAGAACTTAAAAATGAACGTTTCGTCGTCCAAAGGTACCTACATAAACCTTATTTGATAGACGGTCTAAAATTCGATATGAGAATCTACGTATTAATCTCAGGCATTGACCCTTTGAGAATCTTTGTCTATGAATAAGGGTTGGCGCGATTTGCCACGTAATAGTATAGGCCTCCACGCTCCTAGAATCTAGACAATAAGTATATGCATCTAACTAACTATGCAATTAATAAAGACAATCCTAAGTTTATTTTCAACGAATCTGTTTCAAATATGGATGTGGGACATAAAAGATCTTTGACATCTGTATACAAACATATTGAGAATCAAGGACAGAATGTTGAGGCTCTCAAAGAGAGAATTTACGATATCATAATCAAAACTATTGTCACAGGTTATCCTACTCTTAGCGCTTCTGTTTCAAACGTACATCCTTAAAATTTCGCAAACGATATGTGTTTTTAAGTTTTAGGTTTTGATGTAATGTTAGATCACAAACTAAATCCTTATCTGTTAGAAATAAACTATACTCCAAGTTTTACTGCTGATACTCCTCTCGATCGCTACATAAAGAAAAGTTTGATAAATGATACTCTGAATTTGGTGAATGCCACATAGAAATGGAAGAAGTAGATGAAAGCCAAACGTGATAAAGAAATACAAGAAAGAATGATGACTGGTAAAAGAAAGAAATACACGCCTGAAGAAAAGATTGCTCAGTCTATTGAGGAGTCAAAGAAAAGGGATGAACATTAGAGAGAAAATCTTGGCAGATACACGAAAATATTTATGTTAAATGAGACTCAGTTTAATCAGTATAAAAAATTTTATGATTTCTCTATGTAAATCTACAACTCCTCAGCCAAATTGTAGAACAATCCCTCTATGATGTTCAGAAACTCAAATAAAGAAGTACCACCTCCTTACAATAACTACTTTGAACCAAAAACAAAGGAAAAAACTAAAAAGCAAGAAAAGGAAAATCTTAAAAACAACTCACGAACGATTAATGAATCTAAGTAAAATTAAGTGTTAAGTCGTTCTGGGCAAAATAACATGAATTTTAATAGTTCAAGTATCAACAAGAGAGTGAGTTCTGCAAAAAGCAAGCAAGAAAAGAAAGAAAGGAAAGTGATCTACGACCGAGTATCGTCTAAGAAATCCTTAAAACAGGAATAGTATAGTAGAAACAATCAATAGATGTAGACTGTGTAAATCTACGAAAACCCAAGTATTTTCACGAATAAAAATATCCAACAATTGATTCTGAAGCAGAGACAAAGCGAACTTCCTCCCGATCATCGTGACTAATCATTTTAAAATGATTTCAATTGATGATCCTTGCACTTATTTCATTAGAGCAAAAATATATTTCATTAGAGCAAAAATAGAGTTGGAGTGTTTGGTTTAATATTTAATAGAATATTATAATCGCAATAGAGTTCTCTGGAATTATATATCTTTTATGAGCAACTAGCAACTAGCCACCGAGTTCAAAAACAAAGGCAATGAAGCCTTCAAAGCAAAGCGCTATTAATAGGCCATCAAGCACTTCTCTAAGGCTATTTAACTCAATCCTAAAGATCACGTCTTTTACTCTAACAGATCTGGATCTTATCTTAACAACAATCAATTAGATCTAGCTCTCCAAGATGCCGAGACTTGTATTAAGTAACGATTTGTTTTATGAAGAATCAATCCAAGTTGGCCCAGAGGATACCAGCGCAAAGGAACTGCCCTCTTTTATCAGGGACAGCATTAGTAGGCAATTAACACTTACAGAGAAGGACTTAAGTTTGATCCAAATAATGCTGAACTATTGAAGAACATTCAAGATGCAGAAAAAAAACTTCAATAACAAGAGGGTGATAATGGAAACATGATGAACATTTTCAATACGATAATGAGCGATCCTGAACTATCAGGTTACTTACAAGATCCAACTTTCATTCCTATCTTATCATCAATTATGAGCAATCCAGCTGAGGCTATCAAACATATGGGGGATCCAAGAGTTCAAAAAATCTTGCAAGCTATTCAGAAGAAGACCAATCCAGCTGATATAGAAAAAATGAAACAAAAGTATGCAAGTAAATTCCCTGGAGCTCAATAACCTAACAAATCCCCAGAAGGAGATCATTTCCATGGTGAAAATTTACATAAAAAAGAACCCAAAAAGGAAGAGACTTATACAGCTCCTCCTAAAAATTAGACCTACTCTCAACCTCCTCCTCCACCTAAAAAGCAAGAGAGTAAACCTGAAAAAATGGATGTCTAAGATCCTGCTGAGGATTTTAAAAACAAAGGTAATGAAGAGTTCAAAAAGAAAAACTTCTATGAGGCTCTAAACTACTATGAACAGGCAATTGAAGCCAATCTAAATGAGCCTTTATATTACAATAACAAAGCGGCAGCCTATATCTAACTTAAGGAATATGATTCTGCTTTGTAGTAAATTGCTCGTGCTGAGAAACTATTCGACTAGGGAGTTGTTAAGGATTTCGTCAAAAGAGCTAAAGTTTTAGCCAGAAAAGGAACTATTTACTCTAAGCAAGAAAAATATACTGAGTCTATTTAAGCCTTGGAGAAAAGTTTATTATAAGATGGCAACCAAAAAGTTAAGGATGAGCTTAACAAAATAAAAAAACTCAAGAAAGAAAAAGACGCTAAAGAATACATAAATCCAGAACTGGCAGATAAACACAACGAACAAGGAACTGCACTTTATAAAGAAGGTAGAATTCTTTTTATTTAGGAAAATTCCCACAGGCACTCAAGTAGTATGAAGAAGCAATCAGAAGAAACCCAGAGAATGCCAAATTCTATAGTAACGTCGGACAAGCTTACATTAAACTTATGGAATTCCAAAGAGCAAAAGAAAATTACGAACTAGCTCTAAAGAAGGATCCTAATTTCCAGAAAGCTTATCACAAAAAGGGAGACTGCCACTTCTTCATGAAATAATATCACAAAGCTTTGGAATGTTATGAAGCTGGCTTGAAAAGAGATCCAGAAGATAAATTCTGTAAAGAAGGAGTTGAAAAGACTCAAGCTGCCATCTACATGGGTAGCAACTCACAAGATCAAGAAGAGAGAGCCAAGAGAGCAATGGCAGATCCTTAAATCCAAGCCATCCTGCAAACTCCCGAAATCAGAAATGCTTTGGCTGAGATGTAGAGAGATCCAAAAGCTATTCAAAACGTGATGAAGAATAGAAGTCTCGCTGAGAAAATCGAAAAGTTGATAGCTGCAGGTGTACTGAGAATGGGCTGATTTTTGATGATGTATAGGAGATATGGATCTAATATATTATACATTAAGTTTCATTTTAAATTAAATCAAATGGGTAATAAAATATTGGGAAAACGTTCTCGCAACTTCTACAAAGGTTTTAACGAGCGTCAATTAACTTACCTAAGGGACAAGTTTGAAAGCCTCTCAGAAGGAGGAGTACTCAAACGTTAGCTTTTCATCAGTTCTTACATGCTCGATGACAATATCTTTGACGCTTTTTCATCTATCGCGGATTTCGATGATTAAAATGGCATTGACGAGTACGAATTCATATGTATGGTCAGCTACATCTGCTATCTTTCAACAGAAGAATTAGGTAAAACTTTCTTTAATATTCTATCTGCAAAAAAAGGCGATAAGCTAAAATAAAA
>Ga0194117_10002743_pt1 | contig 18400 bp, 13 predicted proteins | sample TA2MahsurfametaG_FD_160579 | JGI IMG/M metagenome (GOLD analysis project Ga0194117, IMG submission 160579) | Freshwater microbial communities from Lake Tanganyika, Tanzania - TA2015009 Mahale N1 surface | ecosystem: Environmental > Aquatic > Freshwater > Lake | place: Tanzania: Lake Tanganyika...
TTTTCTAAGTCTTAGGAGCTGCTGTAAAAAACAAAATTGCTGAGGAAATTCCAGTAAGAAGAGGAAGAGTTAAACAGAATGATAGCTACCTAACGAAATCTGTCATAAAAATTGAAGATAGAAGCGGAGATGAAAGTGTTAGAGAGAATGAGGTAATTATAAAATTAAAAAATTAAAAGCCAAAAAGAAATTGAAGAAGAAAGGAGAAGACTTTAAGAACTGGTTCGTTAATAGAAAGAAAGGAATTAGTAAAGGCTCAGAAAAGAAAAGGAAAAATCATAAAAGTATAGTAAACTACTCTAATAATACAAAAGGGAAGAGTAAAAGTTAAAGGAAATGATGGCTCGATAGCAGCAAGAACTTTCAAAACTATCTGAGGAGAAGGAAGAGGAGATTAAAAGACTGATTCGCGAAAAGGAAGATTAATTATAGAGGTAAAAGAAGAATAACAAGTTACTTTGGTCAGACAACAAGAAGCTTAAAGATCTTTAAAACAAGCTCAAAGAATAGTCTAAAAACTTACTTTAAGAGAAAGAACAGGCTAAACGTGATGAAATATAAAGATTGAAACGGGAGTTAGAAAGGAAGTACAAAGAGGAACTAAATTCTATGAAAGGAGAAGAGAGTAACAGCGGATAGCTCAAGAAGATACTGGCCTAAAGGACAACGCAGTTCAAATAACTCAATGAAAACTATAACAAGTTGAAAACAGAGTCATAGTTCTACAAAAACAGAAACAAATAACTTTAGTCTTTAGTCTCAAGATTAGAAAAGCAGTTCAAAGACAAAACTGCAGACTTGGAAAGGTAGAATAAAAGCAACAAACAAGTTATCGAGGTACTCGACAAAAAGCTCAAGGAGGCTTAGAACAATCTCACTGAATCTGAGAAAAAGCAGAAGAGATAACTGAGATACTTATACGATTAGATTGAAGAAATGAAGAACAAGGCTAAAAGTCAAAAAGTTTAATAGAAGTTAGCATTGGTTAGTAAAAGTATGGGTGATCTTGACACTTCTCTCAAGACTCTGACCAACACTTTATCTTGCAACTATTGTGTCTAAGTCGTTCAAAACTGTGTACGTTTATAATGCGGTCATATTTACTGTAAAAAATGTAAAGGAGGCTACGAACCGAACTGTGGGTAGTGCAAGAAAAAGGGTAACGCGGTTGCTGACAAGATGATTGATGAGTCAGTGAGTAAGGCGCAGTATATGCGTATCCTGATAAACACAATTAAGGACGACCTTAGTAAGATAAGCCAGTGATAATTGCTGTTATGATTAATGGATTGCCATATTATAATATTCAACTATGTGCAAAATATAAATATTTTTTATTAGTCACGGATCAGCAACGCCAGAACGATTTTTGAAGTTGTCGAAGAACAGGTGCAGTGTGATAAGATATAAACTCTGTCTGGATGCAAGAGTTATATAATTATAACATTAATCGCATAACAATATGATACAATATCCTCTTGTAAATATTTCCAAAGAGGAGTGGAATAAAAAGGTAACCGCCACCTACATGTACTCTATCCCTCTCGAGGATTAAGCCCTCCCAGTCCTCGAAGAAATCGTAGATCTGCTTACCCACCTGCATGCCTCTCCTCTCTCCTCCGTCATCGCAGAAGAACATATAGAGTATTTTTTCACGCAAGTCTTCCCACCTGTTTGCCAAAAAATACTAAAATCGAGATACTTCAAGTACATTTCAGTGCATTTAGGAGTTCTAAAATTCTACAGTTGGCAAACAAGATTTTATAGATGTGCGTCAATCTGGTCATTCGGTATGTCGAGTACGCCTAGAAGTGGCCGAGCTTTGCTGAAATTTTAGTCACAGTCTTCTCCACAGATGAGTACTACTATAAGACAAACAATCAGCTTATAGATTATAGGGTATTTATTCAAAAAACTTAGAGTTTTGCACACAGCTTCGTTAAATAGGCAGATCGTGCATGGGTATAATAACTGAAAGAAGGAGACCTCATTGATGTGCTTAAGTTTAGCCATCTTTCAGGAAAAGCTACCTGGTCAAGAGGAAAAGTTATCGCAATAAAACCTAATAAATTAAAGATAGAGTTTCTCTATGATCAATTTGACTAAAACACGTTTTTTGATAAAAATAGCTATATGATTGCTCCCTACAACACTAAGTCACAGAACTTTGACTGGAGAATGAATCTAAAAGCAGGAGATCTCACTGATTGTGAGGATCATTATGGAAGCTGGTACAATTCTACAATCATCGAAGTAATGGAAAGAGAGGATGGCAAAAAAATTGCCAAAGTTGCCTTCAAGATCTACGACTAGAAAGGCAACAAGTTTGATGATAAAGGCAGATATTTTGGCTTGACGGGTTACTATGAAGACATTGATGTTACAAGTCCTAAGTTGCAACCTTTTGGCTCAGTTGTAAAAGAAAAGACTTACTTCGACTCAGGCAGCAAAAGCTTACTTGATAATGATGATCTCAATGATGAGTAGTTTGAAGAGCTCTGTGGGCAGAGACTGTATGCTTTGCCTAGAAAGAAATGTCTTTCTGAATTCCTATTCAATGCAATTAACAATTTCGGACGTTTAGGTGGTTTTTAAAAACCAATTTAAAGATTACAGGCTCAACAAAACATAATTTTCCTCTGTATTTACGTTAAGGGTATTAGTGGAATTTCTCAATGTTTAAATAAGAGTTTGGTACGCGAACTTGTTACTAAACTTAAACCGATTATCGAAAATCACATTTTTTGTGAGACTGAACAGTTTTTAAAAGATTTCAACAAAGAGAAGTCTGAGATGTTCTTTTCAGGTTTTAAGACTCTTCAGAGAAGAAGTATTTTTTCTTTAATCTAGTTTATAGCATGTAGGCAGTCTATGAATATGAAAATGAAAAGAAGATGAAACTTGTTGATAAATGTCTACAAAGTGATACTCTCAAAAGAAAACTCCAAGGCCTGAATTAACTCAAAGATATCGTCAAGAGTGTGACTTATGGTTCTGAGAGGAACAAATTAATTGTATCTTTATCCTCATTTAGAAAAATTGGATAAAAGACGAAAAATTGTTCGAAAAAATCTACCTAGTCAATAGCCACGTTCAACTCATCAAGAAATCTGAATAGTTCTTCAGATACTTGATTAACTAGTCCATTTTAGAAGTGACTGACCTTGAAAGACTTTACAAGATAGCTCAAAAGGGCGACTATGAAAGCAGGATTTCTCTTTATAAACTTTTCCAATAAGTTTCTCATATTTTCAAAAAACCTCATGTGGACTTTTTGATTGATACGATTCTTTAGTCCGAATTAAGTTACATTCTGAATGAAGATATTGATCTTCTAAACTAAATGAGCAAATTTTCAAACTATTTCCCTAAAGATAAAGTACGCGCATTTTTCGAAAGCATCATCTTAGGAGACATACAACACGAAGGTCTGTATTAATACGCAACAAAAAAGTATTCAGAAATCGTAGCCAAAGGCTATGAAATGAAATCTTGCAGAAGAGATATTATCCACAGTTTTATTAACAAGCTGACGACTCACAACATAACTCAGGTTAGCAAAGTATTAAAAGGCATTTTCTAAGGTATAGGCGTTGGGTAATATGGCAAAAAAGATCTGAATGAGATATTAGCCGAGTAAAATATAGATTAAGTGGTGATTTTGGCTATTAGAAACAATAAAGGTAAACCAAACGAAAATAGTATTGTTACTTAAGTCCTTAATCTTCTGGGGTTCATCTATAAACTAAGTTATAAAGTCAAGATTTTGATTGGAACTCTGAAGGGCATCTGGAACTAAATGAAAAATGACGATAACTCTAAAAAGTGCTACTATAGATGGGTAAACGAGTTGATTGGATGCTAGCAAGGCATTGGCGAGTCTAACTAATTAGACTAATTTTAGAAGTTCTTTACTGAACTGTTCCCCCAGTAACAATTAAAAAATATAACTGTCGAGGAGTTCAACCTTATCAAAAATTTAATAATTGAGATCAACAAAAAGAACAAGTACTTAGCTCCTGTGCACATGATAAAGTAGCTGGAATACAGACGCAAGGTGGAAATGCACGAACTCAAACTATACGACTACTTCCTCGCAACCATCTTCAATGTCGACAACGAACAAATCTACTAAAAAGGTTTAGATTTCTTTTTGTAAATTTATAACGGAAAAGATAACGAGCTTCAAGATACTCATAAACTCTTTTTGGAGATACTTTAAAAGTTCTACCAATTCAAGAAGAGTGGCTAATATCTTCAGATCAAAAAGTCTCTGAAACTGATCAACATCCTCATTGACAATTCAGAGAAAAAGAACAATTTAGAAATAGAGTCTTTGATCAGCAAAGAAAAAGCAGAAGAGATCACTTTAGTCATTCTTAATGATATTGTCTATGTCAACGAGTATTCCAAAAAGAGGGAGATGACTGTCCCCTTTAATATGACTCTTTATCAGCTCAAGTAAGAGCTGATCAAATACTACAATCTGGAAGTAGAAGAGGTCAAACTAAGTCAATAGAGAGAAATACCTGAATATTACAACTCCAGAATCATTAAAGAACTGCCTATCAATTTCAATGACCCAATTAGCCTAAGCAAAAAGTATATCAATACCTATTATTAACCTGAAGTTTTACTAAATAACAAGCTCAATCTTAAAGCACTCAGATGCTTCAAAGTCATTTTCGAAAAGTACTCAACAAATGGATTGATGAGCAAAGAACAATGCAATTAGTTCACTTCAGCCTGCCTTTCAAGTATCAGTAAAAGATATGATGAAAAAGTTAAAGATCTCTACAATAGATATGACTACGATAATGACGGATTTTTAACTTTGGAGGGATTTTTGAATTTCTATGAAGACGCAGCTAAAGAAAACAGAAGCTCCACAGTCTGGTCTAATTTGAAGAGCTTCGGAGTGAATGTTGATTTCAAGTTCCCTGACTAGATTAATAAAGAAATTACTGATGACCTATTCCCCAGAAAAATTTTGGCTGAAAGTCTCTAGTTTTATGATACGATGTTCGAACTACTTCACATCAAGTAGATAGCACCTATTGCTTTCAAACTATTGCAAAGACTGCCTATTTCTAAAAAAATCTATAGAGACGCGTTGAAAATCGGAGAAATTCATTCAAAGTAAGAGCTCAACATATAAGAGATATTCAAATTTACAGACCACTACAGCTACTTCTACAAGCTTATAATCATCTCCTACCTGAGCTAATCTGATAACTAAGCCTAAAAAAATTGGCTCAAAATGTTTATAGAGAGTAAAGCCGTTGAGTTAATCTACTCAAATCTGAAGAAATTCATGGAAAACTACAGTCAGAAAGGGGAGTTCCAAGAAATTGAACTCGAAATCATTAATTATAAAATCAAGCTGCTTTATGAATACTTCCTGAGATGCTTCACTGAAGAGAATAAATTAGAAGCTCTATCCTTATTCCAGAGTGACCTTGATCTAGATGACAAAATCTAGTATTTAGTTACAGGTCTACTCCCTAAATCAGACCAAAAGTTAGTTGAGATAACTGCGACCAAACAGTACGAATGGAGAGGAGAACCTAAATAGCAGCTATGCCGCACTTTTATTTCTTTTTTGAACAAAATTTGGACCTAATGGTGTGACAAAATAGATAAAGATCATGCGAAGCTACTTACTTTCTGCAAAGTTCTATCAATAATTTGTTTCCTTTAAATTGACGAGGATCCCACTTTCTTCACTTAACAGTTTTAGACTTTCTTTGTAAATGCTCTTCCTAGCAAACTACTCAGACATTTTTACTGCCTCATTCTGTCGATTTGTTTTTACTCAAAAAAACATCAAAATGTTTACATAACTGAAATGTTCAAACACATCACTCAGACAAATATTACTTCAGAGTACTTCAGAATTCTAGCCGTTTTGGTTGCGAAATTCGGCATGTAATAATAGAGGGTCTGTGAAATGCCTGAAATTCTACTCAACAACATCCTCAATGAAAAGAACGAGCTTACCATTTAAGGCTGCGCAAAACTTTTGTCTAATTTCCATTTATCTAAAGAAGTTGCAGAAAGATAAATTGAGTTGCTTTGGGACACTTGCCTCTTTGGGCGAGAAACCTCTTGCAAGAAATAACAAACTAGGCAAGCAATTTACGAACTCATTCTCAAAGTTTGTGAAAGCAGTAAAGAAGTGACAGATACTATTATCAAGAAAACTCTCTAAACTATTGACTCTAAGTCTAAAGCTATAAAAATAACTTACTCGACTTAAGTGAACCAAAGATCAACGACTGGCTATGCTGGTTTGAAGAACCTGGGAAATATTTGTTATATGAACTCAATGATTCAGCAACTATACATGAATAAGACTTTCAGGTACTTGCTCTTAAGGATCAACGACAAAAAATAGCCAGTGTGGACAATTGATTCAAAGGAGAGAAAAGTTGATGATAACTTCCTACATCAAATACAAAGAATATTTGGATACCTCTAGAAGACAACTAGAGTGGACTTTATCCCTACCGCCTTCTGTGTTGCCTACAAACCTTTTGGAGAGTCAGTCAATATCATGATTCAGCAAGATGTGCAAGAATTCGTTTCTATGTTCTTCGATAGATTAGAAATCGGTATCAAAGAGCATCCACTCAAAAGGCTTGTCGATAATTTCTATCACGGAAAATCTTCAAATCTGTTCAAGTGCCACAACTGCAATCAGACTAAAAAAGTAGAAGAGACTTTCTATTCGATCACTCTTTAAGTCAAAAACTCGAAAACTCTTTCCTAGTCCTTTAATCGTTACATTTTGGGTGAGATGATAAGTGATTACATGTGTGATTTTTGCAAGCAGAGAGTGGATGTTTCAAAGAAAACAAGAATCAGTAAATCTCCTCATATTCTGATAATCCATCTTCAAAGAATCGATATGAATTTCTAGACTTTCGTCAATTAGAAACTTACAAACAAACACGAATTTCCCACAAACTTCTATCTTTATCCTTACACTCTTGACTACTATGAACGTGAACAGCTCAACGAAGCAAACCTATCCAAAGAGCATCCCAATTATCAGTATGAACTTAATGGAATCATCTGTCATATAGGTAATGCTGAGATGGGTCACTACATCAGCTACATCAAGAACGAAGATGGAAAATGGTTTGAGTTTAACGATAGTCTAGTAAATACCTTCAATCCTGCTAACATCGAGGCTGAGTGCTTTGGAGGTTCTTTCACTTACGATGACTAATATGACTGGGAGAAAAGATAAAACAGCAAAAGTGCATATTTACTCATTTACAAAAGAAATACTGGAAACTTAATTGAGATGTAGGTCAATAGTGTTGAGTAAAAAAATGAAATTCTGAAAGAACTTAATCTCAAGTAGGATGCTCCCATTTAAATTCAAAAAAATACTAGTTAGGAAGAACCAACTGAGTCTCAAGAGGAGAGCAGTTCACACGTTGAAGACTCATAAAAGGAGAAGTAGAACTTAAAATTGAAGATCTAAATGGAACAGATTTAAATGATAAGAAAACATAAAAGTGAGGACAACATAGATGTAGAAATTAAAGAGGGTATTATTGATGAGAACTGGCATAAAAAGGAGGAAGCAAACAATGGAAAACTACTAGTCAAGATAAAAGATTAAATCGGCCCTTACATCTCCAAAGATTTGGAAGAGGAAATAGAGACAGACAATTAGATACATTTCTTTGAGAAATGCTTAGCGTCTGTTAGCTTCTCAAAATTCTTCGCAAAATTGTTAATCCTCCCACAAAATAACTCCAAGGAAATGGTGAAACTTTGTCAGAAATTGACTTTTGGCTTTTGGCTGAAATCGCAAAGTTTCAAAGAGTTAATGTACTCCTTATCACAATATATCAAATCTTATCCTTCAGGTTTAAAAGAAATCCTCACTGAAAACACAAATCTTGTCTCACTTCTCATTGAAAATTCTGAATTGTAGGTACGCACAAATATAGCCAACTTCTTAGCGAGCTCTTTCTCATATCTAATTGAGGATAAAAATCTAACTTTGGATGAGTAGGACATGAACGAAGACAACCAGATGGTACTTGCCTTTTTAAATAATCTATTCAGCCTTATAGGAACAACTGTTTCTAAAAGTTGGACCAAATTTAACCAGTACTTTGAGTTTTGGTACTAGTTCTCTAAAAAATCAACAGTAACACCTGCATACATGGTTAGGAAATAATTTTTGAAGCACTTCATAGACTACTTCCTTGACAAAAAGTCACCGCTAAAAATTTACATAAACAGACCAACGATAGGAAGTTCTTATGCAAGTCCCAACTTTGGCATGCTTTTGAAAACCATTTAAAGCTTGCTAGAATTCTACATTTAAAATCGACTCCCTCTCAGCAAAGAGTAAAAAGTCATATTAATAAACTTTAATTTCATTGAAAAACTCATTCACGACGGCTACGAAACTATAGCTGCAAAAATAGTCAAAATCATTTGTCCTAACAACCTAGTTGCAAGTGAGAAGATTGCGATTGTGCTTCTCAAGGGCCTTAGCAAAACTAACTTCTAGAATGTGCAGCCTTACCTAGATGTTGTCCACGAGTTCGTTCTCATTGAAGATGAACATCAAAACCTCAGAATTCTGTGGATTCTAGGAAAACAAACTCTGACTGTATCTACTATAAGCAAGACTCTAAGTGCCATTAATGCTTATTCACTTGAGGACAGAATCTATGAGTTCAACTCAGCAATCAGCTTATAGACAGGATCGAGTTTACTGTAGCCTCTCTTTGTAAATAACAAACGCACTGAAAACTTCTGCATTATTTGTTTACAGGAACTTATGAAATTATGCAACCTCAGCAGCACCATTAGAAGTTATGTTTGGAATTTAGGTCCTCCCAACTACCTCTTTGGTAGATACGTAGATTTCTTTTAGTAATTTATAAACAGATACATTGATTAATCAAAGCGAATCTATGGATACAGCTCTTCTTCTAACTTTAATCGAGAATAGTTAGGTAAAAATGTAAAGAAACTCTACCATTAAGTACTCTAAAAAATAAAATAAAATGACTAGCAAACTGAGAAGGAAAACAGAGCACATTAGGAGACTAAGTTCGAATAGGAAAAAGTTCGCATTGAGGCTGACTAATTTAAATCATCTTCTCAAGGGAATCAATCCTCACTCATAGAAAATGAGTCTTCAGGTAAGGAAGAGGAAGATATTGTCAATCTACCCTCCCAAAATGCAAACATTCATCGCGTATACTCACAAGAAAGAGATCTGCCCACCAATATTCGAGTGAAGTCGAGTGATTCCGACTACGAGTATCAACAACTAGGAGCAGTCTAAAAAGAGAAGGAGCTCGAAATACCAGCAAATCAAAACGATCAACCTAAGATAACATTCTAAGACATAGAAAATACAAATGTGAGAGTATAAGTTATAGAACCTCCAGAAAGACGTGTAGTCAGCGGTGACTCTGATAAATAGAACAATTATGCTAGCTCTGAGGAAGATAATCTTTTGTAATAAGATGAGTTTAGAAACAGGCCGTAGTAGAAAACGCAAAAGTCATTTAGAGGGGGAGTCGTTTATTCAAATGAACAGAATTAAGACATTTTAGATCTCAGTTCTCAATAAAAAGTAAAGGATGCCTACGGACAAGAAGTTAATGACTTAAATGGTTTTAGCCATCAATTCGATGCACATGTGAACGCTCCTGATGCTTTTGTAGGAACAACTAACGACTAGCCTACAATAAAAGAGGAGATTTATTCTGAAATTCCATAAAAGATCTCAAGTCCAGTTTAGGGTAAAAAATCAAAGAAGACTGAAAAGGACAATAGTGAGGAAGCTATCAAGTATTATCATCCAGTCAAATTTATCTACAAGCTGAACTAGTAGTTAGAAAGCGGTTTAGACAACGTTAGAATTTAACAACATACATCTGAAGTCATTTTAGTAAGAACTTATCCAACAGGCATCACTAACAAAGCCTTTACCTCAACTTATAGTCATAAAAAAGTTTCAGAAAGACTAGACGAAAAAGTCTGGGATGACAAACGTACGATTGTAGTCAAAGGATACTTTGTTTCTAACAATACGAAATCGACTATTCGAGTGCAAACTGAAGATGGCAGTTACTTCATGAGAAGTCTCGAGGGTGGATGGATTTGGTCTTCCTGCATCCTGAAAGTGTGGATTCCTGAAAGATACAATGAGTGGCCAGAGTGGAGTTTGTACAGCTAAGGATCTGGGTAAACTAGCAACTAGAAGCCACCAAATAATAGCATGTCCTAGGAGATTAACATTGAGGAAGATTTTATTTGATGTGTGTTGTGCTACAATAAGATATCCTTCATTTTAATAATAGAAAAATAAATGTTACTCTAAATATTTATAGTAAAAAGCATCTCATTTATTATTCAATTTCCTCATATACTGACATTCTAACTTTGGCTTCGCTTATCCCCAGCCTTCTCGCGAGTTATTCTCACCATATTGACAAGATCGGATATTTTTAAATATCCTGAACAGTCTGTGAATGACTATTCTAGTGCAATGATGTTTGACAGACACTATCATAGTTTAATAAAGAGGGCAGCTTACAAATTATGATTGATAATTTATAGAACTAATGAGATGCTGATTTAACTCTTGTTATAATCTGACAGAGTATAATTCTTTCATGGCTTTACCAACAAATCTATCAGCCAAACTCAAAGCAGTGCCCATGGATCCAGTCGCACTTGCTTCAGATCTGGAACTCGCATACACTCTATCCTTCGCACAGCATAGTAACCTTCACACTATTCAGACATCTCCCATTAGTCCATCTATGTATACCCGCGAGATCTCACACAATCTCCTCTCGAACAATATCAATTCGCAAATTTTGATGACCCCACATACGATCAGCTGCTCGAAGAGACCATAAAAACCTACAAACACAAAAACAAACAATTAGTAAAGGGCATGAGATGTGGATTCAAGGAATTCTACTCGAGGGTTGCATCCACTACCTTCAATACCGCAGTGAAGTTTGTGTCAAAGTAAAGAAATGCAGGTTAAAAGAAACTTGCTCTCGCTAAATAGGAAGAAGAAGATTACCGCATTGAGAAGCTCAAGGGAAACAATCCTACTAAATGGCCAGAATCTACCAAATAGTTTGTAAAAGATCTAAACAACCTTCCATTGCATGCTTTTTCCACTGACTCAGAGTTCATGTTCTTAGAGTTTGTTTAAAGTGCTAAAAATGCTATCATCAATCTCTGTCAGAGATCCAAACCAGTTGAAGGCAAGCTTTAAGCTACTTTTAAATAAAATTTACTTCTTTAAATTGAGGCTTTGTTAGGAGTAATTCTCAGAACAAACAGCCAAACATTTATACTCTAGAATCTAAGGTTCATCTCTGAACTGCATCGTTACTTGCAGATCGATCCTTAGAGTTAGGGTTAAATTTGTAAAAGAATTTCAACGATACTCGATGAATTTTTCAAAATGATTCCCAAAGAGTCTGCACAAAAATACCACTATCCTGAAAGCCTTTGGAACAAAGATCCCTTCGTCATCATGAAAAAGATACATTTCCAGAAATACGCTGGACTATGCTACTATAGCATAGCCACAGATGGAGATTTCCTCTACATCTATGTTTCAGCTATCAATGGAGGCATGTATAAAGTAGGAACTGGCTATAACAATACAAAAGCAGGAAAAATTTACATGGAAAAGGAAATTCACTTCCCTATAGGAACAAAAGTCGATGAAGTGAATTGGGTTTATCTTAAAGGTAAACTCTATTTGAAGTCTTCCTCTAAAGATCCTTGGATTCTGGAAGTAATAGATCCAAATACCTTCAAAAAAGAAGGGACCGTTCAGCTATTCTGTCCATCTCTATTCGGTCAGCAGTCTTTGATAAATTTGAACAAAAACTCACCATTAATGACTGATGGCAACAATCTCTATTTCCTTGGAACTCGTTTAAAAATATGTAAGAATCAGTAATCGGAACATTAAAATGCTGAAAATAAACAATCCAAATCTCCCTAAAAGCAGGGAGAGGATAAGAAACAGAATGCAGATTAAAAGAAAAAGAATCTAAAGAAAAAAGCAGGCAAAAAGAATCAGCCTAACGAAGTGCCAGCTGACGACCAAAAGAACCAAAACTACCAAAAAATCTTAGAAATCGTTTTATATGAGTTCGCAGTTGACAGCAAAAAGTCCTATGTATACGACGGCCTTGAAGAAAACTAAATAACTGAAGTATAAGAAACCTTCAATGGTTTCTACTCAAGATAATAATGTATAAGAGCTCTGGTTTTGAATAACTATGATCAGTCTGAAACGATCCAATGGCTATTTAACTAAGGTGATAAGTAAAAAGAAAAAAACATCAAAATTTTAGATAAAACTGACTTTACCATCCTTGCTTAGTGTTAAATTACCAGCAACTTCCAAGAAAAAGCCATCAAAGGTCCTTCTGAAATCATAACAAAGGATGGCTCTGTCCTCTCAATCTTGAACATTTTTGAATCTATTTGGACTATGGATAAATAGCATATCACATGTTATTCTTAAACAGGAGCGAAAGTATTTAGCAAAAATAAAAAGGACTTCAAGAAGAATCCAGATACAAAATTGTCCAATACTCTCCTCAAGGTCTATTAAAATAAGTTCGCAAGAAACCCAGAGTTAAATATAATCTATGATCCTTACAACTTAGTATTTTATACTTATACCTGGCCTCAAGATGGACACTACTTCCCTACAACGGTCCTTATCTCTAATGATAAGAAGCACTCCCAAAGAGCATCTCAAAACTCTTAACTATCAGCTTATTCTTACAAATTAAATTCGCTCATTGACATAAAGAAGATGGCTTTGTGGTACATGCAGACGGTTGATAAAAATACAATCAAAACAAAATATCGTTTTAATGATTGGCTTTGGTACTACGGACAAAGGGTTATTGAAGTCAACAATGAACTAAATCAAGCAGACTCTGATAAGAAAAGACTGTCTAATAAAAGGACAAAGATACTGACAAAGCTAAACAAAGTTAACGATCTTTAAAAGGCTTACGAGAAAAACAAAGCTGAGTTTGCACACAGGAACAAAGTAGTGAAGCATATAGTGAAGCTATATGCATTTTAGTCTGAAGGAACACTGAAAAACTATCAAGCTCTCAACTAAACTTTTAAAAATATAGATAAATTTCCAGAAGAAGTGCCTCTGTATATCGCCTGTCTCTAGAACTGGCTTTCTAGCTCTTCATCAACTCATAACACTGAAATCAAAAGAATTCTGGCAGAGTTAGGAGAGATTCTCTAAAGACTGAAAGAAAGTTCACCAGCAAGCAGAATCTTAATAAACAGATTTCTGCTAAAATAGTTCTATTTATTCTTCCCCAATATATAAGGACAAATCAAGTTCATCGTGTCTCTAAACGAGTCCTAACTGCTAGAATTTATTAAGTGCCAGCTGCAGGATGAGAGGAAGGAGAGAGAAGAAATCATTTACTAGATTAATAAGAAATAAAATATAATCCAAAAGTATGAGACTAACAAGTGTGACTTCGGCGAGATTTTCAAATCAACTTCAACTGTCAACCTCAACTAAAATAAAAATATCCAAAATTTTGCTAATCTACTGTTCGGTGATGTAATTTAAATTCATCAAGAAAGTATCATCACAAAGGAAAAAGTTGATGAAAGTGCAAAAAAAACTCTAACCTCGTACTTGCATAAACAGCTTTCGTAAGGATAAGCTGGCAACAAATTCATAGAAGCTCTCTTCTTCTCTGCTTTCAAAATACTCACAAGTAATTCCAAGAACCACTCCAATTATTTCAAATACATGTCAGAGATGTTTGTTTAAATCTTCTCAATCTACGAAAAAGTAATTCCTAAACAAAAGACAATCCAATTATTTAATTTGCTCCCTACTTTCCTCTTCATTTTAGAGGTTTACTACGGCTCACAAGTTTCATTGCATCCCAACCAAAAAATCATCAACTCACTGCTCGTAATCATCTAAGCCCTACAGAGGCCAGAACTCAATTAGATTCACTCTTTGATCGAAGATTATGAGTTTGAAGGTATTTCTCCGCTCACCTAAAAGATATATGAGACATCCCATCCTGTTGAGAGAGGAAAAAACTATAATTTTGCTCCTAAAACATACCAAAATGCCTCTTATTTGCTCTTGGATCTCGATAGGAGATGCCAGTCAGACTCAAACAATGATACTTTGAGTGTACAAATGATTCATCAAGATTCTCCTGTGGGTAATAACATTCAACTCAACGATGGTGTTTTCAGTTCAAACTTACGTCTTTCGGGGACTGTCTAAACCAAAAAACCTTACTTGATATTTGGAAATTCAGTAACTGTAGACTTCAATAGCTCAGGGCATGTTAAAGATACTCAAAGTTTAGTGAGATATGGTTTCAAATTCGGTTTGAGACCTATCTTTACGGGCAAACTCAAACTCAATGACCAGAAGAAATAAAAAATACTGAGATTGTTCAAAAGTTTCCAGAATTTTGACAACTACTTCAACACTCTCAAATTCACCACTTTAGCATTATCTAATACAATTTAAAACTATCTCATAGTTTAAAACGAAGGAAACTAAGAAAACATCAACAAATTGCTTAAAGGTAAAATATTTAAAGAAGGCTTTGAAGAATCTGCTTACAAATTCGACTACTCAAGTTTCAACCCACTTCATTCTCTCACTGCATTTTTAACCAAAAACGAAATGGAGTCAGTCGATAAGTTGATCCTTAAAAAGAATCAAGAAAAATACTTTACTCTAAGTCCCCAACCACTGTAAAACAATGAGAAAAAAACAGAAGAACTTTGGAACTTTGATGGAATACCTACTTACATACAGAAATATTTGCAACAAATCAAGGAATTTAAAGGAGATTTTATAGACGTCTTCACAGAAGCAAGATAGTTAGTAAAGTAAAAGGGAACCTACGCAGCTATGATGAAGAGAAAAGCTGTTAGATAACAAAAAACTCTATGGTTGCAAGGAGAAGCCATTCTTTTCCTCACCATTTTGAAACATTCCGGTTTATTGCACCTCAATTTGAAATTCTCGATCGAGTACATCAAATAAAATTTGAAAGCCTTTGAAGAGGCCAGAGATGGTATTTATAATTCTTTCTTCCTGAGAATACAATATGCTAACGAATGGAGAGATTTAATCTAGACCTATGTTGGCAAAGACTAGCCTGAATAATAGAAGCAGTAAGAAAAAAAAATAGAGCCAGTCAAGGAAGAAACAAAACAAGCTCCTATCAAAACTATAGCTGTTAAGAGAAAAGGACCCGGAAAAACTGTACAGCTAGGTTCGAAAGTTGTTGAGAAAAAATAATAGTAGAAGCCCGCTCCCAAGAAGTTTTAGTAAAAACCGCAAAGAAAAGTGATGGAAAGGGCATTATTTGAGAAAGAAGTACGTGAAAGATTATCAACTGAGCTGATCAAAGGAATATGCAATATCAAAAGTATTAAATATGATGAGAACTTCCAATTTGATACTGTTACTTCCATCATAGAGCAATTAATCAAAGCATCAGAAAACCCACTTTAGCCTGAGAATAAAGCTTTTAGAGACCCTATCTAACATCTCATAAAGTGTTGTCTCTTCTTGCTCAAGTTCAAATCACCAAGTACCAAGTAGTCTCTCACTGGCCACTAATAAATAGTCCCTGTTAACATCAGCAGATCTTTGAGTTCAGACAATCGTAATGTCGATACTAATAAGCTAAATTTGTTTAGATAGTGGCTTTAAAATTGGAAAAACTGGAAAGGGTTCAAAAAGGAAGGAAGAGTATAGCTGCAATTCCCAGTCTAAGAAATAGTAAAGTACATAAACTCTTGGATCAATTTAGACTAAATATATAAACCAATCAACAGACGCTATCTGAAGTGTGAGAACAGAATACAATTCTACAACTACACGCAACAGTTACAGAAACTACTCAGTCAGACTAAATTGGTGAGATATACTCTCGGCTCATAAGTGCTAAATATACACAACTAATATCTCAGTGGACTGTAGTCAATAAATCTCGGCAAGTTGAAAGAGCTGTAATAAAAATATGGAGATTATAAAAACAATATTAAATCAATCTAAGCCGCTTACTTGGAAAAGTTACCTTTGACTCTGAATAGTTTGTAGAGTAACTTGAAAGTTGGATCAGCTAAATTCTTATAAAAGATCAAGCTACTAGGTCAGACTATTCTCCTACTTTAAAGCTAAAATCCATAAATCAACATCAACGTTCTTCTGTATTTTATGGCCTTCAAGTATCTCTCAACTCAAAACGAAGATTTAGTATTTTTATCGCACTCTTTGATTCAAAAAGGATTAATCAGTTCTCATAGTAACGAAGAAATAGTAGACGTCCTAACCAAAGAAGTGGGAAGTAACAACATTAACTACAAGAGATGGAAAGACTACTTCTTCATCGAGAGAGTTCTGTTTCTACTCAAAAAACTGGAAATCAATATGAGGCAAAAGAAAAGCATAGTGTACGAAACTCAGCAGAAAATTGCTGAATCTATATTCTATCTATTGTACCATGTAGAAATACCTCTGATATCGAGGTTGGGTCTTAAAATTTTGAAGAGACTCAACATTTCTTTCAAAGAGGGAGTGAGAACTCCATTTGACTATGAATATAAACTTTATAAATAGAATTAGAAAAACGAACTTTTGTTCAAGGAAAGATTTTGCCTATCCCGGAATAGCAGAAACAATATCACACTCCTTTGTTCAAAAATTAACAGTATTTTCGATTAAAAGCACTCAAACGAATTAGCCTTAAAGTTTGGCTAAAATAAGATTAAAGAAGAGGGTGAAGTCAAGTATAACATCATACTCAACTTGCATCAAGAAGAAGATCTTTATTGGTTCATCAAAGTACTCTATTACATCGATTAGCTCTAAAAGAAACATGGGTAAAAGACTATTCCCGAGATCAAAGATTTCGACTAGTACATGCAACTCAAAAATAAGAAGAAAGAAGGAGAAAAGAAGTAGCAACAACAAAATAACCCTAACGAAGGTTAGAAGGACAAAAATCCTTTCAAATAACAGGAGAGAAACTAACGAATTTTCAATAACATTCCAAAATATGCCAAAGTTGATCCTTAGCTGTAGAAAGAACTCCCAGTCGCATGGTTTTTTAACTTTTGCAACATTTTTGCAGATCCTTTCGAAAAAATGAATGCTTCAAACATGAATAAATCCATGAAAAGCATACATCAGGGTAATCAGCAGAATGCTCAGAAAAACGCCAAAAATAAAAACCAGAATAACCAAAACCAAAACAATCAAAACAACAATCAGAGAAAGAGCTGGAATACTCCTATTTTTACTAAACTATACAAAAAGTATGAGGAATTCAATAGCAAGCCTCCTGAGTAGCCTAAAGAGGGTGATTCTGCCTAAATAAAAGCTGAGTTTATCAAGGCAAAAAATATCTTTAACAGAATTAGAAAGTATTTTGTCTAGATCACATTTATTATGGAGCAATTCTCTAGAAATGGCTACTATGTTTTCAGAGAAGACGTGACAAGAGTAAAAATGAATCAGATATGCCAACTCATAACTTCAGGCTCTACTAACAGACTCAAAGACATCAATATTGATCTCAAAAACAACGATATCAAAAATAGACTTGTTGTAAATGAATTCGCTCCTAACTTCAAAAGCAAATTACAAATCACTATCATTAAAACTGCAGATTTTGCTTACTTCGACAATCTAGTTTCTTATCAGAATGCTCTCTCCAACAGATCAGATACCAATAATGTTTATTTCAGCCTTCTCGGAAAGAGATAACTTTCTCTTGAAGACGCAAAATCATTTATGCCCTACTAAGAATTCATTCCATTAAACGAAGCTGTATAAGATGAGGATATTTAATTCGGGAAGCAGTGGATATAATCCAGCTTCTCCAGGATGAAAAAGAAACATGAAAAGGTTTATCTCAATGACTATCCTAACGATACATTCTATATAGGACAGGGTGGTATTGAAAGTGGCATCAAAGACAACATTCTCATCCCAGCCAACGATAGTAGCCTAATTCTGCAAACATCTACCTACGAAAAGTTAATGACAGAGCCGAAGATTAAAAGCACATAATAGTACGAATAAACTGAAATGCCAGAAGAACTTATCTAAAAAATAAATAAAATAATTGAAAAAGGTCAAGTCCATATTACCAAAAAAAGTGACATCAAAGAGTATCTTCTTTTAACATTTTACCTCAAAAAACTGAAGAAATGTGATTTGTAGTTTGTGGAGAGAGATATCTCTAAAGAGTTTGCTCAAAAATTATTTAAATTCAGTGAAAACCTTAAATCTTATAAGGAACTATAAGCTTATGAAGAAGAT
>Ga0194117_10002750_pt1 | contig 18362 bp, 12 predicted proteins | sample TA2MahsurfametaG_FD_160579 | JGI IMG/M metagenome (GOLD analysis project Ga0194117, IMG submission 160579) | Freshwater microbial communities from Lake Tanganyika, Tanzania - TA2015009 Mahale N1 surface | ecosystem: Environmental > Aquatic > Freshwater > Lake | place: Tanzania: Lake Tanganyika...
CCCTCGCATCTGCAATCACTCTTTCTAATCTAGAGCTTGATTGCAAAATGCTATCTTTCGCTTGGCCTGTTTTGATCTGACACTGACTTTACTCCACTGAATACGAATAAAGCGAACAGTAAGTATTAAAGCTGACTACTCAAAAATATAAATATCATTGTTGCAGATTATTAATGATTTTTTCAGTTGGATTTTTCCATTTCATAATTTCGTTTTTGTTTCGATTTTTTTGGATGAATCAGCAGTTACCACACTATCCTTCCTCTTTTTCTATTAACCCCTTTATACCTGAGTTACACTTATCTTTAAAGCCTCCAAACGCTCTCTTTACCATCTTTATTATGCAGATCTGACTTTCAAATAACTGTTACTTGAATCCCAGTCCTAAAATGTCCTGAAAAGGTTGGTTGAAAGGTTTTATTTCTTTGAATTCTTGGCTAAACCTGTACTTTTTTGAAAGAGCATTTATAGGTCAAGACTTTGCCGCCAAATGGCAGGTTTTGGCTACTAATAATAATTATAGGTTTTTTTTTCTTCAGGTTGAATACACTGACATGAGCCCATGTAACTGTTCACTGTTTAGGAAAGTTTATAATATACTAATATTGTGAGAATTTAATTTATATTTTCTAAAATATAATTGTTTAAAGTAAGTTTGTGCTACCAAACAATTAAAGATATGCTTTGCTTATAAGAAGATATTAAAGAACAATGCATTAATTGGATCTTTTTTGACGAAAATTCATTTATGATGAAATACATTTGGGTAAGTAAACCAAGTCTTTTATTTATACTGGCATTTATAGCTGTTTTCTTAATATAGTTTATACTTAATCAAAAAATATTTTAAATAGAGAACTTATATGAAAAAAGAAATTAAGTTAATTAATACTCCATGTCGTTTAAAAAAATTGTTCTTAAAATTTGATTATATTCTTTTTTTTTTCTATTTTATAGTTTCAGAAAAACGATAAGATGTTGTTAAATCAAATTTGCAAAGTATTTATCAAAAAACACCTTAATTTAGTTGCTTCAGATTATAATTTACTTTGAATAATGATAATCTTACATATTTTTTCAGCATGATCAAACTCGTAGAAAACGGTTTGTTTTAAGTAAAAGTACCTAATTTAGCAAAATGGTTTTCGAAGGACTTACTTTTGAAAATATGATTGTAAAATCATAGTTCTAATATTCAGAAAATTGGTTTATCATATCACAAGTCCTCTTTCTACAAAAAAGACTATTTAGAATTGAATGATTAAGATTAGCTATCTTAGCTCACCTCAGGCAGCAAGAAGATTTCTTTCTACAAACCTTCAGAAGAACCAAGAGTATTTATACTACGTTAACGTTCTTGCTTTTTCCATTGATTGTATCGTCGGCTAAACTTGCAATACCATCCTTTAGATGCTTTGAAATCAGCCATTTTGCTCAGTCTCTTAGCCTCAGCTCGAATCTCTTTTTCAGTTTGCAGGATCTTATCATCGATCTTTGTATAGAGAGTGAGCTACATCTCTCCATCTGTTGGTCTTCCTCCTCCCTATTTTCTTTCACATCCATTTTTCTTCCAACGTAGTAAATTTCTTCGTGGAATGCCGTACTTTTATGATATTTCTTTGGCGTCAACTCCCTATAAAATCTTAATATGGCAATACATACTTGCTTTACGGCTTATTCCTTTTACGCCACTGTATATTTTCTGTAATTTCCTCTATGTTTTCGGACGATCGCTACTTTCTTCATGGCTGAGCTGTGGTTGCTTTGGTTAAGTGGTTGGCAAAGTCTGAAAGCATAAGATAGTTCATAGTCAGGCAGTTTGAACTTATCAAAAAAGGAACAAAGTGTAGATTGGAGTTGTTCACTTGAATTAGAACTCCAGATTTCTCCAGAGTTGAAAGAAAGGGGATGATTCTGTTGGCGGTGGGGCATGTAGTCCTTACTTTTGTCCTACTATTATGTATTCATTTAATCAATGACAATAAGCGAAACCATTTTATTTTCTGAAATATCTAAATAATCTTTACATCAAGTCAGCTTCTTTGTTAGATTTAATTACTCAAAAACTTTTACTATCTTGTACCAATCCATTTTTGTATTCAAAGATTGTATAATTTAAGTCATCATTTATGAAGATCCATTTTTGGACGATCTTGGCTTATTCGATATTTTGTACCATTTAAATAGATTCAAAGTACATTACTTGCCATGTAGATTCGGTCTGCTTACAGTGACTCATTCTGGTAATGGAGACTACTCTATCATAGAGAACTATCTCAAACTTTATGCTCAAACTGAATGTTACACTTAGATGATAAGCGAAATCAATATTGTCTGGAATAATCAACTTCTACCTCAATAGACATTTATTTTGAAAAACAACGTAAATTGGAAGATACCAGTTTACTTCTATCTAACTACTTTCAATTCTATGGATCATCGATACAGATTGCCCAAATAGTCAACTGCAAATCTGCTTTATTCTTTAAATGATGATGTTGTTGTTGATTGCTAAACTTTGAAGGCCACTTTTGAAGAATATAAAAAAATGGGAAATGGCAAACTCGGCAAAATAGTTGCTTATTAAGTAAGCGGTTTTAAATTTGAACCTATCGATGGCTAGGATGGATAGTTTTAATATCAAGAGCAGTCCTCAGCTCATTACTTTACGATTTCTGAACCTGGTGCAGCTTTTATTCCCAGACATTATTTGTAACTCTACTATCTAAGAATAGTGGAGTTCCTTGAATTGAGGAATGAGGTTATCAATCAAAATAATTGTGAGGATATCTTTTTGAATGCCATTGTTCAACACTTTTATCCGGAATTACCTGCTATATATATACCTGTTCAAAAGGGTTATAGAAACACCAATCCTAAAAAAGGATAAAGTAGAACAAAATAATCATAGTTTTAAATAACTAAATGTATAACTGATATTTCAAGCTACTTTGGTTACAATCCATTGAGATACTGTAGTAAAATTTCAAGCTAGATTTCGCAGAACTGGAAGTTAAATAACAACACACTATAAATAATTTTGTAATAAAAGATAAGAGGAGTAAGTGATATTGAGGTGTAGATAGTAATGTAAAGGAATGTTGAGGAATACCTTACTAGTAAAGAAAAAGCACTGAAGTAGCAAAAGTAGTTTTAGTAAAACCGAAAAAAATACTAATGGAAAAGTAATTTGCTGAAAAATTTATAAGAAAAACCAAACAAATGGAATAAAAAGACGAACAAATAACTAAAAATTGAAAGTTAAAGTAAATCTATCAAATAAGGAACGACCTAACTCTCATTTTAAACATAAGCTATCATTCTAATCTCAACCATTTCAATTCTATCATTCGTAATCGTGCAGTTCTACAAAAAGAATTGCAGCAAAAAGAATACAAATGGTATACGTATCAATGAAGACGACTAAAATCAACTCTCAGCTACGCGGATTACACACGATTATTGATATTCTATCATTTTCACTATACATTCTGAAATTTAATTTTAGAAAAAGATCATTTATATCTGTCAAACAAAATAACACTCATATGCTTCTATTACTATTATAGCTGTAGTCCCATCCGCTTATTTTCTGATGCTGCGAATTTTAGTCCTAAGCGAAACACTCTTGCTTCACTACTTTTCCCTTCTCTTCTAAGATATAGGGCATTTTGAGTCCTCGATATTCGACTTATTTCCAGTCGAACTAAGAAAACCAAGGGTGATTCTTGATCTCATTTGACCCGTTAAATCCCAATCTCTTCGAATGATTCGATCTTAACAACTAAATAACTAATATCTTACCTTTTCAACCAAGTCGCGCACTTCTTGTGAAAATTAGCTACTTAAAGGTTTATAACGACCACTTTTGATATTTGAAAGAAGTTTTTATTTATTTGAGTCCCAAAATGGAGGACGTCCTGTTAAGCATTAATAAATGACAACTCCTAGTAAATACCAGTCAAGTACTTTTGTATGCCCTCTTCTCCATAACATTTCAGGAGCAAGATAAGCAGTACTTCCGCAAAATGAATGAGATAATGAAGCTTACTTACTAAGTCCAAAATCAGTCAAACAAGCATGCCCTTCGGAATCTATAATAATGTTACTAGGCTTTAAGTCTCGATAGATGATTTAGGCTCTGTGAAGTGCATCAATCGCTAAGACGATTTCAGCCATGTATTTTCTAACAGGGTCTTAAGAGAGCACACCATTTTTCTTAATATGATTCAACAGATCACCTCCTGGGCAATAGTCCATTACTAAATAGAGTTTTTATTGTGTTTGGAATGCCCATCTAAGTTTAACTATAAAAGGATGTGAGATTGTTGAAAGAATTTTTCTTTCTGTCATTGCGTATCTTAGGATATTTTGACTCATAATTGCCCTTTTGTCCAGGACCTTTACAGCATATTTAAGATTCGTGTGGATATTTTATGCTAAAAATACCTAACCAAAAGCTCCTCTACCTAATATCGATAGTTTTTTGAATGTAGAAAGATCCATTTATTTAATTGCGACTTGTTACACTTTTTCTGCTTTTCCAACTCTACTCCATCCACCTTATTCTGTTTCCATTTCTGCTTTTAGTTCAAGTCTACTCTAGAGTAAATACTAGGCCTATTTTGCAGCTTATACATTTTCTTAAGAATGTTAGACAATAAGTTTCAACAACTAATCTCTGCTTAGATCAAGTGGAGTTTGGTTCTTTTGATTTTTGATTTTGATTGATACTTTAAAGTTCAATAAGATCCGAGCTATTGCAAGTTGGTTGTAAATACAAGCAAAATGTAAAGCAGTATTACCTTAGAAATCGACTGCATTTTTATCTACTCCCATCTTTAACAGTTCTTTAACAGCCTGCTAGTTACCTAAAATGGCTCCGATCATTAACGGAGTTCTCAGCTCAGGTTTTGTTCTTCCGTTTATATCCACTCCATAGCTTGCTAGAACTTTTATTATCTAAATGTTCCTGTAGGAGCCTGAAGCTGTGGCAAGATGAATACCATTTTTATTTTAATCAGTAAGACATTTTTTTGGGTCTAATGGGTATTTTGTTTTGTTGTTGAGACACTTCTGTACACTTTTAACATCCCCTTGATAGCAAGCCTACAAAAACTCTTCTTCTTCGCGTTCCATTTCATTCTGATATTTCTGCCATATATTTTAGAGTATCCTTTCTATTTCTGGCAGTTCGCTGATTTAATCAAGCAAACTCTTTTCGATCTAAGCCTAAGATTTATATCTCTAAATCTTGTTGTTATCGAGGTTTCGTATCACAATGAATTCTGATTATGTTTCTCTCTGGATACAGGACTATCGAAGTTGTTATGCCTATTGTTTCTATTTGTTAGATTGTGTCTTGCGTTTGATTTGTAGTTCACTCATGGCATATTGTTTTTCTGCTCGTTTATCGTGGAGATGTTTGATTTTCTTGAAGTTTTACATATTGCGTCGATTATAACTCTACTATCTTAACACACTCGCACAAAAAACAAGTAAAATAAATCTAACAAAAGAAGAGATAAATATCTAATTCTAGAAGTAAAGTAATATGATGTTGGTTAGATCAAGTGGCATATTTCTTGGTCCATTCTTTAGCAGTGGCCTCGAATTTAGCTCTGTTGCTCTTGTAGAGTTGGGCGATTTCTGGAACCAAAGGATCATCAGGATTGGCATCAGTTAACAAAGATGAAATTGAAAGGAGAACTTTTGAAATGGTTAAGGCAGGTGACCATTGATCCTTGAGAATATCCAAACAGATTGATCCGTTGGCGTTGATATTAGGGTGGTAGATCTTAGTCACGAAGTTGCATTTGGGAGGACGGAATGGGTAGTCAGTTGGGAAGTGGATATTCAAGAAGAAAACACCTCCTGCATAGGGACTATCATCAGGACCAATGATAGTAGCTTGCCAATGGAACTGGTCATTTTCGTGAGGGCCTGCAGAGCAGTTTGTTGGGGGATCCTTTTGCAAGTCAGCAAGTTCCTTTTGTATTCTTTTCTGGGCCATCTTTAATTATATAACTAGATGCCTGGTGCTAATTTAAGATCCGCAAACGATGACGCTAGTGGTCGGAATTCATTAGATCAAAAATAAGAAAATCAATATAACTTTATTAAAACATAGAGAACTGCTAAACTCTAAAGAGATGTAAAGAATTATTTAATAATGCCTCTTAACAATCTCTTCAATTATTTTTATTCATTATTTCAAAAGGATTTAAAAGTGTTGAATAGAATAATGCTATTTTAAGATGATCAGTTTGTAGGAGTGCTGATTCTGTTCTTAGCTTCTTCGAAAGCCAGCTTTTGTCCGAGGATCTTCAGTTATTTTCTAAACTATTCCTTTGCTTATTTAGAACGACGTGCATTTAGGAAACCTAATATAATTTTTCGTTGTTTTAAGTTCAAAGCCTTCCAATTTTTTATGTGAGTCTTCAAAATCTAAACTTGGGTTGGTCTCTCTCCAATAGTCATTTCATATTTCCAAAAAGAGTCGAATTCTTTCTCAGGATCGAGCTCTGAAACTCTTTGTTCTGCTCTTTGGTTTCTGGCTGTGGCTTCTTCTTTTTGTCTGACTTCGTAATTGTAAACTTACATATTCTTTCAAGATAGCTAACGTTGTCAACTCCTCTCCTTAAAGCATGATATTTAGCTCTAAGCATTTCAAAAGTGATTTCTGGCAAGGGCTCAGGCTGCTCTTGAACTTTTTTCTACAACTATGCTTTCTTGTTTTCGATGTATTCGAGTTAGAGTTGTTTTCTATAATTTTTCTTGATTTGTTCTCTTTAGTTGATAACAAACAAAATTCTACTCATAGTTTGTTTGATTTTATCAAGTTGAGTAATTTTACCTGCTTTGCGTTCGTAAGTGCGATCATGTTCCATAGCCATTTAGTCAGCAAGAATTATATTTTTTTATCTTACACAGACAAACCATAGTTTATGCAGATCTTAAGTCGACTTGATACGTAATTCTGATGCTTTCCATGAGCGACCTATTTAAAATGATGTTTACCTCTAGTAACAACTTTTTCTCTATTCTGTTCCAACAATTTATTAGTGAAGTTATTGATTATTTCCATCGACTTGTTATCAGTTTTATTGGTTGCAAATCTGAAGCTACCTGATATGCATGTGTTTTTGAATGGGAGCAGGTTAGTGAGGATTTTTATCATTTATTCAATTAAATATAATGTTGGCTAAAACTAAACAATATGATTCCTATCTATAATCAAACTTTCATATATCTTCGTTTTATTAGGCCCACTCGTTTTAGTCTATCTCTTACTCATCGTTTATTTCATCCAAGTTGGCGATTTGACCCCAATATCCTTTGTCAACAAATTACTCTTACTACTATTCGTAATATGTTCTGAAAGTAGCGTACAGACCTGGTTGACCGAGTTTTCTTGCCACCTATTACAGGCCAGCTTTGTTGATTATTGAATAACTTGCTACTTGAGAAAATGGGACTGTTGAGCCAAGAATTCTCAGAGTAGGATAGCTTGGAGGAGCTCCATATCTTTGCATGTTGATGATCCAAGGTGGAGCTTGATAGTCTGAAATTCCCAATGCAACTCTTAAAGACTAGCTGATAAGTCCAGGTTTATACTGTTTGGCTTTAGATTAATCTTCTTTTCCTTCATAATAAGCATCTCCAAAAACAGTAAGTTCACTTTTCGTTTGATACTTGAAAAATGCATCATGTAGCACTGAATACTAGATGTCTATTTTTCCCAATTTAGGATTCATTCTTTCTTTTAATTTTTACCTCACCATCTTCTGACCATCTCTTTATGAAAAAGGATCTCTTAACTTGCTAATACCAGTAGCTTCAATAAACTAAGGTAGTTTGAACATAGGTTTTAAGATACCTCTCTTTGTTTGCAAAAATTTAGATTTTTGGTTCCAATGTCTTGGGACTGGAACTGTATTTTTCAAAGTTTTGAGCTAACAAAGAAAGAGTGGATCTGGAGCTGTAATGTCCCAAGCTTAGACAAGGTCAGGTCTTTTTGTTCTTGCTTTGAGTTCTGCAACTTTAAGCCATCTCATTTTTTTCTTTTGTGATCTTGAATATTTTTCGACTTTGTTGTTCTTTTCATCTGGTTGTTCTTAGTTGTTCTACTTTTGATCAACGACGGCTTGTTTTTCCTCTTAAATTTCGTCTTGTACATAGTATTTTTTGGCCTTTTCCTGATGTTTTTCGAAGACTCCTTTAAAGTAATCATAGTATTTTCCTGTTAGAATGTTTTGATTTTCCTCTATGACATCTACAACTTCAACATTGACATTATCTTATTCACTTTTGGTTTCAATCATATGCTGCTTTATAGCTTACTTTTTTTACAAAAACTCTCTTTGATGTTCTTTTCTTCTCTTTTTTTGTTATTTTTTCTTGTTCTTTAAAGCCTCGATCTGCTATGGGGTTTTTTATACTGTTTTAACCATTGCTCTTATAATACAGATTCAAAGATTTATACAAATATAGAATTAATCAAAATAGATTGACCCCAGATTCTGCTCATCTTAAATCAATCTATCATATTTTTAAATCCATACATACATTAAAGTATGAGTTGGGTTAAGTGATGTTTAATAAATATAAAATACCTATATGTCATAAAAATAAATCCAGAGAGTAAAAGAGCCCCAGAAGTTATTCAGATGGGCAATCAGTGAGCACATAGCTAATGACAACAGTCAAAAACTGCATTTCTACAGAACCAACAGATGGAGATTCAACACAATGAACAAAACTAATGGTAATAATCATTTTAGTTAGCGCTCAAATTTTTGAAACTGAAAGGACCCATTCTATTCGGAATCATTACTGGCGCCGTAGTTGACTATACTTATGGCTTCTACAAAGTTGCATAAGATCATCACTGATTGACTAAACATATAATTGATACAACATTTGAATGATGCAACAAATACAGTAACTTGAAAAGTTTAGCAATAACTTTGAGTTGCTAAGGATAATCTAAATTTTGTAAATTTCAACACAGTCAATTGAATCAGTATGATTTGCTCTTCAAAAGAGCTATTGTATCTCTTCTTAACTCGCTATTTTCAGCTTTGAGTTTTTATAGTTCTTGAATCAAGTTATAATTGCTTCCTCCTCGAGTATTTGCAAGCTGATTTCTGAGGTATCTGTTTTATTGGAGTACTTCCTGAATTTGAACTCCCGAGTTATTGGAAGATTTTAAAGAAGCAACTTCAGCTTACAAGTTATTGATATGTTTGATAAGGTCGTTGTTTCTTTTAATCTCATTGTAGAGCTTAGATCTTAAGTCTATGTTTTCTTGGTCGACATGTGGATCTTGGTAATTAGGAAACTGTCTCACCTCTTCCTAATGGATACGTTTAGGACTTGTGAAAGGTTTAAATTAGAATTTACTTACAGAAACATCTCTTGTTTCGTCTCTTCTCTATTGTTCAGTCGTTTTGTTGCGAGGTGAGTAAAGATTTGTTTTAACTGGGTTAAACCAAGACAAAGATCCCAAAATTTACTGGTTTATGTTCTTTACTTCTCCAAAGGCTTCTTAGTTCATTTTTTTCTTTTCAGAAACCATATGTATACATTAATCAATTGATTTTTTGGCATCTGAGAGCCTGCTTCCCTTCTTGGCAGAGTAAGTTTGTATTTTTTCTGGTGTCCTTTCAAAATAACTTTCTGGCTCATACTTATAAAAGGATTTTTCAGCGGTGCGGAGGTAAGTAGGATCATCGCTGTATGTATGTTTGTTCGTAGAAGAATAATAGTGTTCAGACATGACAATTTAAGATTATAATTTATTCATAGAATAAGTCCTCTAATAAACTATAAATCATTCTTCTCTACTCAGCAACTGTCGCTTGAAATTACCTGCTTTATTTCTTTCACGTAGTAAGTCAGCATTCTCTAGATACCACCTTTGAGTGTTGCCGCTGAAGAGGGACAACCTGCACAGGCTCCAACCATCTTAATCTTAAGTGTACCTGTTTCTTAGTCAAAAGATTAGAATTTGACATCTCCCCCGTCTTCTTGAACATTTGGCCTGATTCTAGTAGCTATGATCTCTTTTATAAACTGTACGACTTCAGGATCAGTAGGATCGATATCATTGGATTCTATTTTATCGAAAAAATACCTACGGATACTTCTTCAGTTAAAAGGGGTATTTTATGATCAAAATGATTTTAGATGATTTTGATGATTTGTGGTTTGAGATTGGTCCACTCGGCTTGTTACTATTTTGCAACACTCAGGTAGTCTGAAGCGTAGAATATTCTTGTGACGCCACTGATTTTGAATAGTTATTGTGCTAAAGGGGAAACACTGGCGTATTGTTGTGAAGGAATGTCAAGTGTACCTTGATCCCCAAGAACTTTATGACCCACTGGTATAAATTTGATTGAATTTGGGTTGGGTGTGTTTGCTAATTCAACACTAATGTATTTTTTGATGTGTTGTAGTAGGGAGATATGCCTTTTTATGTTTTTAATTATCATTTGATTATAAAGTAGATAGCATATATTTGTTATTTGCAGAAAAATTAATAAAATCAAAATCTTTTGAAAGAGGATACAAAAGAAAACCTTTGTGTTTTTTATTGAAGCTATTGTCGGTTTTAATTGTTGTATAATTTTTGTTTGAACTATAAATTTCGCTCTTTCTCGTATAAAAATCTATCTTTGTTGAAGTGATGCTTGTCCAATTCAGATGTTAGATCTTTACGAATTTATTGCTCCATGCACTTTAGAAATGTATTTTTAGATTGAGGTATTTTAGTTATAGTTGCTTATTCTGCTAAAGGCTCATATTTCTGTTTGTACTGTTAATTTAATTGCAGAGTTTCATTGAAGATAATTTTCAGGTTTTCGTACTTTATTTCTTTTGATTCAAGTAAAAATGTAAGTTACTAGCTCTTTCTAATACATTAGTGGTACAGCTTGTCTTTTTCTTCTAATTTATTAAACAAAACCTCTTTTTATTATTGGCTTTTTATTTGCTTTTGTTTTAGGCTGTCAACCTCAGTTTGTAGTTGATGATATTTTTCGCGAAAAATAATCAAACTATGTTGATTAAACATTATTTTCCAGCTATAAAAGATTTTCATTTAAAGTACTCTTAACTTTTTCTTTTGATTATTTTTAAAGTGTTGAATTCTTCTGAAAACTGCAAAAACTTTGCGACATTTATACATCGCGAATCTGTAACTTTCAATTTGGGCTATTTTTTTGTTGATTCTAAGATGTTGGATGTAATAACTTCTAATTTTAGAGATGAACCTGGCCATAAATTTATGAGTTATCTTTGCTTCTAAAATTGATGTTGAAATGTATCGTTGAAGTATCTTTAATCTTAATTTCTAAGCCATCAAAGCCATCTGTTTCGCAAACATTCTTTTCCTCTGCTTTTTGTTTTCTAGTGTTTTATGCTGTTGAATTTACAGCTACTTTTACTAAATTTTCTTCAGTTCTTTCTGTCGTTCCTTTCTTAATCCTTTCTTTAAGATTTTATCTTTCATGAATGAAATAAGGAATTGCAGGCAATGATTTTTCTTTTGTATTAGTATTTTGCGGCTATTAATTGATCTTTTGAGTAATATTTGTGATAGTTTGTTTGTAAATGTTAAGTACCCTTTGATTTTTGTGATATTTGGTAGGAAATTATGAAGAGCCATAGTTTTGGAATTAAGGTTTGTCTCATACAACATAGTACTCACAAAATACTTGATTCCAATTGATTTCATCTGGTGTTTATAATTTCCCTCACATTTTTATTAGTTCTATTTCAATTATAGAGCATAGGTATTCCAAGAATTAAAAACTGATTTTAAGAGGAAAAGCCTTCTATGCCTATTAGCTCGCTTTTACTGTTTTTACGTTAAATAAGTAGAGATCGAGCTATTGATGCTCTTAAGGAAATAATAGATTTTGAACAATCTATATTTGCTAAGTACTTTTTAAAAATCTAATTTGAACAATTTCTCTTGTTATTTTAGATCCTTAATTTTATGTAGAAATGATTTGACTCTGAGTAGTTTTAAACTACTCTCCATTTGTTTTTGAGATTGCCTATTTTTAACCACTTGAATATTTTTCTGAAGTAGATCTTTTAAATGTCTCGATTGAATTTTTGTTTGGATTTTGCGTTGGTAGAAATTAAGAAAAAGATTCATTTTGAGACTATAGAGAACCTAATATTTCAGAAAGTTATTATGTGAATTTTAATTGTGATTTCTAAGTTACTTTATTTTTGCATAATGCAGTGCCCTATGCAAAAGAATGTTAAGATGTCTTTTTTTGATTGCTTTAGACCGAAGCTGACTTATCCTCTCGTAATGTTATATATCCTTTAGAAGAGATTAGTTTTAGTTATTTTTAACTTTTGTTTGTTCTCTGAACCTTTCAATCATCTCTCTCTGCAAATCATTCTCTAAAAGCCTCCTTTTACTCTCCATTTCTAATAATTAAGCTCTTCCCAATTGTTATTCATATTCACTTTAAAGTTCTTTGATTCTTTCATTGAGATTTTTTGTGTGTTAAGTAACTTAGATTGTTAAATCTGCTAAATGCTTCTTTAATTCTTTGATTTACTCCTTCAATTAGTTATTTTCAGATTGTACATTCTTGAGTTTAATGTTTGATTTTACAGAGTCCTTAAGTGTGTTCAAAAGCTGCTCAATCAAAAGGTCTTTCTCATGTGACTTTAGAGAGGTAAGTGGTGAATGCAGTAGTTGAAATGAAGGATGTATTCTGGTCAGCATGTTAGTGAATTGATTTTAAAATTCTGAAAGTTTGACAGTGCTTGATTATATGTCGACTTCGAAAATACTCTTTTATTTTCTGACATAACTCTTTTACATAGATAGAGATTTATTAGGTGATAATTTGAAGTTGGAAATGACACGTTGAATATTCTACTTTTGTCTAAAGGGTTTTGGATTTTAAGGTAATTGACTGGCGATTTTAAAACTCTTAGTTGTTTTATTTGTCTAGAACCTCTAAATATTTTTTGAGCTTAACTATGCAAAAATTTAATTAATCTGCTGTATAATTTCACTGACTTTTTTCTTTGCGTCTTTGATAAGCTTATCGAGCTATGAAATCAATTCTGCTTTTTAAAATAAGGAGGGATCTAATTTATAAACGATAGATTTTCTTAAAGTTTTATCTGCATATGGATTTTGTTAGAACAATCTCTTAATTTTCGGCAGAGAACTACCATTACCATATGTATAAATACTGAAATCTGCTTTTTGTCTAAAGAATTCGTAATGTAGTTTTATTTTCTGATAGTAATGGTAGTATCTATGAAAGAGCTAAGTTTGGGAGACCAATTTAATAATTTTCTATTCGACTTAAATACCCATGAAGACAATATCTGTATTGAAGCCGAGCAAGATACGAAGTTGGGCAACAGATGGCATAGTTTTGAGTATTGGGTTGTTTTTTATGTATATTGTATGGAGGTGCGGCAGCATGAATAGTTTTTAAAATTCAGTTTATTACTCGATTTTGTTCTGAGAAATGTTTAGAATTTATAGCTCGTGAAATTGACTAATGTTTGTTAATTAATTGATCGCATTATGGGATAAATCTAGTTCCACTAGAGTATGAACTTGCTCTTTATCTTTGTTGATGAGATCAATAGTCGTGATGGCTTTGCCAAATAAGTTGAGTTTGCGATTTTTGACTAGTTTTTTATTGAAATAATGCGAAAGCAAGCCTTAATCATTATTTTTATCCAACATTTCAAATTATAATAACAGCAAAATTTTAAATACAATGTTTAGTAAACTTAGAAAAAACATCAAAAATCAATCTTTGGCTTTCTATACACCTATATTGTTAGTCTATTATGGGAGTTTGGGATTTTCTTTTTTAGGAATTGATGGTGGCATTGAGTTACCAATCGAAATGGTTTAGAGTTTTACCAGAATGGAACTGTAGCTGTATGTTTGAGGAGATGGTTTCTAACAGATACTAAGAAATATTTCACATTAATGCTGATTGAGACCACATACCTCCATTAATATGTATTGCATCTATATTCTGTTGCAGGCTCCTGATCCTGTTTTGTCTGCATTTTTAAAGTTTTTCTCTAACTTAATGCCTCTGATTAGACATATCGTTTTGAGTTTCAGCAATAAAGCCTTGAGATTTAAAGAAAAAGTATTGTTTTATTAGTTGTTAAAGTAGCTATATTTTTGAGCAGGTTATGCAAAGTAATGTCGTTGTGTTGCCCATTTAACATAGTCGGGTTTTTTTTGACAAAAGCCTACAAATTGATTTATATCTAAAGAAGATGTGTTTTTGGTGCACTTAGAGTTGACATTTTCAAATGAGAACACAATACCGCAAAAGTGGCAAACATTGTGAGTTATATACTCTTCAATATTGTGCGAAAGAGTGCTTAGTAATTGTTAATAATCGATAAAAGGCTATTCAATAGCGGCCTTCTACTTATCCAACTTGACCATGATCTCTTTCATTATTTTTATTTTTTGTTTGTAGGCTTCTTCACAAATGGAAATCTGCTTCAGATCAAATCTCAAGTCGGATAGCTCTTTGGGTAGATCTTAAAACTGATCTGGCTATTAAAGCATGATATTAACTCTGTCAGTAACTTACTTGAGGCTATGAAGGATATTGCTATTACTAGCTATGATTTCTACATAGTCAGTCAGATTTTCAATACAGTGTCCTATATCATTAATCTCGTTGATTTTGATTTCGAATTTTTCTTTGATGAGATTGATTTCGCTACGAATGGTTTCAAATTTGGTTTATAGCTATTTGAGCATCTTCGTCTTATACAGTTCGTTTTCAAATAGACTTTAATCTTTAAGTCTTTTTAGGCACTAGATCTCACTATTTAATGAAGATATTTGAGATAGAAGTGGTTACTTGTGTTATAGAAATGAAGCGATTCGTGATTGAACCTCATGAACTCTGCGCTCGTATGCAGATGATAATGTAGTAATAGAATGTATCTACTTTTTATCAAATCTACTGATGTGTTATGCGGACCGTAGAAAGTACACAGCTTACAGACTGGCTCATAGCAAGTTTCGCAGAAATATTCAAAGCTTTAAGTATGCAGTGTGCACGTTTTTTTTTATCTGTTCATGAGTTTAAATTATTAATGAATAAAGGAAGTAAGTTATCAGATCAGAGTAATGATTCTTTTTCTGTTTTAATACGTTGAATGAATCTGATATGTTTTATTAACTAAAAATGGCTCTTCTAACAAACCAAAAACATAGAGATCAGCAGCATGATTACTTTATAGGCTAATCCAAACAATTGGCCACCCATTATTAGATATTTATCACTTACAAGTTCAAAGGTAGCCCTTGAAGTTTCCCTACTAGATAGAAATACTTGAAACTACTTTCGATGAGCAGCTGTGTCTAATATTTAGTACTTCTTTATAAGATGATTAAATTTTACGGATGTCCTATCTTTTGATTTTTTGCTTAACTCCAAGTGTACTTGTTCCTCCTTTATGCCTTTCGTTTCCACTTTCGCTCTACTTAGGAATCTCTTTTTGTAGGTTTTAGAGTAAGAAATGTAGTTGTAAAAATTTTTTTTTGAAACTCTGGAAATAAGTTTCCTTTTGCTCGTAAGGTATAGGTCTTGCAATCCTTTCAACGAGTCTAATATTGTGCATTTGTTCGAGACAATTGAGTATTTAGTAGACTTTGTTTTCACCTTCGTCATAATGGCTTTCTATACTCTTCTTGAATTTTTCAAACTTTCCACGCATTCAAGATTTATTAAGATTATATTTATTTAAATCCCATTCACAGAAAGTAGACTCTTCAAGATCAGTTTGGTTCACTAACAACTCAATGATTTATTTTTCTTGGCCACCATTTTCTTTTGTTTAGAAATAATGCATATTTCTTTTAGATTGCTACTAGGAATGATCTTGTATGGTTATTCAGTGTAACAGAAGAATAAGAAACAATATATTAATTTATATCGTATTCTCCAATGGACATCATCAATTTAGAACCGAAATAACACCCTTAATCTTTTGTCAACACTATCATATCTGCAATACAACTATTTCAATTCTACCCGCTACATTCACCTGCTAGTCGAATCCCAAATATCTACTTCTCTGGCATTTTAATGCTTCCTAGAGTTAACAAACATCTCAGCTCAACTTTGAGAGTAAATATGGCGAAGAATAAACTATTAAAAGTAGAATTGTCTCTGAACCCTGAGATATGTGACTTTTCAGCGTGGTTATTATAGTTTTTACAAAAAAGGTTCACATAAATTTGCCACTTTACACATATAAGCAACCATTTACGTCTAAACTAGAAGGAGGGAGTGATAAAGCTGTCAGAATCGACAGGTAATCTGAGCTTCAGAACAACTATTTCTACTGTTTTTATGGTGAGTAGTGCTACAAAGCAAGCTTCAGTTTTGGTTTCTCACATAAAGAGAATGATCAATAATTTCAGTCAAACTTTAGAAAACATTATTTTTTATTATCGCATTCCGGGCTTTAATCTACATGAGTTGCAGCTCATACTGCAATAAAACAACGCGATCCCACTCAAATCAGTGGTTGAAAAAATAATGTTATTAAAAAATTACTTCGATGAGAAACAAAATAAAAGTAATACTTACAATCATTAGATCATTAAAGAAACAGATATGCTTCTGAGAGGAGACAGTTCTGGCAATAATCTGTTTTAAATTGGTTTAAAAAATTAGTTTTTCCGTAACATCTAGTCAGAATTTAGAGTGGAATAAAAAATGCTAGACAAAAATATACTTGAATTTCAAAATTTAAAATTTGATCCCATACTCACTGCAATCAATATTAAGAGAAAAACTATGGAGCAGCCTATCGCTCAAGGCGGCTTTTCAAATATTACCTATGGTCTTTACAATTTCGTCCCTCTTTTCAGTGTTCATGAATAAGCGTCAAATTAAATATCTACAGCATCTATATCTCAAGAGAAGATTGATTATTGTCTTGTCAAAAAGGTCAGTCCTATTCGCTAGCATATGACTGCATCTATGAAAAATTAATGTGATTTTTTGACTTATATGAGGGCAAAGGTGTGTCCATACTTCGCTAAATACTATTGTAATAAAGGTTTGGCTCCTTTTGCAGATGGGTAAATCTACTTGCAATACTATCCTCAATCCTTAGATGAAACTCGGTTGAGAGAGTAGGGAAAGCTCAAGATTATGTAAGATGTATGTATGGGTCTTTACTTTCTCTCTCGAGAATAAATCCTACATCGTGATTTGAAGTAACTTAACATAATGGTGGATCGAAGCAAAAGAGGCAGAATTATAGATTTTGGATCAGTCGCTCCATTTTCAAAATCATAAAAACTAAAAATTCATGATTGTAGATGTAAGCATACTACTATTAAGTAAGGTCTACTGAGGGATATTACTATTCCTATCGTGATATTTGCGAACATTATCCTTACATTGCTACTCTCTATAGCATAGATGAGTATTACAGACATCCTAATTTCGACATCTATAGTTTGGGACGTATCATTCACAACTAATTTTCACTTGAACTAATCTTCTAGGAAGGCGATTTTATCCGTAACTTTTTGCATTATCTGAGCATGCGTTGTTTGTAAGTTAATCCAGAAGATCGTTGGTCAATAAACAAAGTGTTGTACTTTCTGAGACAACTCCTTATCTATCTCGAGCAACAAAGGAAATTTTGGAAGTATGGTTTTGATGAGAAATGCAAAGCACACGTATTAGGATCTACTTTTATTCCCAAAGAGTATTAGCAACTAGGAGAGAAATGAATCAAATTGAAGTAAGAAGTGGATCAGTTTATATTTTAATTACTTCTTATTTATTTGAAATTCTACTTGTTTATAACTACTACTTGAAGCTTCTATTGCTGAGTTGGGAAAAGAAAAATAAATATTAAATATCATTAACTTAAAATTTTGCCTCACTTTTACTATATACAAACAGTACCATTTAACATCCATCCTTCTTTGCACATGCCGCAAATAGTCGCGAAAAAGTTTGTACCGTCATAGAGTGGCTTTTAGCAATTCTAAGGGACAGTAAATAGCTGCTGAAAATGGTTGTATGTGATTATAGTAATAAAGAGAGCTATGGTGAGTATTAAAGCAGCTATAATTAGGGTAAGAATGGTCTATGTGTGAATATAGATACAAAGTGTTGTTTTTCATTCTTTTATTTTAATCTGATAAGGTCGCGCTCAAGTGTGGCCTGATTTCTGTACATTTTTAGTGCTGCTTTCCTGTCCTCATTTTTTTAGAAAAGCATTTCTTATATTTAAACAAATAAATACTAAACAATTATTATATTATCAGGAAAATTCTGTTTTTT
>Ga0194117_10002764_pt1 | contig 18302 bp, 10 predicted proteins | sample TA2MahsurfametaG_FD_160579 | JGI IMG/M metagenome (GOLD analysis project Ga0194117, IMG submission 160579) | Freshwater microbial communities from Lake Tanganyika, Tanzania - TA2015009 Mahale N1 surface | ecosystem: Environmental > Aquatic > Freshwater > Lake | place: Tanzania: Lake Tanganyika...
GGGGCCTGCTTTGTCAGATCCGTTCATTTATTACCCCTATGCGGAGTCTCCGGATTTTCCTTTGATGCGCACTGGTGGAAGAAATGCGATGGCAGGACCAGTCTTTTATAGCGATGATTTTAAAGGTCAGCCTAATGCATTCCCCGACTACTTTAATGGTAAACTTATAATTTATGAATGGATGCGTGGTTGGATGCGCTTGGTGAGTTTGGATGAAAATGGAAAAATAACCGACATCGAACCTTTCATGGACAAGACCACCTTCAACAACCCGATTGACATGGAATTCGGTCCTGATGGAAGGCTCTATGTTTTGGAGTATGGAACAAAGTGGTTTGGTCATAATGAAGATGCACGGCTGTGCCGCATCGATTGGAATCCAAACAATCGTGTACCCGTTGCGAAATTTTCGGCGGACAAGACTTCGGGCTCAGTACCTCTTCAGGTTCAATTTTCTGCTGAAGGCAGTGAAGATCCTGACGCTGGCGCATTAACCTATAGCCTTTCCATTGATGGCAAAGAATTAAGTTCAGCCGATGGAAAGTTTAGCTATACCCTTGCTAAACCTGGTGTGTACCGTCCTATGCTTAAAATAACAGATAAAGAAGGCACTTCAGCGACAGCTGAACTGGTAATTATTGCAGGCAATGCCACACCTCAGATCAACATCTCCGTTCAGGGAAATGAAACTTATTTCTTTGCAGGTAAAACTGGTAAGTACAAAGTATCCGTTACCGATGCTGAGGACGGTTCAACAGAAGACGGCACCATTCCATCGGACAAAGTTTCTGTGAGCGCAAGTTTTGTTGCGCAGGGATACGATAAAACACTTGCTGCACAAGGTCATCAGCAGCCCAATCACCCCGGTGAATTGTTGATTGCGGAAAGTGATTGTAAAAGTTGCCATTTGATTGACCAGAAGTCAGCTGGCCCTGCATACCTGGATGTGGCAAAGAAGTATGAAAAAGATCCATCAGCCATAGACAGACTCAGTGATAAAATTATAAAGGGTGGCTCCGGAGTTTGGGGTGATGTGGCGATGGCTGCCCATCCTCAGATATCTAAAGAGAATGCGTCTCAAATGGCATCGTATATTTTGTCCCTTGCGAAAGAAAAGAAGGGACAGATGAAGATCGCGGGTGATCTTAAGTTTGAGAATGCAGATGCCAATCCAATGAATACCCGAGGCGTCTACCTTATTTCTGCCCGATACAGCGACAAGGGTAAAGATGGACTTCCATCATTGACGGTTTCTAGTGAAAAAGTTTTGAAATCACCTTACCTCACTGCAGCAGATAATGTGGTGATGAGTCCTGGCATGCGCGCGGACGCTGACAATAGGGGAGGAAAAATCTTCAATAATGTATTTGACGGCTCGTTTGTCACCTTTAAGGATGTGGATTTGCGACAGATCAATTCAATTTCTCCAAGAGTGGTTCTAATCGGTGAGTCTAGTCCGGGAGGAAATGCTGAGATTTTTTTGGGTGGACCGGATGGAAAAAAACTGGGAACAGCCAATTTGTTGTCGGCTCCTGCAATTCCGATTCAGGCTGTAGTTTCCATGCGGTCTGCTACAGTAGGACTTAATGGATTACCGGATAGGGGCGACATTACCATCGTATTTAAAAATCCGACAGCAGGGAAAGACAAGTCATTGTTCATTTTTGTGCATGCCGGTTTAGGTGCTCAATAGAAAACAAAAAATTGATTTTTTTATGAAAAGAAGATCCTTTGTTAAACAGCTCGCATTAACATCACTGGCTGCTGGTACAGTAAACAATCTCCTTGCTGGTGCGTCAACCTATAAAGATAGAGTTGGACTTCAGCTGTATTCGCTCAGAGATGTCATTGGAAAAGATCCGAAGAAGATATTATCCGATGTTGCTTCCTATGGGTATAAGGAATTGGAAACGTATGGATATGGTAACGGAAAGTTATTTGGACTTACAGTATCGGATTATGCAGTGCATGTGAAGAGTTTGGGTATGCGTACCGTGAGTGGGCATTATGGAATTGACCTGGTTTCCAGTGGGTGGGAGAAAGCGTGTGATGATGCAGCGGCAATGGGTCAGAAATATGTGGTGGTTCCCTATTTGGAGAACAAGTATTACAATACGCTTGATGCATTAAAGAAGACCTGTGCGACAATTAATCAGGGTGCAGAGGTGGCGGCAAAGCGAGGTTTGCGAATGGGATACCACAACCATGCATTTGAGTTCGGACAGGTGGAAGGCAAGACCATTATGGATGTAATGCTTAAGGAGCTGGATCCAAAAATGGTATCCATTGAATTGGATTTATACTGGGTGGTAAATGCTGGTAAAAATCCACTTGAATATTTTAAAGCCTATCCTGGACGTTTTGAACAGTGGCATGTCAAGGATATGGATAAGTCTGATCGATCTAAAAATGCTGATGTAGGAACTGGTAGTATTGACTTTACACCAATTTTCGCAAAGGCTTCGGAGTCTGGCATGAAGCACTTTTACATTGAACAGGAAACCTATCCGGTTTCCTCCTCCCAGAGCGTAAAAAATTCTATTCAGAGCCTTTTGAAAGTCCTTGGTTGATGTTGATCCATTAAGATTGAATTAATATTGAACCTGAAACGCCCGGTTTTACCGGGCGTTTTTTTATACCACGATTTCCTACATTGATAGAAAGCCCTTATCAATTTCTTTTTAGGGCCAACTTTTTAATCCCATTCTAACCTCCGGCTGACTATTCTTTGCTTTTTTTGGGCCGTGAACTTACGTCCTTTCCTCTATGTATTTATCCTGTCACTACTCCATACCCTAATAGTGTGTGGTCAGGCAACCCAAGCAGTAGGGGGTAGAGTCATTGGTCCTTCCGGCCCTCTTCCAAATGTCGCCCTCATTCTTCAAGGCAAGCAACCATACTCAGCCCAATCGGATTCCCTGGGTCGATTTCTTTTTAATCAGGTTCCTGTAGGTCGATACCTGTTATCAGCAGCATTCCCGGGGCTTGTTTTTGATGGGCAGGAAGTTTTGGTAACAGCTGCGAAAAAAATTGAGCTGACCGTCGAGCTGAAGGAAAGTCTTGTACCCATTGAGTTGGACGAAATTGAAGTCTCTTCCGCCCGACAGGAAATAGTGCCCGGTAACTATGGTCTCGCCATTGAAAAAACAATTCGGGTGGCAGCCAATTTCTTTGATCCACTTCGCTTGGCCACAACACTTCCAGGTGTAGTGCCTGCAAACGATCAGGGCAACAGCATTGCCATCCGTGGCTACTCACCCAATGCAATTTTGTGGCGGCTTCAGGGCTTAGACATCGTTAATCCTAACCACCTCGCCAACGCAGGCACGCTTAACGATCGACCGGTCAGTACCGGTGGTGGTGTAAGTGTGCTAAGCGCACAAGTCTTGGACAAAACTAATTTTTACAATGGGGTATTACCGGCCAGCATTGGTAATGTCCTTTCAGGCGCGATTGATATGAGTCTAAGGATAGGCAACCAGGAGAAGCCTGAATACGGTGTACAGGCTGGCCTATTGGGTATCGATTTATCTGCAGAAGGTCCGTTGTCTTCTAAAGCGAACGGTTCCTACCTGGTCAACTTCCGATATTCAACGGTCGGATTGTTAAGCAAAGCGGGCGTAAATTTTGGAGATGAGGAGATTAATTTCAGTGATCTTACGTTTCATTTTTTTAATCCGCTCAGAAAAGGTGGAACGCTCTCAGTATTCGGTTTCGCTGGAGTAAGTTCCAATGAATTTCTGGCGAAGGATCAATCCAACTGGGAATCCGAAAAAGATCGGTACAACATTCATTTTAGTGGTGGTGTACAAGGGGTGGGGTTGAGGCTGGAGAAAAAGATTTGGAATTCACAGTATCTAAAAACTGGCTTGGCCTTCTCCGGTATCAACCAGGATAGACATGCTTTAAGCAAGCCGGTTCCATTTCCGCATCTAATGAGCGATTCTTCCAGTTTTATCAAATCCGTCATTTCCGGATTTATTCAAATCACTGAGAACCGAAAATATTATTCAAGTGAATCTGGTTTGAATTTTTCTTCTACCCATGACGACCTGGCCATCAGAACAGTTTCCTCGTCAGGAATTGGGCCCGACTTCTCGTCTTTCAGTGGTAGGGTTTCTACTTTTTTATTCCAGCCCTTTACCTCCTGGACTTGGAATTTCCTGGGATGGAAATGGAATACCGCGCTACGTTATGTTTTTAATACAGCATCGTCTTCTGGTTCATTCGAACCCAGGATGGTGGTGAATCACCGGTTTATTGGAGGACTCCTATCTGGCGGTTACGGAATCACCAGTCAAACACAGCCTGCCATACTTCTGGCGCAACCTGGATTTCGAAGACTCCCCATGACCAAATCCCATCAATTATATATGGAATATTCACGTTCATTGGGCACTGGCTTAACCTTCAGGAGTTCCATTTATCGTCATTACCTAACCAGGATACCCGTAACTTCCAATGCCGTTAATACGCTTTCCTGGATCAATCAATTTGACGAGTTTATGCTTGCAGAAACATTGGTGGAGGGTAATGCCATTCATCAAGGAGTAGAAGGTAACGTGGAGAAAAAATTCAACAATAACTTTTATTTTTCTGCTTCCGGAAGTCTTTATACTTCCCGATTCAAGGATGATCAATCTGGCAAGTTTTTGCCTACAAGATTTTCCGGACGATATACCAGCGCATTCCTGTCAGGTAAGGAATGGCAATTGAGAAAACAAGTTATTGGGTTGCACATAAAAATCTTAGCCTTCGGTGGACAGCGTCAACCGGTTATCGACCAGGAGGCTTCTGAAGCTGCAGGCACAACCATTTTTACCCACCAAAGCGGTTATGCCATTCAATTACCCAATTACCAGAGACTTGACCTTCGGGTAAACTGGAGAAAAAATAAAACCAAATTCACCAGGACCATTTCAATTGATATTCAAAATGTCACGAACCGGTTAAATAGTGCTGGATATTATTACGACACCTTCCTTCGCTCCATCAAGCCACGGTATCAGTTGGGAATAATTCCCGTGCTTACTTGGCGACTTGACTTCTGATCTGATTGGTTGTTTGATTTAAAAGCTGGTAGCGGTACTTTTGAACATGTCGCTTCCAAAGCATTTTGCACTCAATCCAGTTGCCCTGATATTATTCAGCCTGCTGCTCGTTGGATGTAAGGACAATCCAGTAGAGCCCGGGGTCTCAGAAAAGCTGGCTGCCAGCCGCAAATCGTACATCAGCAACCTTAATTATGAGTTGTATTTTGAAATTCCAAGAGATAAGAACGACTCCATTCCTGCAGCAATTAAAATTGTCTTTGATCTGGAAAAAATTCCTAATCAACTCCTCCTGGATTTCAAGGATTCGGCTGAAAATATTCAAAAAATAACATTGAATGACAAACTGTTACACTCCAACAGCAGCACAGTATCAGTTTCAGAAAAGATCATTCAATATGGGCATATCATTCTTCCAGGCGCTGCGCTTTACGTCGGCAAAAATGAAGCCCGTATTCAATTTCTGGCAGGCGAGGGCTCTTTGAACAGAAATCCTGAATTCCTTTACACGTTGTTGGTGCCCGACCGAGCCTCCGACTGCTTTCCGTCCTTCGATCAGCCTGATCTTAAAGCCAGCTTCCAACTCTCTTTAAAAATTCCTCCAGATTGGGAAGCCGTTTCTAATGGTTCAAAAGTTTCGTTGGACTCCTCCCTTGAAAGTAAAACCATAAAATTCTCAAAAGCTGATCACCTCAGTACCTATCAGTTTGCATTTGCAGCTGGAAAGTTTCAAAAGTTGACGCATGAATCCGGTATGACGATGTATTACCGTGAAAACGATTCAAAGAAGGTTCGATCTAATGTTGATGTCATTTTCAGTCTTCATACCAAAGCGCTTCGATGGATGGAGGAGTACACTGGCATCCAATACCCGTATCCAAAGCTTGATTTTGCTTTGCTGCCACCTTTTCAATACGGTGGAATGGAACATCCTGGAAGTATCTTTTATAAAGAAGGTAGTCTTTTTCTGGATGAAGGAGCTTCCATTAATGAACAACTTTCCCGCGCCTCTCTTATTTCCCATGAAGTCGCACACATGTGGTTTGGTAATCTGGTTACCATGAAGTGGTTTTCTGATGTCTGGCTAAAAGAGGTTTTTGCTAATCTGATGGCGGCTAAAATGGTTAACCCTTCCTTTCCTGAAATCAACCATGAACTCCGGTTTTTGCTAGCTCACTACCCCTCGGCCTATGCGATCGATCGTACCGCTGGAGCAAATCCGATTCAGCAGAATCTCCCAAACCTTAATATGGCAGGTACGGTTTACGGTGCCATTATCTATCAAAAAGCACCCATCATGATGCGAAACCTGGAATCGATGATGGGTGAAGAAAATTTTCGAAAGGGCTTATCCAGCTATCTAAAGAAATATCAATACGCCAATGCTTCATGGGATGATCTCCTGGCGGTGTTGTCAAAACAGACCAATAAAAATTTAAACGACTGGAATAGCTCCTGGATTAAGCAGCCAGGGATGCCAGGATACCATTTTAGCCTCTCAAAGGGTTCACTGGAAGTCAGCCTGATGGATCCTTCCAGGAAAATCAATTGGCCGCAATCAATTCAGGTTTCATTACTCAACAATTCGTCTGATACTTTTCAAATTGATTTACCCATGAGTGGAAGTCAGCTTGTCATTAAGGATCAAAGGATTCTTCCTGGCAGTAAGATCATTCCGAATTCGGACAGCAGGGGATATGGATATTTTAAGCTTGATCAGATCATGGTTGAGGATGCACTTTCATCAATTCATAAGGAGGTTAATCCTGTACGTAAAGCTGGAACCTGGATCATGTTGTGGGAGGAATTTCTTCAAGCCAATGTCCATCCGGAATACTTGGCAAATGCACTGTTACAGGGAATTCAAAGCGAGAAAAACCCTTTGATCCTGGACTACATATCATCCAGGTTTTCAGACCTCTATTGGAAATTTTTGCCTTCAGCAAGTCGATCCTCGATTTCAGCAAGCGCAGAGGAGGTAGTGCTTAACCGTCTGGACACGGAAAGCAACATCTCCGTGCGCCGTACACTCTTCAATCTTTTCCGATCCATTGCAACCACCGAAAACGGAACCAGACAGCTTAAAAGCATCTGGATGGGAAAACGCGATTTTGGCCTTAAAATTTCTGAATCTGATCGTATGAACCTTGCCTTGGGCCTTTCCCTCAGACTTCCCTCACTTTCTGATTCAATCATTGATGTTGAATTGAATCGACTAACCAATCCTGACCGCAAAGCTCAGCTTCAATTTATTTCTACACCTGTTTCGCCATCTGTCTCCAGCCGAACTTCATTCTTCAATAAGCTAAAAAATCCTGCCGAGCGCGTACAAGAACCATGGGTGCTGGAGGGTTTACGGTACCTGCACCATCCAACGAGGGTAGATGAATCCTTCAATTACCTTGGTGAAAGCCTGAATATGCTTGAAGAAATTCAGCAAACAGGTGACATATTTTTTCCAAAAGGGTGGCTCGAAGTCTCCCTAACCAACCATTATTCAGATGCCGCGCTAAAAGTAGTTGATGCGTATTTGGCTGCACGCCCAGATCTTTCACCCTTCTTAAGGCGGGCAGTTTTACAATCCATTGATCAGGTAAAAAGAGCAAACACCATTCGCCGGAAATTTTTTAAAATTGAAACCAATAAATGAAAACCATCACCACCTTAATAGGCCTGGCCATTGTACTGACCGGCTGCGTAAAAAATTCAGAGCAAGCCTCACAAACTGAAGATGATATGTCATTAAAATTATTCACCCTTAAAGGAGCCTCCGGAATGACGGTCACCATCACCAATTTTGGTGGTAAAGTCGTTTCACTGCTCGTGCCTGATCGTTCCGGAAACTTCGCAGATGTTGTTTTGGGATATGATTCCGTTACTCAGTATCCACAAGGCAACCCATATTTTGGCGCACTGATCGGTCGGTATGGTAATCGCATCGCCAATGGAAATTTTATTCTAGGCAACGACACCTTCAAGCTAGCCACCAACAATGGGGCCAATGCCCTTCATGGAGGTCCAAATGGTTTTCATAATGTTTTGTGGTCAGCCAAACAGGAAGATGTTGATGGACACGATGCCTTGAAATTAACTTACATCAGTGAAGACGGGGAAGAGGGTTATCCGGGCAAACTTACCGCAACGGTTACATATCTGGTCAACGACAACAATGAACTGATCATTGACTATGTGGCTGTGACCACCCGCGAGACGGTCGTTAACCTAACCCACCATTCATTTTTTAATTTGAAGGGTGAGGGGAGTGGTGATATCCTTGATCACAGCTTTGAACTTTTTGCTGATCAATACCTACCGGTTGATGCCGGACTAATCCCAATCGGAGCGCCAGCGCCCGTAACAGAAACACCATTTGATTTTATGAATCCCCACGCCGCAGGGGAGAGGATCTCAATTGAAAATGAACAATTAAAGCGGGGAAATGGATACGACCATTGCTGGGTGTTGAATAAAAAGACACCTGGAGAATTATCGTTGGCGGCAAGGGTATCTGAGCCCTCCTCAGGAAGAATTATGGAGGTATTCACCACCGAGCCTGGTTTACAGTTCTACTCCGGTAATTTTTTAAGTGGACGAGACATCGGAAAGGGTGGAAAACCCTATGAATTTCGTTCTGCCTTTTGCCTGGAAGCGCAACATTACCCCGATTCACCAAATAAACCGGATTACCCTTCAACAGTTTTAAAGCCCGGACAAACCTACCGTCAAAGGACCATCTACAGGTTTGGTGTACGCTGATTGAACAGAGCCTGTTCTTTCTATATTTGCGCCCGATTGTAAAGCAATTATGGGTTTAAAATGCGGTATAGTAGGCTTGCCCAACGTTGGCAAGTCCACCTTGTTTAATGCACTCTCCAACAATAAGGCAGAAGCGGCCAATTTTCCGTTTTGTACCATCGAGCCAAACGTTGGCGTTGTAATGGTTCCGGATGAAAGGTTGAACATCCTGGCAAGACTGGTAAATCCCAAAAAAATTGTACCAACAACATTTGAATTCGTTGATATAGCCGGCCTGATCAAGGGAGCCAGTCAAAGCGAAGACATTGGTCGGGGTTCTAAATTCCTTGCCCACATCCGTGAGGTAGATGCTATTGCACATGTTATCCGTTGTTTCGACGATGACAACATTGTGCACGTGCATAACAAGGTAAATCCCATTTACGATAAAGAGGTCATTGATACAGAGCTCCAGTTTAAAGACCTGGAGTCGGTGGAAAAGAAGATTTCCAAGGTTGAGCGTACGGCAAAGAGTGGGGATGCGAAGGCAAAAAAGGAGCTTCAATCACTGTTGAAGTTTAAACAGGCATTGCTGGAAGGTAAAAATGCCAGGGCTGTGCAGGCGGACGAAGATGATCTAAAGGCCATTTTCGATTTACAATTGTTGACATTGAAGCCCGTCATTTATGTTGCCAACGTCGATGAATCATCGGTGAGCACAGGCAACGAACATGTGGAGGCGCTCAGGAATTTGGTAAAGGACGAGGGTGCAGAAGTGGTGGTGGTTTCTGCTGCCCTGGAAGCCCAAATAGCCGAGTTGGAATCCCTTGAAGACAGAAAGGTTTTTCTGGCTGAATATGGACTAACCGAATCTGGTCTGGAGAAGCTCATCCGGGCTGCCTACCATCTTTTAAACCTCATTACCTACTTCACGGCTGGTGAGACAGAAGTCAGAGCCTGGACCATTCAAAAGGGCTGGAAAGCCCCTCAGGCTGCAGGCGTTATCCACACTGATTTTGAACGTGGATTTATTAGGGCTGAAGTCATTAAAATCCCTGACTACGAAAAGTACCGTACCGAGTCCGGTTGCCGCGACGCAGGCAAATTGGCCATTGAAGGCAAGGAATATGTGGTGGCTGATGGCGATGTTATGCACTTCCGATTTAATGTATAATAGATTGATTATCAGTCTATAATACCTATTTATCTTATATTTAATTAAAACCTAAGGCTGTACTAGGCCTCTAACTCTTTCGGATTTACCTGATTTTAAGTAGTTTAGCTTAATCCAAAATATTTTTTGGTTTAGGTAACCCATTTTTTGGCCTAATCCTCAAGTGGTTTGAGAGTCCGGTTAATCTTTGATCTTAAAAACAGAGGTGCTTACGTTCCGTTCCACCACCAGTTCCTTATTGCCCAGGTAATACGGGGCGTGCTCGTGAAGGGAGGTCAGAAGCAATACCTGGATTTTCAGGATTTCAACTTCTCCGGTTTGAAAGGTCAGACCAAAATCTCCCGGCAAGGCCTTCATTTTTTCTCCCAAAAGGTTACCCTTGTGATCTCCTCCGGCAGTGAGGATTTCATCGACTATTTTGAAAAATCCCTTTTTTCAGTGGGAGAGGTAATGGTTGGAAACCTAAACCTTTCACCAGAACGATTTGAACGCGAACCCGAAGTCAGCTTCACTGAATATGGAAAGTTTTTATGCCTTTCGCCGCTGGCTTTATTGCCTGCCACTTTCGGAGAGGAAGATCAAAAACGGTTCATTTCACCAGAATCAGATGAATTTTCTGATTTGCTTTATGAATTGACGCTGGCCAGAATGGAATCATCCGGCAGATTCTCGCCGGAAGAGCTTTCAGCATTCTATCGTTTTCAACTGGTGCCTGATAAGGATTATTTAAAGCGGCTCGATGACAGCCACAAGAAGTTCTCCAGGATCTATCCGATGTTCGATTCCGATATCCGTTATGAACTCAGGGGATATACTTTTCCATTTACGCTTTTTGCTTCCCCTAAAGTGCTGGAATTCGTATACAAACATGGCCTTGGCCACTCAACCCATAAGGGGTTTGGTATGTTAGATCTGGCAAACAACGCCGGGGAACCAGTATTGGTTTCCCAGTCATCCAGGATCACTGCTAGCGGCCATTAAGGCTAAACCTGCTGTATCCCATCAGCATCTCTGCACCACTCTGAAAATTTCGGTTATACACCAAAATTTCATAGCTGTTTTCCGTCATGGAATGGTCTCCCTCGATGGGATTGCCTGACTTGAAAGATTGTTGTGTGAAATAGCAATAGTCATAATATCCTTGTTTCAATAAAACCATCGCTTCCAACGTTCCGTCTGCGGCAGGCTTCATTCGATAACCCTCAGCGGTAGACCAGTCGGACCAATTTCCTCCAACATATATCGCGTCATCCGGTAGTCCGGTTTGCTCCATTTTAAAATGAACATAGACATATTGTCCCGTAACCGCTCCATTGCCAAAATCACGATTCCCGGCGATGAAGTTTCCATTCAAATCACCAAACTGCGCGTAGGCCTCACTTCCACGTGTTCGGTCAAGCCCAACAAAAACATGAAATGGTTTTTTGCTCTTATCAACATAACCGGTGTTCCTGCCTGGAAAATTCAGTGAACTGAAATCAACAAATCTGAATTCATTGCCCGCCCTGAAGGCCGATCGCTGATCAAAAAACTGGAACTCCAGATTTTCGCGGTATGTATCTGTTCTGGATGGGGTGAGCCCATATAGAGCATTATCCCATCGATTGTTCTGTCGGACCACCACAAAAATATTTGCGGTCGGATCAGGGATATTCAGTCCTGCATAGCTTACCGAGAAATTGATTTCCTGAAGATTTCGATATAAGGTTCCTTGTCCCGGCCTATTCATTGGTGCCACCATCATCTGATTGCTGAACACCATGAACCTTCTTGAAAAAGCAAGATTTTTTAAGTCACCATCCCTGTAAACCAATAAAATGTAATTCCCAGGAAGTTTCACTTCCGGTATCGGAAATCTGAAATGCACATAGGGTATGTGCGTATCGTTGGAAAAGGCAAAATCATTAAGATTGAATTCATTATACACGGCAAGAAAATCCAGGTCTCTTAACCTTGACCTGGACCAACGGTGGTCACAATGCAAAATTTTAGCGTAATAGGTTTCGGAATTCTCGCGCAAATCATCGAACTCTACCACCAACCGTTGTTCTTCTAATGGTGCTGCAGGCGATTGCATTTCCTGATAAGGTCCTCCAGTCTCCTGATAGATCATAATGGATTTGATCTTGCCGTCTGGAATTTCTATTCCATTCAAAGGCTGCCCCTGAACTTCGCTCAATAGCATCAAAAGGATGATGACCAATGAACTTTTTCTTAGTAGATCAACAATATTCACTTTAGTTATCAAGCTTTTCCATCAAATCGGTCCAATATTGATTTTTAACCCTAAGCGAATCCTCACATTTGATGCGCTTGTCATTCAATTCCTGAAACCGGTCAGGTTGACTATAAGTTTCAGGCATAGCCATCTCCAATTCAATCCCCCTTTTCTCTGTTTCAAGCGCTGCAATCTCCTCTTCAACTTTTGAAATCTTTTTTTCAAGGTCCTTTTTCGGAAAACCAGGATCAGTTTTCTTTTCCTGCTTCTCCTGTTTCACCTCCTTTGGCTTAGGAGCAACTTTGACTTCAGGTTCAAGCTTGACCTGTTTGGTCTTCCAATACTGATACTCTTCGTAGGTACCAGGATATTGTTTGATTTGTCCGTCTTCGATGTACCAGATTTTATTGGCAACCTGAGAAATGAAATGTCGGTTGTGGGAGACAATCACAAACGATCCCTGGTATTGCTGTAAGGCTTGAACCAAAATATTTTCTGAAATGAAATCAAGGTGGTTGGTAGGCTCATCCAGGAGCAAAAAATTAGCTTCTGAAATCAGTGTTTTTGCCAGCGCAACCCTCGATTTTTCTCCACCGGACAAAACCTTGATTTTTTTGAACACATCGTCGTCTGAAAACAAAAAACACCCCAGGACATTTCTTAGTTCAAGGTCTGTTTTTCCAGATCCCGCCTGTTTGAGTTCATCCAGTATTTCATTTTCAACATGCAGCGATTCCAATTGGTGCTGTGCATAAAACCCGGTAATCACATTGTATCCTCCGATCCGCTCGCCTTCAATAGGCTCTGATCCAAATAAAATCCTTAACAAGGTTGATTTTCCTCTTCCATTGGCGCCAATCAACGCAATTTTATCACCACGTTCAATCGTTATGGTTGTGTCCTTAAGAATGGAGAGATCACCATACGACTTTGAAATATGATTAAGCTGAACAACATTCCTTCCGCTCTGCTGCTTCAAATTAAACCGAAAATTAACTGAAGCCTGATCATCAGTGACTTCCTCAATCATGTCCATCCGCTCAATCATCTTAATCCTAGATTGAACCTGACGGGCTTTGGTGGCTTTGGCCCTGAAGCGATCTATGAATCTTTCTGCTTGTCTTATTTTTTGTTGCTGATTTTCAAATGCATTTTGCTGAATTTCTTCCCTGAGTTCTTTTTCAGTCAGATAATAATCATAATTACCCTCATAAGTGACCAGCTGCTGGTTGGTCACCTCGATGGTTTTGGTGGTGACTCCGTTTAGAAAAACCCGGTCGTGTGAAACCACCATTACCGCGCCATCATAATTTTTCAGGTAATTCTCAACCCATTCAATGGAGGGAAGATCCAGGTGGTTGGTAGGCTCATCCAGCATCAATAAGGATGGCTTTTCCAATAGGAGCTTGGCGAGCATAACCCTCATGCGCCAACCACCGGAGAATTGTCGCAGTGGACGACTCAAATCGGTGGTAGAAAATCCAATTCCCTCCAGAACTTCCTCTGCTCGTGCCTGCATGGTGTAACCATCCAGCTGCTCAAATTTTTCCTGCAGGTTGGTGAGCTTGGTAACCAATACATCTGAGTAATTGGTTTCCATCTCATGGATGGTTTTATCGATTTCCGCATGAACCTCACGAGCCTCCCGGAATGCGCCAAGCGCAACCTCCAGAATCGGGTCGTCGGACTGAAAGGATAAGAGGTCCTGATTTAGAAATCCAATGGTGCAATCTCGACTCTTACTAATCGTACCGGCGTCAGGCGTAATAGAGCCTTCAATAATTTTCAGTAGGGTAGACTTTCCTTTGCCATTTAGCCCTATCAGTCCGATGCGGTCGCCCGGTTTGACCACCGCAGAAGCATTTTCATAGAGGGCTCGACCGCCAATGAAGTATGAAATGTTGTTTATTGAAAGCATTCTACTGAAAGAGCGGCAAAAATAAGGTACTTTTCAGACTTGATTTTAAGATTGAAAACTAGGTCTAAGGCGTTTTAACCAAAAACCAACGCATTATGAAATTGTCAGGTTTTTCTGCCATCATCTGTTCCGGACTTTTATTGTTTTGCTCCGGAAAATCTGAAATAAAGGAGACAGCAACGGGTGAAACAAACTTCCCAGAAGTAAAGCTGCCCAAGGGATTTTCAATTTCCCTGTACGCAACAGTTGATGACGCCAGATCATTGGCAATCTCGCCATCAGGAACGGTATTTGTCGGAAATAAATCCGGTGATGCAGTTTATGCCGTAAAGGATCAGGATGGCGACGGAAAAGCTGAGCAAAAATATACCATCGCAAAAGGTTTAAATATGCCCAACGGTGTAGCCTTCCGCAACGGTGATTTGTATGTCGCAGAAGTAAGCCGGATCCTAAAGTTCCCGTCCATTGAAAAGCAATTGACTTCACCGGGCAAACCTGTGATTGTCTATGATAAATTTCCTACCGATGGATGGCACGGATGGAAATACATTGCCTTTGGTCCTGATGGTAAACTCTATGTACCCGTTGGTGCGCCCTGTAATGTTTGTGACAAAGGCGATGCGGTTTACGCTTCTTTGACCAGGATGAATCCGGATGGTTCAGGGTTAGAGGTTTTTGCCAAGGGAATTCGCAACACTGTGGGCTTTACCTGGCAACCTGATAATGGTTCCTTATGGTTCACCGACAATGGCCGTGACATGTTAGGCGATGATGTTCCGCCATGTGAGTTAAATATGGCTTCCGGTCCTGGACAGCATTTCGGATTTCCTTTCTGCCATGCCGGAGAGATTTCTGATCCTGAGTTTGGCGACAAACGTAACTGCAAGGAGTTTACTGCTCCTGCAAAAAAACTGGGCGCCCATGTCGCGCCCCTTGGATTGAAATTTTATACTGGATCCATGTTCCCGTCCGCATACCGAAACAAACTTTTTATTGCCGAGCATGGCAGCTGGAATCGGTCTAAAAAAAGTGGGTATAAAATCGGGATGGCCACGGTCGAAAACGGTAAGGTAATTGCCTATGAAACATTTGCCTCTGGATGGCTAAACGAAGAAAGTCAGAAAGTATCTGGTCGCCCGGTGGACATTCTGATTATGGCAGATGGATCCATGTTGGTTAGCGATGATAAACGCGGCGTGGTCTACCGAATTACCTATAAGGCTTAGAGTATGCTAAACCTCTATTGATAAAATGGATCGTGAATTTGATTTAATCGTTTATGGCTCCTACGGTTATACCGGAAATCTGATTGTTCAGGAGTGTAAACGCAGAGGCTTGAAGATTTTATTGTCAGGCCGCAGCGCTGAAAAATTGAATGTTCAAAGCCAACAATCTGGTTATTCCTGTAACACCGTTGACATTACCGACCATCAGGGTTTGGTTGATTTGCTTAAAAAGAGCACTGTAGTTTTGCATTGTGCAGGTCCATTTTCATCAACGGCACAATCCATGGCACTCGCGTGCATCGAAGCCGGAACACATTATCTCGACATCACCGGTGAATATAAAGTTTTCGAAGATTTGAAATTATTGGATGGTAAAGCTTCATCGCGTGGAGTTGTGCTAATGCCAGGAACAGGTTTTGATGTTGTTCCCACCGATTGCCTTGCCCTACACTTGAAAAATCGATTACCGGATGCAAACAACCTCGTTATGGCATTTGCATCCGTTCCTTCAGGTGTTTCCAGAGGAACCGCTAAGACTGCACTACAAAATTTTGGTGAACCATCTTTGATGCGATCGAATGGTAAGCTTGTGCCTGTTCCTGAAAATTTGAGACAACGTCAGATTGATTTTGGTTCTGTTAAAATGGAATCATGGTGCATTTCCTGGGGTGATATATCTACGGCTTTTCACACGACCGGAATTCCATCGATCCGGATTTACCTGGGTGCCTCCGCAAAGCAAATACGAATGTTTAGGTTGCTGACCCGGTTCGGTTGGATTTTTAAAACAAACTGGCTAAGAACCTTTATTAAAAAGCAGATTGACTCCAGGCCTCCCGGTCCTTCGGATAATACCTTAAAAACGGGGAAAACCTTGCTATGGGGGCAGGCATCCAATGAAAAAGGGCATTTGGTACAATCATTGATGGAGACCCCCAATGGATACACGGTCACCTATTTGATGAGTATTAACATAGCCTTGAGGCTTGGATCATTTAAGGGCAGCGGCGGCTATCGAACCCCTGCACAGCTCTTTGGTTCTGAACTCATTATGGATTGTGAGCGGGTAACAAGAACGGATCTATAACGCTATGATTTTTGTTAAAACAAAAGGGTATTTGTTCTATTTTTGGAGTCCCGCATCGTGAGAAAGTTTGTCCTGATCATATTGGCACTGAACTTTTCTGGTTATGTCTATGGCCAGAAAGCAAAAAACTACAAGAAGGAACTTGCCCCTGAGCTTGTTGCGGGTATCGCAAAAGGTGCGGGCGAAGATCAGATCTGCAACGTCAGCAATACTTTATTCAATGACCTGAAAAGGTATTTGGTTGAGAATACCGATAACTCCAATGCTTTCATGTTTATGGGGTTCATCTATCAGGCGCGATACAATGCTGCAGATGTGCTGAAGGATACCGATCGATTGAAAATCATGGGGGACTCCTCCAATTACTTTTTAGAACTTTCTATTAAAAACCTGGATGATAAAGAACTAAGTCGTTACGAAGATTTCTTTCAATCCTTTGCCCGACGTGACCAACGTACAGGTAAGTTTGGTATTTCTCTAGAGGATGTTCGCTACCGTTTGGAAAAACAGGTTCGCGATAACCGTGAGCGCCTTCAAAAAGTGCAGCGCATGAAGCGCTATTTTGTTCAGGCTCAAACAGTATATGAATCCAATGTTCAGTTTTTTAAAGAGATCACCGGTGCATATGAAAACCTTAACCAGTTTTTATTGAGGGCCGATGAGGATGTTGTGGCCAACCTAGAAAAACTGAAATCAAGACAGGACTCTTTGTATTATTCGCTCAACATGTACAAGTCCATCAAAACTCAAATCGGCCATGTTCCTTACAATCAGGTTTTGAAGGCGCAGGAAATAAAGGATATCAGGCAGGATGGACAAGGTGGTGCTGATTTTTATCAGGATGATTTGAGGCTGTGGGATTTCAGCCAGTTCTCCACGGATTGCATTGACGCAATAAAAAATGAGATTCTTCCCATCAACGAAAGCCTTGTGGCTTCCGACATAAAATTGGGTGAATTGATGTCAAAAATCAGACAGGACTCTGTTTCAGTGATGGGTGAATTGCAGGCGCTATCCAAGACGATTTTCAATGCTGACTTATACAAGTATGATGAGGATCCGCTTCCTTATGCATTGTTCAGAATTAAGATGGCGGAATTGCAATATGGATCGGAGCAGGCACTTGGTCGTGAGGATAAGCTGACCGATAATTTGATGCTAAGGTTCAACAGGCTTTCCAATGAATTGCGTGCAATCCGGGTGATGGACAGTGTTGCATCAAAGGAGTTGAATAGAGATTTAGAAAGTGAGGTATTGGATTTCAGGGTATTCATTAAGGATACGTATCGGGAGGGAAGTATGGTGGCGGCCTCCATGCGGACTTACCGTGAATTCGCTGCCCGTGAATTAAGTCGTTTGGAGCAACAAGTTTCAGCACTCAAGGAGGAGTTGAAATACATCCGTGATGGTAAAAAACTTGTTCCTGCACAGGCTGGAATAGAATCAGAGGGTTTTGTGCCGTTGGTTTTTAATGATGAGACATACACAGCAGGAGTTCGTTACGATAGTTTGCTCCATCCGTTTGGTTACTTTTATCAGATAACAGGAAACAGAAAGGTTTCACAGGGAGGGGGACAAGGTGTGGGAATTAAAGTTGATTTCCCTTTGGATAAAGCAATTTTTGCGGTGAGCAAAAAGTCATTCTTTAAAGGATTTGCTGTTGCAGGCCAGGGCAATTCAATTTTCTTCCCTGTTATTATTTCTCAGGAAAAAGTAAATGGTAAAGTGCCGGTAATGGTAGCCAAGATTTATGCCAGCGATGGATTTGTGGTCTGGTCTCCTTTGTTGATGTTGGATGGACTGCCGCTGGCTGTTGATTTTATCAAAGAGACCGGTGAACTCAGCATCACCATCGATACCGCCAATGGACCTTCTGCGGTCGTAGTTTCTAAA
>Ga0194117_10002768_pt1 | contig 18299 bp, 15 predicted proteins | sample TA2MahsurfametaG_FD_160579 | JGI IMG/M metagenome (GOLD analysis project Ga0194117, IMG submission 160579) | Freshwater microbial communities from Lake Tanganyika, Tanzania - TA2015009 Mahale N1 surface | ecosystem: Environmental > Aquatic > Freshwater > Lake | place: Tanzania: Lake Tanganyika...
GGGGTTTGCCTATTATCTTGGTAAATATATAATTACACCGACCGGAAAGCACTGCGTAGTAAAATGAGACAAACTTTCTATAAAAATAAAAAACTAACAAATATGAATAACTAATTTGTTGGGATAGGCACCCAATCATCTAAAAATAAATCAGAAGTATTTTTATTTGCTTCAGGCATAAACCATTGATTCGGATAACATACTATATTACCAGCTGTTGAATTCAAATATGCTCCCCACCAACTAAATGTACTATTTGCAATTATATTATGTCCGCACAAACTCATCAATAACATTTGCTCCCAATCTTCTAATGTATTATCTGCTCTTTGAAATGTTATTTTTGGAAATTGTTTCTTCAATTTTCGAATTATATTATCAGACTCTAATAAACTATCATCTTCACAAAAATAAAATACAACTACTTCTTTAGTTATTCCAAATTTTGATATCTCATTATTAATGTATGATAACGCATTTTTATAATAACTATAATCTAATAATGGATAAATATTCGGATATTTTTTATAATCTCCAAATCTAAAATGCATGGAAATCGTATAAATATCATTAAAATTTATTTTAACACGATTTTTTACGATCATTTTTTTTAAGTCAATATTTAACAGTTTACAAATTACTTCCTTATAATTGTTAAAATATTTCGGACTTTGATAATAACCAACCAACAAAGTTCCTCCCTTCTGGGAATTTTGTATTTGTTCTGAAATATCTTCATATGAAAATTTTGTTTCGTATATGGACATTAATTGTGAAATTTCACTAGCATCCTTTAAAAACGGTTTAATTGCCGTTAAAAAAGTATCCCAATATGTATGTCTTATTCTTCCATATAATAATTGTCGAATATTTAAAAATACAAAAGGTTTTGAATATTTATTAGCATAAGCAATTGTCGTAAAAATTTGGAATAATTGGTTACCTAAACCTCCACATAATCTACAAGATATCATCTTAAATATATCATTATTATTAAATATATTTAAGTTATATTAAATCTTATTATAAATGTATTTGTTAAATAATTCTAACGCATCTTTAGGTTTATATGTTGGGACTTCGTGTCCCGCATTATGAACAGTAATAAATGAAAAACGACTGTCTTTTCCAAATGGAGTCTTGAATTTAGTAATAAATCCAGCTGTTTGACCCTCTTGATCATACCAAGTGTCCCATAATGTTGTTGTCGGAAACCCCAAATCATATATCCATCTTTGAGTTCCAATTGTTCCACATACACTATCATCATCCCCTGAATATACTAACACTCTTAAATCTGCATGTGTCTTTGAATTCAAAATTATTTTATAATATTTCTCCATTGGCAACATCTTATCAGCTAAATTATATTTTGTTGTTCTTGAGCAATCTTCCCATTCAATATTCCCTGCTGGGAGAACATGTAAAGCAACTTGTACATCCTTTTTATTCAAATAATTTGAAGAATATAAATCCTCACAAGGTTCATATTTAATTGAGTTACTTGTATTTTCATTCTCATCTCTTAAAAATTCACGCATTCTTAATTGCTGCTGAGATAAACATACTGGATAATCAAGAGCGTATGGATTTAAATTTCCAATTTTTTTCATAAAGTTCAACATCAAAAGCGAACAAGTGGTTGAATTTAATTGTTGTATAGGATCGGTACAGTTATTTTCTAAATATTTATCCCATAATGGTTTTGGCAACAATTGTTTACCCCAATATGTTTCCATTTCAGCCCCAACACCAGAATAATAATCAGTATATGGATTACCAACAGCAAATCCTTGAAAATTTAAACGATATGGTAAATATTCCTGAGCATCATTATAATTAATTATTTCGTTTGCTAAAGTTGGCATATAATGTCCTCCGTATGATTCAGATGTAATGAATAATGATGTATGGTTGAAGTGGGGAAATTTATCTAAAAATACTAAAATTGTTGCTAAATTATCTTTTGCTGCTTGTTCATCTCCAATTTTGTAATCATCTTTATTATTAGAATATGAAAAACCAACACCAACAGGTTGTTCCAAAAATACCATATTTGCTATTTTATTCCAAGCATACATATTTTCATGTAAATTACCATCTACGTCTGGTCTGAATGGTCCCTGTTCAGTCATAAATCCGATTAAACCAGAACAACCTGGACCACCATTAGTCCAAAAAACAATAGGTGCTGTTTCTGGATTGGTTTCAGCTTCAACTAACCAATAATGAATAAATTTTTCGGTTCCAGGAAGATTTACATAACCACTAAATTGATTAAACTTAGGTTCCCAATTTAATCCAGGTAATTCAGTTACTTGGTCTAACAAAGCTTCATTTGTATAGTCAAATGAAGTTGAACTAACAGTAAAAAATAAAAGCGTAATAATTAAACTACCTATAAACATTATATATATATATATATAATGTTTTTATATATATATAAACATTATATATATACACCCTTGAAGATTTAGAGCAACGCGTTGCTCTAAAATTCGTCTGTTAAATCAAAATCATTCACAGAAATGGTCTTGTTAGCTAATGCGTATTCTGAGACCCTACGCTCAAAGAATGATGTTTTTGATTCGAGACTAATTAATTCCATCCAATCAAATGGATTATTAACATTATAAATCTTTTTGTATCCAAGTTGAACGCACAAACGATCAGCAACAAATTGAATATATTGAGTCATTAATTGACTATTCATTCCAATTAATTTACACGGCAAAGCCTCACAAATAAATTCAGTCTCAATTTCAACTGATTCCTTAATAATTTCATGAATACGAACCTTATCATTTTTTTTAACTAATTTTGAATATAAAAGTACAGCAAATTCACAGTGAAGGGCTTCGTCTCTTGAAATTAATTCATTACTAAAAGTTAAACCAGGCATTAGTCCACGTTTCTTTAGCCAAAAAATACTACAAAATGCACCACTAAAAAATATACCCTCTACACAAGCAAATGCAACTAATCGTGTAGCAAAACTAGAACTATTATCGCGAATCCATTTTTGAGCCCAATCAGATTTCTTTTTAATACAAGGATAATTTGAAATAGCATTAAATAATTTATGCTTTTCTTCCTTATCTTTAATGTATGTTTCAATTAAATTACTATATGTATGACTATGAATATTTTCCATCGCTATTTGAAATCCATAAAAAGCTCTAGCTTCAGACACTTGTACATCGCTCATAAAACGTTGAGCTAAATTTTCCAGAACAATTCCATCAGATGCTGCAAAAAATGCCAAAATCATTGAAATGAAAAATTGCTCATCTTTATTTAGACCATCCCAATGCGATAAATCTTTTGATAAATCAATTTCTTCTGGTCTCCAAAAACAATCTACTTGTTTTTGATACATATTCCATATATCTTCATATTTAATTGGAAACATTACAAACCTATTATCGTCTGTTGCTAACAATGGTTCTATATTATTATTTGACATCCTAAATAATATATAGAATAGATTTTATATTTTTTATATATATTATTTTTACAAAATTAAAAAAAATTATAACTTATTAAAATATAAATGAGCTTAATATTAGCCGAAAGAGATTTATATTTATTACAAATTGAAGGAGAAATAAAAAATAAAAAAAAGTTATTAGTTAAGAAGAAAAAAGATTTAGATAAAAAACACAAATTAAATCAATATTTAAGTGGTGTAAAAGATAGCTATTCCAAATATTATGATTATATTATAAATGAAAAACAACAACAACATAATGCACTTCAATTACTTAATGATTATATTAATGATTTAATTAATACTGAACATCTATTAAATGACCAACTTAAAATTGCAAAACACGAACAAAAAGATATTATTAATGAAATTGATAAAGTTAAGGCCGAATTAGACGAATTGCTTGAATAACTTTTAACTTTTACACCCTTGAACACAAAGGTGTAAAACTTTTCAAAACTAAAAAAAAAATAAAATACTAATATATAAATGACAACAGTTCTTATACAAGATATATTAAGTAAGGGAGATAATATTAATAAAGGATTAACTGAAAAAATAAAATTATTAAATAATAATAATCAAACATTTAAGACACAACTTATAGAAAAATTAAACAATATTATTACTGCAATTAATGCGTTTAAATCTACTAATTTACAGGGTCTAACAGAAGCGAAGAATAAACTTGCGGAAGCAACAACAGAACTTGAACAAACTAAGAATAATCTTGCGGTTACACAGCATGAATTAGATAGAGTCAAAAATGATTTAGCAAATACACAAGCTGAAATACAAAATATTAATGCTACCAAAAATGAACTTGAACAAAAAGTAAAGGATTTAGAAGACCAAATTAAACAAACTGAACTCAATTATCAAAATCAACTTAATGCTGTTAGACAAGAAATGTCAGATAAATTTACTCAAGAAAAAAAAGCTTTACAAAAACAACATGATGATACAATTGCCCAACTTAACCAAGAAAAAAATGATTTACAACAGCAAATGCAAGACGCCCAACGAGCTCAACAAGAAGCAACTGATAATATGTCTAGACTTCAACAAGAACAGAACGGATTAATTCAAAATTTATCAACAGTAAATGAATTTTTGTCTCAGCAACTTAACTTAATATCACAAATTAATACTGACCAACCAGATATAAACAATTATACGGACTTATTAAATACTATTCAAAACGGATTGTCAGGAGTTATTGGTGAAATAAATAAAGCTGTTTCTAGTAATACTTCATCTTCCACTACTTCAGAAACTCCTTTATATAATAAATTTATTAATTTATCTCAAGATCAGCAAAACCAAATAGTAAATGAACTACCTACACAATACATAAATATTATTTTAGAAAATTTACATTCAAATCCACCAGATGCAAGAAATATCCAAAATATACTTGCTAGAAATTATAGAGGAGATTTATTAAAAGGTGGAAAAGGTAGGCGCAAAACAATGAAAAATATACATCGTAGAACTCGTAAAAAAATGAGAGGAGGTTATATTTATAGTGCAAGTAAAAAATTAGATAAAGATAGTTATATTATTAGTGATTCATATTCTTCAAAATCTAAATTACGTAAATATAATACTCGTCGTAAATATAATACTCGTCGTAAATAATTATTGTAAATCAGATAACATTCCTTTTACACTAGGAAGATTACAACATGAATTAGGCCATCTTCCATGTATTTCTCTAATTTGTAAATTAGATAAATGACATCTTTGACTAATAGTATTTTTACGTTCTTTAAATATCTTTTTCCATTTTTTTTGAATTATGCGTAACCAAAATGTTTTAAGAATTGCTACTGCCTCTTGTGTTGGTAGAATAATATATTCCCCTATTTCTGGTTTTATATAATCTGGATTTGAAATAATATTATGATAATTTCTAATTGTTGGATGATATCCAATATATTGTGGGGTAAAATTAGATGGATTTGAATAATTTTTTCTTAAGAAGTCAATATCATTATGAATCGTATGAAACCTATGATTTGCTATAGTATCATCATCTGTTTCATATTCCTCATCAGTACCATACTCTAGATATTCATCCAAATTATGAATTGATATCCCTGTACTATGTTCATATCTATCGTAAACTAAATAATGTGTTTCAATATTAGAGTCACTATCTTCTGTTTTTCCATGTATTCTAGGATGATGTAATTCACATAACATTAAATAGTATTTTTTTAACATGTTCTATAAATGTTTTCATTATATATTATTATATTATTAATTTTTATTCAATTTTTTTTTACAACATTATTATATAATATAATATGAGTATTGTAAGTGAGGCATCAAAATTATTTACAAATAAATACTTTTTGTATTTTATGGTATTTTTAGCATCTACAAATATACTTGGTTATTTAGTTACAAATAAAATAAATGCCGTTATATTTTTCGCATTAGTTAGTTTAATAACGGCTCAATTTAGTAGAAATATGTCTGTAGTTTTATTTGTTGGTATTATTACAACCAATTTTTTAATGGCAAATAAAAGAATACGTGAAGGTTTAGACAATCAAGAAGATACAACTATTTCTTCAACTTCTGCTCCTGCTTTAACTAATATAGATGCTAAGGACACAGATATAGCAAATACTATTAAGGCTGTGAGAGACGCTAATAGTAACGAAGAAGTTTCTAAAATTATGAGTCAAAAAAACTATAATGTTGCTAGTGCAAATACACAAATTACTAATGGAGAACAAGATTCCAAAAATAAAGTGGTTGACTCAAATAATGTAAGCTTAAATAATATGACAAATGAAAAAGGTCCAATTGGAGCTGGTGAACGTCTTCAAGGTTCAAAAATCAAAACAACTAATGGTGGTCCTCGTATAGATTATATGACTACTATCGAAGAGTCATATGCAAATTTAGATAAATTATTAGGAAGTGATTCTATTCAAACATTATCAAAAGATACAAAACGCTTAATGGAACAGCAAACAAATTTGTATAAAACAATGGAGCAAATGGTACCTATGATACAGGATGCCAAAGGTATGTTAGATAAATTAAATATAGGAGGTTTAACTGATACATTAAAAAATATGAATTTAGGCGGTTCTTCGGCTGTAAGCAACTAACAATAATGTCCTTAAATGAAATACATTATCTTATTACAAAACATTACACCAACATATGAAATCATTGCGTAGTAAAATGATATAACGAAGAAACAAAACAATATACATAATGTAATAAATTGTGCGGTAAGGCACATAATTTTGATATATATTATATAATATTTATAATATATATGGTTAAAAAGTGTCCCCAAGGTGTTATTTGTGTAGAAAATGTAACATTAAGTCTACTTTTTGTTATTTTGTTAGTTCTTGTATTTTTTATCTATATGAATTCCAATAAAAATATTACAATAAATGATACAGAACATATTACTGTTGAAAATAAACAAGAAACTGGTGGTTGGTTTGGTGGATTTTTGCCAAGTTGGCCATATACCAATTTACCAAAGGATGTTTTATTAAATCCTTATGCTGCTCCTTATAGAGATGAACGTTATTTCATTCCAGAAGTTAATTATCTTCCACCCAGAGCAGTTCCAATTAATGTATCAACTAACATAGGTTCAGTCCCTTCAGAAACATCATATCGTCAAATGGGAATAATTACTCCATTAAATGGTACATCTAAAGATAATATTTTACCATTAATGGGAAGACCTCTATTTACGAATAGGGATAAATGGCAGTATTATACTATTTCAAATCAACATAATAATGTTAAATTGCCTATTTCCTTCAAAGGAAGAAGTGCATTAAATGATTATGGTGTTGACCAAATATTTAATGGAGATACAATTTATGTTGAAGGATATAATGAACCCTTTAGAGTTACGGTATACGAAAATGATACAATAAAATATTTGCCATTTGTGTAAATGATTTGAGTATTATATTACGTAAATTTGTTTACACATTTGAACATTTAGAATGTTTGCTTTATTACATTTATTTTGTTATACTTTTTTTAAAAGTATAATATAAATGAGTTGTCCAAATGCTACAGCGCCAATAGATATAAGTATTTCAAAAATAATAGGTAAATGTGATTTAAAATGTTCATATAGTTTTCATTATTATAATAGCTCATGTATAGCAACAAATAGAGGAGATTATGTGTCAATTTCATATGATAAATCTTCACCACCACCTGTATTATATAATGCAATTGGATATGATGTTAAAGAAATAAGATTATATATACCTTCATTACACTCTTACAATGATTCAAAAACAGATGGTGAATTAGTAATAGTTCACATATCAAATACTGGTTCAGAGCCTTTGTTAGTTTGTATTCCAATTAAGAGTAATAACACTTCAAGTATTAGTGCAATGTTTTTTAAAACATTAATAGATACCGTAGCTTCTAATGCTCCTTCAGAAGGAGAAACAACAACTGTAAATATTCCAAAATTTAATTTAGATTTGTTAGTTCCAAAAAAACCATTTTTCTCATATTCAGCAACTGAACCATATCAACCTTGTACCGAAAATGTAAATTATATTGTTTTTGATCCTTTACAAGTTTCATTAGATATGATGCCTGATAGTTTAACAAAATTACAATCAATAATATTAAGTAATCCATATGATATAAAAACAGGTCCAAATTTATTTTTTAATGAAAAGGGTCCTAGAATAGGTGGCAGTGGTAGTGGTGAAATTTACATAGATTGTCAACCAGTAGGTTCATCAGATAAGTCAATAGAAATAGTTACAGATATGGGAAGTTCTCCATATCCAACAACTGTGAGTGAATGGTTAAATAATCCAACAGTAAAATTATTACTAGGGTCGTTATTATTTATAGTAATATTGTATATTGTAAAATATTTATTAGATATGATAAAACCAGTAAAACTACAAGAAATTCCAACAGCAATGGTAAATCTAGTTTCTAATACACGAAAAAAGGCATAATGTAAAAAATTGATAACCAAACTTTACGCGGGTATGAAAAGACCCAACTTTGAATCTATTTTTTAGCACTTTTTTGTGCGAACTTAAATGTTCAAAAGTGTAAATTAAACGAAAATTTAGTAAATTTTGATAAAATGCCTGTAAATTATGTTGATGAATTTAGAGCAACGCGTATTTTAAATGCCGACTAATCAACAAAAAAATACGAGTGCTTCCTTTCGGATAAACTAAATTCTATATAATGGGTTTATCATTTGCTTACTTTATGGTAGATAAGCAATTTCCCATCTAATGTTATTTCATTTACTACCTTAATGAAACAACTATTTATTCTTACTTGCTTGTTTTTTAGGTTTATTAACCTTTTCAGTTTTTACTACTTTTCTTGTAAATTGTTCTGGTCTCGTTTGACTTTCTAAATAACATTTACCAAGTAATAATATATTTTTACAAGCATTTACATCTCTATTCACGAATATACGACATTTGGTTTCCTCTTTTGGAGTTAGTATTTCGTGTAGTATTTTTTTGTGTTTCTTTCTTCTAACAATAACCTTTTTCATTTCTTTCAAAGATTTATTATATAACTTACTGGTATTGAATTCATTTACTTCTACTATATCAAATCTGGAAAATAATAATTTTTTCATACCAATATTAGGTGTAGAAATACAACCTTTCATTTGAGATGTTCTACTGTAATCTCCGTGTAAAATAACAATCTTTTTTCCTTGTTTTATTTCTTCTTTGGTAAGATATGTATTTTCAATCTCATTCAATAATTTAACCTCACTTTGTTTGGTTCTAATAAATCTGCGAAATGCTAATTTACGAAATAAAGGTTTTTGGTAAAATTCTGTTAAATCATTATTTAATATTGTTTTATTTGTAATGTAATTTGAATATTTGTGTTGGTTTAGAGTTCTTGAATTGAAATTGGATAATTTTGTTTCTTTCTCAATAATACCATTTTTCTTCTTTTCTTGTAAAATAATATAATTACTTCGTTTTGTATATGTTTCAAATCTTCTTCTACAAGCAGTATATTTGAAGAACTTATTATTTTCATCAATCATAGTAATTGGTCTAATTTTACCAGGGTCTAATGAAACTAATTTGTATTTATCCGTTAAATATTCATCACATTTTTCTTTGGATAAATCTTCCAACTTGGTAAATTCCATTTCATCATTTACTTTTGGTAATTTATCTCCAAATACTTTATCTTTGTATTTTTTCAAAATAAATAATATAGAACAACTAAACCCATCGGTAATAATTTGATTGTAAAAAATATATTCTTTCTGTTTGAAAATGGGTTTCTTTTCCAGTTTCAATATCTTACTCCAAATATGTTTTTGGTGTTTCTTTGCGTGTAAAACTAACTCACTTTTATTGTATTGAAATATAGTTTGTTTCTTATCATCAATCAAATCAACAATACCATTAGAGTTTAATGTTATACTTTTTGGAACAATATTATTTCTTTGTGGAATGACTTGGTAAGGTCTTTTACCTAATTCTTCTATTTTTTGATTTATATAGAAAGAATGTTTGATATATTTTTCTGGATTTGCTTTCACATCATAAACAACCGATTTACTTATTTTAGTTGGAAATAAAAAACCTTTATTTTCTCTAACCCAACTATGATATTCTTCTTTTGAGTTTTCTATTTTATTATTGATTAAATCACTTTTCAAATCACGAATTTCTTGGTTCAATTGTTTATAAAGTTCTTTACGCTTTTCTTTATCAGTTTCTTTCTTTATTTCTAATAATTTTGGTTCTTTGAATAAACAATTGATATATTTGAATAAATGCTTTACAAAATGAGTAGATATGTTTGTATTGATACAAGTAATCATTTCATTCGCAGTAATTGCTAATATATGCGTTTTGTTTGAATATGATGGTTTTTTAGTTTCACTTAAAGATACTAATTTTGAAAACTCTTCATTATAAAATTGTTTCATATCTGATTTACCAGTAGCATTTTTGATATTTTCTTCTTTTGTTTTTTGCCCTCTTTTCGTATTTGGGGAACTAATTGTTTTTATCACATCTAATACAAACTGCTTATTAATAGTAGGCATTTCTTGTTTGTTATTAAATTTATTTAATAAATACATACGAATAAACTGATAAGACAAAATAACAATTTCATTCATATCCATAACTGCCTTTTCAATAATAGGATGTAAAGTATCATACCTCTTCAAAACACATTTCAAAGGACACTTAATAATCCTATAAACTTGTTCGGAAGGGTCTGGCGGTTTTTCTTCCAATTCCATTCTATAATATATAAAAAGAAAATAATTTTTAAGTTCTTTTTATAAAAAACAATTATTCCTAAATATTTTCTGTTTTTTCCTTTTCTAATTTTTCTTTTCTTTTTTGATACGCCCTTTTATTTCTTTCTTTAATAACATCTTTTGGAACTACATAATTGGTCTTCTCTTTGTATTCTTTAACTTTTTGTTTGACTTCTTCTTTATGTGTTTCATAATATTTTTTTGTATTATCTGTATATTTTTTTAAACTAATTTTGGTTTGTTGTAATTCATTTTCTAAACATAAAATTCTTTCTTCATATGTTTTTATTTTATTTAATAATTCTTCGTTATTCATTTAGTATATATTGTAATAAAATTTTAAATTATTTTAGAAATAATTTAGAAATAAAGTCGGCATTTAAAATACGCGTTGCTCTAAATAATTGTAATAAAATAATATTACAATTATTTAAAAGCAATGAATAATAATTTAATATATGATGAATCTGGAATTAAATTTTTATTATTAAATATTTTAGGACATGATGTCATTCATGATTATGGAGGAAATTCTACACCAGATAGATGGTCAAAAAATTTTGAGATTGTCACTCAATTTAATGGTTCGTTTACTTTTAGTTCGATTGGGGGATCACCATATGGTTCAGAAACAAGTGTTTTATCAAAACAATCATCATCTGGAACATCATCTGGAACATCATCTGGAACATCATCTGGATATTCAATTCTTCCTAATCGTAATACTAATGCTAATCAAAAAAGTCAATTCCCACAGGGAAGAGGAAGTTTTTTGGGAAATAAAACTGAACAAGAAATAGAAAAAGATTTTTATAAATTTATAGAGGGGTTAAAAAATAGTTGTATTTTTTCTATGTTTTACTATAAAATTTATGAAAATATTAGTGAAACTTGGAGTTTACAAGATTTTTTTTTAGGTGCGTTTGGATTCTTTATAGTATCTGTAACTGACCCAAGATATGAAAAGGTTGATGAAATTTTTATTAGCGTATGTTATAGCTTTTTAGACTATTTATACAATAATTCTATTGAATTGAAAGGACCAAATTTTATGTTGAGTTTTGAAAATTATTATAATCTCTTGGATGGTTATTTATCTACAAATCTTTTAGAAGAAAGAATTTTATTATCTTTTGCTAAAGGATATATTTCTAGTGAAGGTATATATAATATTCCTAGCAGTGAAGAAATTAGAGAAAAACGTAAGAGAAGATTTGGAGATATAAGTGGTGGTGCTAAAGCTAAAGATGAACCTTTTAACACAGAAGAAGATGTATTAAAAATTATAAATGACCTAAATAATTATAGAAATACTTATTTAACGAATGAAAATTTACTTATGTTAGGTAAAATATATAGAAAATTTAAAGAGAATAATGATGGAAAGATAACTTCAGATGAATTAATATATGAGAATACGAGAAAAACAATGTTAACTGAATTAAAAAATATACTAAGTAATTATAAACAAAACTTGCTTAGTGGTGAAGTAGATAATGCTAGTAGCAACGATAGAAATATAAATTCTTTTATTCCTAAATTAAAAATAGGAAAAACACCAATTAGTTCTGTTGAAAAATTTGTATCAAATGGAGCTAATAACTTTTTTAATGAATTTGTTTATAGTAAATATCAAAAGAAACTAGACAAATATCAAGAAGAAAGGGATGAGTTGGCAAGAAAAGAAGCTAATGAAGCATTGCAAAAAGCAAAGCAACTTGAGGGTAAACTATCTACATATGAAACAAACACAAGAAAAAATTTTGTTAGAGTAGTTGCTAAAACAGCACTATATTTAAATGGAATATGCGATGGAAATGGAACATTGCAAAAAGATTATCAAAATTTAATTGACCAATCAAAATTACAGAATTCTAATTATTTTTTGAGAGAAGAAATAATTATTTTACTAAATGAAACTGAATGGCGAGAATTTGTTGGCGTTTCAAATTTAGATGACTATCTATATACAATAACTAAACAATTTTTTAATAATGTTATGAAAACTGATGTAAATGATGCTAGTATTTTTTGTGATGGAAAAGCACAAGTTACAAATACAATAAATAGTAAATATATAATAAATAATGCAGCTTTTTTAGAAGGAAATGGTATAAAAAATCGTGTATTTTGTTCTAATTCATCAATATTAGACGGAATGCCTCAATGCTCTCCTAAAATAAGTGAAGGTCAATTAGAGATAGGAAATATGGATTTTACAATAACAAATGATTCCCAAAATTATTTTTATAAAGGAATTGCTACTATGTTAGGTTCAAATATGCAAGAAGTTACAAACATTGACCAAGATGCTAAAAATATTAGTTTTGTTAAATATAATATAAATATAAAGACAATTAATGAAACACAAATAATTCCAGAAAATGTGTATAATGAATTAAATATGAAAAATCCTTTTTTAGAAATAGATCGTCGTTTATCTTCTAGTCCCTTAGAGGCATACCGTGTTTTAAGAATAACACTTTTGCTATTTATAAAAAAAATAGAATTATTATATACTACTAATCGTAGTGAATATGATGAAATTATAAGAACTAGTGTAATATTAGCAAATGAAGAATTAAATGCCTTAAAAAAACAAAAAACTTCATCAACGTCAGCATTATCAAAGGAACAATTAAAAAAAATAAATTTTTTTGAAAATTTCTTTAATCTACAATTAAATAATCATAATAATGATACAAATTATTTTTTTAACATTTTGGCAAATATTTATTATAAAGGTTGTGGCGATTTATATCAAGAAATAAATTGTGTCGCTAAAAATGGAGGTTATTCAAATCCAACTGTATATTATGCTGATGATACCATTAAAAGATGGAATTTTAAAAATGATCAATTAAGAATGTTTTTAGCTAAAGACCAACCATCTGCTTGTCGTTTTGCATTTTTATTAATGTTTGGAAAAGATGATACCATAAATAATTATGCATTTGGAGGTTATTCTGGTGGCGGAGAAAAAGTACTGATTGTGTCAAAAAGATATTATCAAAATACTAATCCTAAATTAAATATTAGAGATATTATATGTATTACACCTAAAACTGATGTTATTGGTGGACGTAAAATGTTAAAAAGACTAACAAAAAAAAGAGTTAGAAAAACAAAAAAAATAATCAAAAAGAGACAAACACGTAAAAATAAAAATATCAATAATTATTTGTTTGGATGAAACAAGTGTAGGTTCTGCGTTGCATCCTACTTATAGTCGTTGTTATTTGGGTAAAAGATGTAGAATAAAAACAAAGGGTGCAAATCTTTACACCTTTTAACGTTTCGGCGAAGCACAGTAAATGTTAAAAGGTGTAAGAGTGTAAATATGATGCGTCGTGAGTATCACCTAATATTGGTCTATAAGGAGCCTTTACATATTCAGTATTAAATTTTTGAGTTGTCATATTTTTCACAACTTCTTGTTCTAAAGTGTAAGGGAATTGATTAGTTGAAGTGAATGGAGTCCACTTTTTTGCCTCAGTTGGGTAATATTGTTCTAAACCTGCCATTCCAGTTGTTATTGATGCCCCCTTTATCAAATGATAAGCAACTAACAACGCCAATACTCCCAAAACTGGATTTGAATAAGCAAATAACATTAAAGCAACTACTACTACTACTATTTTACCAATAGTAGAATCAATTGCTGTTGCAACTCCTTGTGGAAGTTGATAACCAATTACTAAATATAATGCAAATAATACAGCTAATACTAATTGTGGCATATTTTTCTTGTCAAATAAAGAACTGAAATAATCCATCTTATATATTATATTTTTAAAAAAACTATTACAACTTGAATTATATTTAATGAAACAATCTAAAAATAATATTCTAAATATTGTTAGTTTGAATATGAATAAAAAAGAACAAGATATAAACGATATTATTGAATGGCCTCAAAATTTAAATACATATCTGGGTAATAAAGGATATACAATACTTAAATCTGAATTATCAATTAAACAACAACTTTCATTAAAAGAGATGCTAATGGTGAAACCATATGTTCACGGTTCACCTGTACAACTTCAAAAAATATTTCCTGCGTATCGTGAATCTGATAAAAAAATATATATTCCACGATATTTTGGCGAAGAACTTTTTGGACTAGCTAAAGTCATTAAAATTACTGAAGGAGACAATATTAATTTAGAATTTAAAGGAAATTTAAGAGAAAATCAAGTTCCAGTTGTTAATAAATATTTACAACATATTGAAAAAGGGGGAGGAGGACTACTTGAATTACCTTGTGGGTTCGGAAAATGTTTAGGTAAAGGAACAAAGATAATGTTATATAATGGAAACTTTGAGTTAGTTGAAAATATAAAAGTAGGTGATTTATTAATGGGAGATGATTCTACACCAAGAAAGGTATTGTCATTAGCTAGAGGTAGAGAACAAATGTATAAAATTAGCAGTAAAAAAGGCGATGAATATATTTGTAATGAAAGTCATATGTTATCATTAAAATCTTCATCAAATCATAGCAAAAAAATTCAAAAGGGAACTATTATTGATATATCAGTAAAAGATTTTTTAGATCTACCACAATGTTTTCATGGCAAAGGAGGCCCATTATTGGGATATAAAGTTGGAGTTAATTTTGGTGAAAATTCTGTAGATTTTGACCCTTATTTATTTGGTTATTGGCTTGGAGATGGACATAGTAAAGGACCGATAATTTCAACTCAAGAAGGATGTGTAATTAAATATATTGTAGAATTATGTAAAAATAAATATAAAGATTTATATTTAAGTTATATGTCTCAATATGATTATAGAATTTGTAGCATTAAAAAAGATAACAGATTTATGAATTTTTTAAAGAGCAATAATTTAATTAACAACAAACATATTCCTTATAATTATAGATGTAACAGCAGAAATATACAACTTAAGGTATTAGCCGGTTTAATAGACTCTGATGGATATCATAAAAAAAATTGTTATGAAATAATACAAAACAATAGTTTATTAGCTGAAGATATAGTATATTTATGTAGATCACTTGGGTTTGCGTGTTATTCTAAAAAATGTAAAAAAATCTGCTATAATTCAAAAAACTGTCCAAAGGAAGGTGATTATAATAGAATTTGTGTATATGGTAATGGATTAGAAGATATTCCAGTATTATGTAAAAGAAAAATATCTAATAAAAGACAACAAATAAAAGATGCTCTTGTTTACCGTTTATCTATAGAGAAATTGGAACAAGATAATTACTATGGGTTTGAAATAGATGGAAATAAAAGATTTGTATTAGGTGATTTTACTGTAACACATAATACATCTATTGGTTTAAATCTTGTAAGTCGTCTAAAAAAGAAAACATTGGTTATTGTTCATAAAGAATTTTTAATGAATCAATGGATTGAACGTATTGGACAATTTTTACCAAATGCTAGAATCGGTAAAATTCAAGGTCAAGTGATAGATATTGATAATAAAGATATTGTTCTTGCTATGTTACAAAGTCTTTCTATGAAAGATTATCCAATAACTTTATTTGATAGTTTTGGGTTTACTATTATTGATGAAGTTCATCATATTTCTTCTGAGGTATTCTCCTGTGCTTTATTTAAAATTGTAACAAAATATATGTTAGGATTAAGCGCCACAATGAATCGAAAAGATGGAACCACTAAAGTATTTAAAATGTTTTTAGGCGAAGTTGTTTACAAACAAGAACGAAGTAAAGATGAAAATGTTATAGTTAGAGGTATAACATTTCAATCAAAAGATGAAGAATTTAATGAATTAGAATTGGATTTTAGGGGACAAATTGCCGCATCTAAAATGCTGAGTAAATTATGTAATTACAACTATAGATCAGAATTTATTATTAAAGTTTTAAGAGATATGCTTGCAGAAAATCCTAAACAACAAATTATGATGATATCATCATATAAGAATATTTTGTCTTACTTGTTTGATGCTATTAAACATCACAATATTTGCACAGTTGGATATTATATTGGTGGAATGAAAGAAACTGCTTTAAAAGAGAGTGAAAGCAAACAAGTTGTATTAGCTACTTATAGTATGGCAGCAGAAGGATTAGATATTAAATCATTAACAACACTTTTTATGATTACACCAATGACAAATATTGAACAATCTGTTGGACGAATATTGCGTCAAAAACATGAATTTGCTCCTATTGTAGTCGATATAATTGACAGTCATGATAATTTTCAGAGACAATGGATGAAAAGAAAAAGTTTTTATAAGAAGCAAAATTACAAGATTATTCAAACGACAAGTACAACATATGATCTAGATGCTTCAAAATGGAGAGTAACTTATGAACCAACTGAATGTAAACCTACCAAATTGAAAGAACCAAAGAAAGAATCATATAAATCAAGTAGCCGTAGTTCATCTGATAAAAGTATTGCAGACGATACAGATTCTGAAGAGGAAGAAATAGATGTAGAAATAGATGAGAAGAAAGATAAATTATCTACTGGAGTCTGTTTATTACATTTCAAAAAGTAGAGTGTAAATTTGTGTTTTTTGTTATATAAATCGTAAGAAATCAAACCAGACCAGAAGAGTGTCATTTAGAGCACACGCCTTCTCATTGTATTACTTTGGTAAAAGCAAGAAACGAAATTATGCAATCGTAAGGTTATGCGAAGCGAACAAATTCCTTACTATTGATTTTACATTTTTATTTTTTTAATGTCTCACGTAGGGTAAATCGGCGTTTCGGCGAAGCACCGTAAATGTTAAAAGGTGTAAAAGTTTTATTATGACTATTGTTAGTATTATGTGTTCGATTCTTGATAATTTTCAAAATCATTTATATATAATATAATATATTATATATATAAATATGACAACTCCATATGGAATATCAACATCAATTGGTTCTCAAACATTTCAAGGATATGTAAATGCTCCAATTTTAGGTCCATTAAATTCTAATCAATTTCCTAATGTTTTACCTTATCATAGTTATGGTATATTAACTGGTCAAACACCAACTCCCCCTCAATTTTATCCTGGACAAGAGCCAGTATATGCTGACATGTCAGTAAATGCAAGATCTCAGTATCTTAGAGCTACTGATATTAGTGTAAAAGAAAAAGCAATACAAAATTCTTTAGGAAAGTTATCAACACCAACAACAAAAGTATCATATTCTTCTCAACGTAAATTTCCAATATCAACGCATGTAAATTATATAGCTCCAATTTCTGGTTCAATGTATATAAATATTCGTAAAAGTATAGCAGTAGGTAAATCAGCATATAAGGTTGGTTTACCTTTATCTGCTCCAATAGGAACAAAAAGTTATGATAAAAGTTTTAGACGCACATCATTACAAAGAGCTCGTTCAGGAGGATGTACTGCGCCAAAAAAAAAGGGTTCAATTTATAATTATAGTTTAACTCAACCAGGAATATGTGCTTGGGGAGCAATTCCAAGACAAAATTATTAGAATTATTTGAATTTAGAATAATATATTGTCTA
>Ga0194117_10002788_pt1 | contig 18223 bp, 11 predicted proteins | sample TA2MahsurfametaG_FD_160579 | JGI IMG/M metagenome (GOLD analysis project Ga0194117, IMG submission 160579) | Freshwater microbial communities from Lake Tanganyika, Tanzania - TA2015009 Mahale N1 surface | ecosystem: Environmental > Aquatic > Freshwater > Lake | place: Tanzania: Lake Tanganyika...
AACCCCAACCCCAACCCCGATCATCTATTTATCTTCAGATAGAAGATTCTAAAAAGAGAAAAGTTAACTTTTTGAACTCTAAAATCTGTTTTGATAAAAATATTCACGCTTTGTAAATATTATCATAATTATTATCAATCGTGCTATAGTATGTCAACTGGCGAAAGTTCATCCTCTGTCAGATTCTTTATTCAAATGCTCATCAACGTCTTCCTCTGCAATCAAGTACAAAAAATGATAAGCAAACGTGTTATGAGTGAGGAAAAAGTCAGTAAAAAAACATTAATGATCTATCTTGTATTTGCAATCACTTTGTTCATGGTTAATCAAGGCCTCTTCTTGTATTTTAAAGACCATAATCTCTACGAGTCTCTAGGAGTATCTAGAAGTTTAAATATTGTATAACTAAAGCAATGGGGTGAAGATAGAAGAGTTTAACTTATGCGTTATTATTCTCAAGATCCAAGAGGTGTTTAAGCATAAATAAAAAGATTGTAATAAACTTTGAATGTTTTGACTCATCCTGCAAGAAGACTTTCCTATGATTCATTTGGGCATGCTTAGGTTTAATATGCTTGGGCCTTCAAATTTCCGAGCTTTATACTAAGCACCATTATCGGCTCTGGCTCTTTCTTTGTGATTTGCACCTTCGTCAGTTTGATGAACAAAAAAAAATCAGACTTAAAGTAAGCATTTAAAGTGTAAATATTCGCAATGATATTGATCTTTATCTGGGAAGTTGATCTAATCATATCGACAGAGTCTCGCCTCAATAATAATAGCCCTGATTTTATTGACTACTTTTACAAAGCTTTTCCAATTTTCTAAAGAAGAGAAATGTTAAAATCAATCGTCATCCCTTGTATGAGTTTAGTTTAAATATTTGTTCGTTTCTTCATCACTAGTCCTGCCTAGAAAAAACTTTTGACCTATGCAACTTTTTAAAATCTACAAAAAATAACACTTCCTGTCAGATAGTGTTTATCAGGTATAAAAAATGATGAGAATCTTGAAGTGAGGGTACAGGCCAATCTTGAGAAAATTCGTCCGAAATCACCCGTAGCTGTGCAGATATTCGAGCTCCAGCGTCAGAATATTTAAACTATCTTATAAACTCATAGATAGTAGCTAGTTGCTAAACAAAAATTATCATGGATCGTAAACTACTTTATTATCAAGTGATGACATATTTGGCTAATCTATTTAGTAAAAATCATTTCGAATATTAGTATTTTTAACTTTTTTGCTAAAAATTCTTTTTGGATGTTTATATGATAAAATAAAAATTCTAGAATATGTGACTTCGTATGTCAATAATTTCTTGTGAGAGTCAGAATAGTCAGCAGGAGATAGATTTTTTTGAAAGAATTTGATTTGTTATTTTGCTACATTTATGAATATAATTTACTTCAATTTTGAAGTTTATTTTCAAAAAATAAATGAGAAGTTCCAACTTTCATAAAGTTGATAAGAATATTAATAAATGAAATTGAAACAAAAAGATGCTAGCAAGTTAAATGAAGGAATAACTAGATTGTTAATTTAGCCATATTACAAATTTCTTGCTTATTATAAAGAATATATAGAGGCGGGATAACATGAAGAATAGAAGCTTTGGCGACTATTGGTTAGAAGAACTCAAACAAATTCACCCAAACAAGAGTAAATAAACACTCATCAAGGTTAACTTTGGACTGTGCGTCACAAAGAATAAAATACGCTATTTACTCTGAAAAAAGTCAAATGCCGATCAAATTCACTCCCAAATGATTGTTCTTAACCATCCTCACCTCCTCACTCGGATGATTAATACAAAAAATTAGTCAACTAATGTATTAAATAAAAAATGCAGCTAATCTTCTGAAACGGCTAAATGCCTAGTTCGCACCCAAATGCTTAAAACTTCTCAAAACAAGCAATAACTGTTATATAGTCTTCTAATAGTTCCCTCCTTTAACTCTCAAAGGTTACCTAAACAAACTCCCTCCCAAAGTTCATTAAAGTACATTTAAGCTTATAAAGAAAACATACTGCTATAAAAATTAACCCTTGCTGTAATGTAAATGCACAACCAAAAAGCTGTCAATCTTAGTCTTAACTAAAATAGCATTTATATCAAAGTTAACTTAGATGTTTTTTTTGGAGACTGGTCCCTATCTAAGAGCATACCTAGTAAAGAAAAAATTGTACTGTCCTAAAATGAACTTATGAGTTAGTTTATTCCAATGGAAGTCAAAGAATAAGGAATTTATGGAGAATGGTCAGATATTTATAGTCTGGGAAAAATATTCAAGACTATATAGAGTTGCTGCATCATCAAAACAAGTAAGCCTATTGCTAAAAGAATGGAGACTTTAATCAACAACATGACAAATCCAAATTATAATTAAAGACCGAATATCAAAAAAGTTCTAATTACTCTAGGAAATATATCTTCTTAAAACTAATCGAAAATTTCCGAATCGAATAGTCAGCACAAATTTACAAAAGAAAGTAAACAAAATTCAAAATTTTCAGTTTGGAAAGCTGCCAGTTTGCAGGAAGATGAAATTTATTTAAGAAAATAATCCCAATTAAAATCAATAAAATCTGTAGACTTGGTTCAAAGTCAAAAGATTATGACTAAAAGTAAAAGCAAGTTTTTTTCAACCCAATAAACTCAAAATATGTCATCCAAAACAAATTCTAAGAATTAGTCATCGAACAAAAAATATTTAATTGAAGAAAATACTACATTTTTCCCCATTAAAAAAACCTCCTCTTTTCCTATGTAAAATGACAAATAAAGTATTTAGCTCTTTGGCTCAAACAAAAAATATCAAAATACAGGTTCAATTAATTAGAAGATTTTGAAGATTATTAATAAAAATAGAGGCTTAAATTTTTTGTTAAATGATTTAGCAGATTTTGTTTTAAGAACATAGTCAAGCCTTTCTCTTGGCTTTCTTCTACTGAAATACTCATTGCTAAACTATAGATAAAGCATGTTGAGATGGAAAAATTAAAAAAATTGTACTACCTAAGGTAATCTTCTTACATAGCTGATGGAAAGGGAAATCTTATCAATCTAGATTGTTGTAAGTAAAATCAAGGATAGGTTGAAAGAGTAAGCGAAATCAAGAGCTTTATTGAAAAGAGAAATAGATATACCTCATCTCATAAATGACAAATTTTTAAGAGAATAAATAATCGAGTTTTCTAAACGAATTTTCATGAATAGCTAGAACAAAAACGTCGAAAAACAAATGTCAGCTCATCTTATTGACGAGTTGTTCAAAACCTATCTTATCCTCAAAAAAGTTTAGGAAGACAGTTATGAAAAATTCTGGGACAAAATATCCAACGAAAGTGTTGGTCTTTATGCCAGCCAAAAGTATCTCAGAGACTAGAAAAGTTTAGGTATTAGATATTTGAAAAGTAGGATAGCCGAAATAATCACTTTGAAATGATTAATTATTGGATTATATATTTAAAATGATTAAATAACCATCAATCAGAACTCAGAAAAAATTTCAAAAAATCTCAAAGAATTAAGACTACTAATATCACTCTTACTTTTCTTTCTATTACTTTCTTAACTCTTAATCTTTATTGTCGGGTGGGTTATCGAGCTTAAAGAGCAATTGATTCTTTGACGCTGATCTTGCGGCAGAAAAACTTTGTATTGACCAATATAAATGAAAAATGGATTGGCAAGTTTTGGTAAAGGCTCAGGAGTTTACTATTTTTCGAATTCATCCCTAAAATGAGCAGGTAGTTGCGATATTTCTTCATCATTAACTGTTTTTCTAATCTGTTCTTGAACTTAGATTTGACTCTGATAATTTCTGAAAATATGGATGGGTAAAGTACCAGGATGAGTATTCCGAGTATTTTAGAGAAATATTCCCATTACCTTAAAACGTCTTGGAGTGAGCCAACCATGTTCATTTTGTTAGCCTTACTAAGGTCAATTATTGCCAATGAGTTATTTTGAGATAATGTTTAATTTTCGCATTCTTCTCAACTCCTTTTGATTTGCCATGTTAACTCCAGTTATCTTTTTACGAAGGGGAGGTATAGTAACATTCCACCTCACCAGTTCGCTCAAACGCGTAATTATAATATATCGTATCGTAAATAATTATCTCAAATGAAATTTTATGGAATAATCATTGTTCAGAGATGAATGGCAATTTAATTTTTTTCTATTTGCAATACTTAAAAGCTCTTCTACCCAAATAAATTGTTCCTAATACGCTTCCTAAAAGCCAGAAATTACGATTGTTTATCAAAGAATCAATTTGGTCTCTCAGGATCGTCAGTTATGATAGTCTATCTTTAAATATTCTTTAGGCATCGATACTAAATTACCCATCCAAACTTAGAGAAATAGTTCCCAATACTGAAATCGAAGCTCCAAATTTTAATCCTGCCTCTACTTCTCTTTTTCCTATCTCTAATCCTCTAATATTATCTCCATCTCGCCCTTTTGATCCGATCATTACAATAGCCCGTAGCAGACCTAGTAAGATAACATTGATATGTTAAACTAAAGAAAGACTTCTCTTCTTTTCTTACCAATTCAAGATTTCCAAAACTCTGGAATAATCTTTTTGATCAAAATTTTTCAAAAGAATAGAACTTCTCTGTTTTTGAGAATCTTCACTGTAGAGGGTAATTTTTGTACTGCCTTCAATCGTACATTTTTTAAGAACATTATTCATATTAAGGATATAATTTTCTTTCTTAAAAGCATCGTTTGAGTAAATAGCCTCTACGAATTTCAAATCGATTGCAATTTTTTGTTTCTTACCCTATCCTAAATTTTTCTACACTTATTTTCCATCCTTTGTAGAAACGTTTCCCTAAATCAATCAATTATTACTCTAACAATTATTACTTAGTTGACCTTCAGACCTCTGTTTTTGAGTTCATCTACAGTCACTACTTCACTATTTTCAATCTTTTTAACAGTTGATTTTTTTTTGTGTATATAGAAGCTTAGTTTGGCAGTTCTCCAGAAAGAAAAGATAGTAGCAACTGAAGCTAAACTTGTAGTGAAGTAATGGAAATCTTTTAGAGCATCGTTCATAATGGAGCTTAATTTAATTTTAATAAGATTTGGAGAATAGATTTAATATAATTATCTCAATACTTAAGTTACATATCATAGAAGTTTGCCTAATTTTTCAGAAGTTTTATTAGATCGAAAAGAGAAGCTTAGGATATTAAAATGAGGGTTTTATTTAAGAAAACAAAAATTTCAAAGAAAATATTGAAACATATAAATTTTATAATGAAGATACATTATTAGTAACAAAAAAGTTTATCAATCAAGAGGATGGTTTTTGGCAAGATCCCTCTATACTCTATACTCTATACTCTCTATTAGATTCTTTTCAAACTAAGCACAGACTTTCTCCTGATTGGAGCTCCTTATTTGCCTAAACCCCCTTTTGTCTCATATAGATGGTCATTGAAGGAAAGAGGAATTAGTTTAATTATAACACTTACAACCAAAGAAATTGATCCAATTGCAATCTAAATAAAAATATGGATACTGAAATAAGCCATTGTTGAATGGTGAGACCGTAATTGCTATAAACTCCGAATGGTTTACCTGCAAAGGTTACTAGAATTATTTGTAATACAAAAATGCCAATAACTACGAAAATGAAGATGGCATTTTTGGTGATTCCGCTAAAAATATTGAGCTAAATAAAGAAATTTTTACTTATTCATGAAGCTTACGTGCATTCATGAAATTGAAAACTTGCATCATCACAAAAACATTGAAGATAAAAGTAAAGTGTCTTGAATAACAAGAAGTACTTTTTAAGATATTTTCGTAGTCAACACTTCCATTTATAAAGTGAAGTCTTCCACTTCTAACTGTACCTCCCACAATACCATTGTACCATTTATACCCAGGATTCGCTTTAAAGGTAGAAGAGTCCAAGGCATCTACATATTAAGGAATAATTTTTTATCCAGCAAAAACTAAAATCATCATGACTGTAAGTTGAAAAATACTTTGAGCGATTATATGTTTAAGCATCGTTTTTGAAATGATGTACTCATCTCTTGCATGTGGCCCTCTTTACAGTAAGCTATCTTCAGGATCTTAAGTTGCTAAAGCAAGAGAAGCCAGAGTATCCATTATCAGATTGATCCAGAGCATTTGAATAGGTTTGAGAATCTAAGATTAAAGAAGAGCTGCACCCACCAATGTACATACTACTGCAACCACATTAACTGTCAATTGGAACTGGATGAATTTTTTGATTGAATCATAAATGTTACGACCCCAAAGTACTGCTTTTACGATTGAGTTAAAATTATCATCAATAAGGATGATAGCGGCAGCTTCACGAGCGACTTCAGTTCCTGAGTTACCCATAGCAAAACCAACATCTGCCTTCTTAAGTGCAGGGGCATCGTTAGTACCATCTCCTGTAACTGCTACAACATTATTTCTTTCTTTGAGTCCAGTTACAAGACAATATTTATCTTATGGTCTAGATCTGGCTAAAACTAGTAATTTATCTTTTACTTTATCAAACTCCTCTGCATTCGCAATAGTATCCACTCTAGCTTCAACACCTTCTTCTTAAGCTTTTTTAGAGTTTATAGGACAATCACATACAGCTGTACGACATTTTTTACAAACTACACCACCCACTAACTTGTTAAAATCAGGACCCTCCATAGCTATAAAGTCTTCTCCATCTTTGGTAAGTCCGATTTCTTTTGCAATGGCTCTGGCAGTTATAATGTTATCTCCAGTAACCATTCTAACTGTGATTCCAGCTCTATTACATTTTCTGATAGCTTCAGGAACTTCTTTTCTAGGAATATCTTTAACTCCAATGATTGCCAAAAGAATGATGTTTTCCTTTTCACATGCAAATACTCCTTTCTAATCCTTTGATTCTAGATCATCGCGAGCTGAAAGGTTTTTGTAACCAATACAAAGAGTTCTTAAAGAATTTTATGCCATTTTTGTAATAACTTGATTTAATTTATAGTTCATCTCAGGAGAGATGGGTTCCACTTCACCGCTTTGATTGTTGAACCATGAGTTACATGAAGCCAAAACCATTTCTGATGCTCCCTTAATGAAAAGAAAAGCATTATCTTTGTAGTTTACAACCACAGACATCCTTTTACGACTCGAACTAAAAGGAAATTTGACTTTAACCTAATATTTATTTCTATAATCTTGGTACTTGGCTCCTGTTTTTGCGAAATATTTTAAGATAGCTAATTATGTGGAAGAACCTTTTTCTTCTGGCTAGGTGATTGCTGTACTGTTGACAAGTGAAGCTATTTTCAATAATTATAAATAGTCTTAGTTTCTTGACACATCAGCTTCAGATAAAGTTTACTTATATGTATCAATTAATTTGGTTTCGGCATTCCAGATTTGAGCAAGTGTCATTTTTTTCATTGTAAGAGTTCCAGTTTTATCTGAACAAATATTGTTAGCTCCTCCCATAGTTTCACAGGCCTCCATTTTCCTCACCAAGTTTTGGTCATTGAGCATTTTTTTGACTGAAAAAGCAAGTGACAAAGTAACGGAAAGAGGCAATCCTTCAGGAATGGCTACTACAACAACTGTAATTCCAATAATGAGAAAGCTTAACAGTTTATTTATATCTTTTCCTGAGTCCCATTACCTTGAAACACCCTTTATTATCGCGAATCTGATTAAAAGGACAATTATTATAATAATGGCAGAGTAAAGGCCAAATTTTCCAATATCTCCAGCTAGTTTTTATAATTTGCTTTGTAAAGGAGTGGGTTCTGGTTCATCTTTTTCCAAAAGAGCACGGATTTTACCTATGCACGACAATTTACCAACAACAAGTACTATCATTTTACCTTCCCCCGAAAGAACCTTAGTTCCACTCATGAGAATCGGGCTTGGGACTTAATGTTTATCTGATAGGTTTTTTTCTCCACTTTTTTCGATCTCATTCATTTTGTTGATGCAGTCCTTAAGAGTATTCTTCTTTATAGGGTCAATTTAACCAGTCATTGCACTTTCATCAGTAGTAATTTCACTGGCTTAGAATAGAATTCCATCCGCTGGAATTTCCATGCCCTCACAAATCGTGATTAAATCTCCTACTAACACAAAGTCTTGATGAATCTATAAAATTATTCCATCTCTTTTCACTGTGACCTTCTTCTTCTCATCTGCTACAGAGTTTAGATTTTGGAATTGCCTCTCTTTTTGATAATCGTTAATTGAAGTCACTAGGGCACAAACAAAAACTGCAACTAGAATTGCGAATCCTTAAATCCAGGCTTTTGATCTTTCTTACGCTGAAGCAGTCCCAGTTTCTAGAGCGATGGATAGAAGGGCTGCTCCTAATAGAATCCTGAGGGTGAAATCTTACATGGCTTCACAAAACAATTGCAATAAGCCTGGAGGCTAATATACTTATTTTTAGTTATCCCCAAATGCTTCTTTGCGCTGTGCCTTTGAGTTTTCATCGTTTGAAATACCTTTTGTGGGATCAATATTGAGTGCATCAAACAACCATTAGATGTTATCGCCTTTCTCACGAAGTACTTGGATTTACTATTCATAAGACCGCTCTTGGCAGGAACTCACTATTCTGATAAGCTCTTCTTTTCGAATAGAAAAATTCATAGAAAATTCTAAAGATTATTGATTTAAATAGTTTTTTCTATAATATAAACAAGCATAACCAAGAAAAAAACCATATTCTAGCTGAAATTATCTAATCTTCAACCCACTGTCAAAATCCAAAATACTTCTTTTTAGAAGTGAGGTTTTACTAAATTAACAGATAAACAATGATTTCTGTCAAAATTGTACCGATTTTATAGTAGAAAATATTTTCAGTATTAGCGGTTAATGCAAATACAAATCAAATAATCAATGAGAGTGGGTACCTGTGATCCTTTGCATAAATCTGTAAACTGTGATAGCAGCTGCGTTCACAGGGAAAGATCTCATCATACATACTACGTAACCTTTAAAGAATGTCTTCCATCCTCCCAAAGCGTATTGTTATTTAAAGCAACTCATCATTGTTGGATACTTGAATTTTCCAAAAGTGTCAGCTTGCATCAAAGTCTTGACATAGTCGAATGGATAGTTAAATACCCAATACATAGTTCCTCCGATACCTCCAGCTATCAAGGGCACGTAAATAGGAACATGATTCTTATCACAATTCGCTGGAGTCAGTTCTTTAGTCAATTTTTAAATAAAGGTGAAGTAGAGACAGAGACCTGTTGATTATCTGATAGTAGTGGGAGTTTGACCTCTAAAAAGACCTTTGAATCCTTGTTACTGGAAGATCTTAACAGCAGCATTCAATGAACCTGAATATACTTTATCAGCTTGTCCTCTTTGGATTTGAATTCTGATTCTTGTATGTTAAACAACACACTTTATATTTGATGTCATACCACGAGAAGTGAGGTAAGAATTCCAGTTTGAAAAGCAGCCACTGTTTTATCGAGCAACTACAATTGTGCGGGTTGGCCATTTGTGCCATTGCTGGTGGCAATATACTTCTTTATATTTTCGTAAAGTCCGAATCTGATAGATCCTAAGAATCCCACTCCAATAAGAGGTGTAACTGTTCCTGGATTATTGAATAATTACCTTTGTAGAGGGCAAGAGGGCCTTCATTTTTGATAATTTTAGTGAGACAGTCCACAATACCTCTGTATTGAGGATTCTCCTTACTTTGAGTTTGCAATCTAACTTTGATAATTTCAAAGGGTTGCATGACAAAAACTTGTGACCAACCTTAATGAGCATTTATATACCTGCGACCATGCCATTTGCAAAAGACAAGATACTTTGCCAATCGGGCATCTTAATTGATTAAATAATAAAAATGATTTAAGTAACTAAATTTAACTGTATTTCCAGCTTACAACAAACTACCATTTTAAGTTTATCCTCTCAATTTTGTAGGCACTATAACTCACAAAAACAGTATTTACCTTACTTTTTTTTAATATAAAAGATATACTTAGTTAAATTGTGGTAAAAGATGATTTGTGCAATTCAACGATGACTTTTCCAACAAACTTGGCTTCCTTCTTGTTTCTTTAGTAATAGTAAATAATATATTATAAGTAGCTTCAGTAAACTAAGTTAAGCACAATATAAAGTTAATTAAATTTAATGGGCTTTAAAAACAAATCATTTTGCATCTTTGAAATAAGACTCAACAATTTTAAAATCTGGTTGTTTTTTGAGCCAATTTTTCGCTTTCTTTATGATTAGCTGCAACGCTGGCTTATTATGGTTTTTCTACATCCATATAGTTAGCAAATAAGTGATGATGAGTGGACTGCTCCCTTGTTTCTTAAATAAGTTGTAGACATCCTGACTGAATATTTTTTGAATTAGCTAAGGATTATTCCAAAAACCTTAAACCTGTTGTTAAGAAACTACAAGATCAATGTCAGAAACTATCTTTTGCTTGTTTGCATCTTAGTATTTTTCATCCTCCTTCATAAAATTTTTTTTTTGCTTTTTATTTGAAGATAATAATTCAAATGAAAATGCACACTCATCTTGGTATTCTTATTCATCAGAAGAGATACTATTTACATTTGAAAGAACCATTGATTGCATTTGCATTTTAGGAGGATTTTCAAACTGTACGTTTGGTTCACCTAATTTCATACTAAACTGACCTTTATCTTTGATTTATTGATACTCTCCATCGAGCAACTCTTTCTAAACAAACAAAAAGGAAGTGAACTTAGATAAGATCTGATATTTTATTGACAAGTTTATAATCTGCTACTTTATGTTCACATTTTTTACAAAGTACAGATTCTACTCAACTTTTTTACCTTCAGCCTAAGCATCTTCCAGAGCAAGTAAAGTTCGGAAATGTCCCATCTTCGCTACAAAACAGTCAGAAAGACTATTCGGATAGATTTACAGTTATGATAAAAATTGTTGATTGTTAGCCGACTATTGATAAGAAAGAGATATTTTTGTTTTGCTTTTAAGTTCACCTTTGAAAGTTATGTAAAAATGGGCTAGATCATTCTTGAGAATGTAAGGTAATGATTAAGGATTAGGAACTATATTTTCCACCACATTTTTGTCGTATTTGAGGTCTATTTTGTCGAGAACAGGTGACAATGAGTCATTAAGTAACTGAATAATTTTTTCAGTTGGATCTTCATGATCTTTGATAAAAACACAGTACCCTTTCCCTTTTTCTGCGCAACCCTTAATCAAAGCTCTTGATGCTCCCTCTCCGATACCAATACAATGTACTCTCGAATATTTTATATTTCTTCTAACCAACTCTATAACTTTACTCGTATTACTAACTTCTCCATCAGTCAGTAAATATATTTGCTTAGGGTACCCCTAAATTACTTTAGATGCGAGTATAGTGTGAAGAGGACCTTATATTTCAGTCCCTCCCATATTAGCATCCATTTTCTCTATTTTCCCAATAGCTTCGTTCACACTTTGTATCTAGTTTTTTCTTGAATTAGCGAACAAAAACTTAAAATTACTTCCAAAACTAACAACGTTAAAATATGAATCGACTGGTAGACTTTTCAAGAAGAGGATCAATGACTTTTTAGCACTTTACATCCTCTGCCCACCCATTGAACCACTACAATCCAACAAAAATAAGTACTCTCCTTTAGCCGAATCTATGTCTACTTCATAATTTTGTTTTTCTTTGGCAGCCTTCTTTACATCCTACACATTCTAAGCAAAGTATTTTGGAATAAAGGAAAGCATCACTGTAGTTACCTCGTTGGTTTTGCCCATTGTATAACTTGGCAGATGGAAGTCTTCAGTTGTATACATAAAGGAAAAATCTTTTTTTAATAGCATACCTTTCTTGATGGTGAATCTATATTGATTATTTTCTAAATGTTTACTGATTTAGATGAGCTAGTGAGTAGTAGAATGATACATCTGTATTTTGCGCATTGCTGTAACTCTCAAATCCAAACTGTATTCAAAAGGACCATTTATAGATCTAGTGTTATTCTTTATATTCCCTATATTGTTAGGAATACTTGGGGAATTCATATATCTAGGATTAAGGTTTGTAACAAGATCGAATTTGTAGGCACTATTTAGATAAACAGAAAGTTATTAGCAATACTTAATCTAGACTTTCATCTCTTTTTTGGGAGGTATGTTACCAAACTGCACTTTCATTATATCTTTTGACTATTTATTCACCTAGCCATAACCTACTTTTTTCCCCTGCTTCAACCCTTAAGTGTACTACTTTTTTGCCTCCTATTTTTCTTTGACTACACCTTCAATCCTCTTATTGCCAAAGACACCCACAAAATGATAAAAGCAGGCTTTAGGACTGACTGGAAATCGATACTATACTTACAAAAAGTATTCGGTGTCGTTTACAAAAATCTGTTCCATTTGTACATTTGCCAAGGCATTGATGATAAAGATCTATTGTTTGATACTTTTGAGAGGAAGGACATAGGGAGCTGCATTTGGTTGACTGTTCTCTGGTTTGTAAATTCCAACACACTAGATGAACTGCATCTGGGAATCCATTTATTTTTTAATGAATAATAAGTTGTATTTTTATATCTTACAGAAATATGATAAGTACAAGATTATAAAAGAGTTTAGCATAAGCTAATGTAAAAATTTTTTGCTTTAAGTTTAGCATAAGCTAATGTAAAAATTTTTTGCTTTAAGTTTAGAATATGTAATATAATACTTGCAACTATTTTAATTGATTGCTCAATTATTTCTCAGCAAACTTAGTTAGTTCTGAGATAAAAGTGTACATTTGAAATAAAGAAGAATTGATTTAAGACTATTTATGATAATATGTACTTATCATTAATAATATTTATTATCATGCAAGAACTTAGACTTAAGCTATCCTATTAAAAAGAAGATAGATTGATAAATAGATTCCTTCAATTTAATGGATATTCTTGGGATAATTTATAGATATGGATAGTTTATCGCTAATAAAATTTCACTATTCTTTTTATAATAATTCTTATAATTCCCACTCAAACATGCAACTTTAATAAATCGTTTAAAATCACTAGAAAGTACACATCTATCTGAGAAATAATCAAAAAGTAGCCTATTTCATTCCCCTCTCCCGATAAATAAAAGTCGAGTATCTCTTTGCAGTCGCCAGCAAACTTTTTCACTATCAGAGAGACCAAATAGCTTTATTTCGCTCTGGAATTAAACTCGTGTCAACAGACACTTTGAAGCTCAATTATAAAGAAATTTTACACGTAGTGAGTGTAGCTAACTGCCTAGCATAGTAGATAACTATAAAAATATTACACAATAAAATAAGCAAGACTTTCAGGGTTTCTTCATCAATCAAAATAAAATAATTTATAGAAAATTTCCTCTCCCAAGAATATTGCAAAGAAGGAATGAAAATCATTTTAGCTCACTTAGGAAAATCCCTAGAGGAAAATAAAAATTTTCGGGAGTAATTTGTCGAGAATGAAAGTTAGCTTTCACTTTTTTACATCAAACACAATTTAAGCACTTCACCTAAAAGAATGTAAAATTCATAAACGGTAAACATCAAGATCTAAAAGCTGAAATAAAGCAACCAGGTAAATTAATCCTAACTTAATTAGTTGACTCAAGAAAGAAATAGTTTACGCCCAGAATTTTAAATATAAGAATAGTTGGATTAGAACTTGGAATATATAAAGAAAATAGAAAATTACGAGCAACTGTTTAACAATCAGTAGTTATAAAGTCTCGCTCTTAGCATCAGCCCACGATTGAAATAGTTCTACTAGGCTTTCGGAGAATTATTCCTTAAACATATAAAAATTAATCGAATTGAACCCATTTACTCAGATACCCTTTTCTTGCTATTTAAATTTTTATCTTACAAGTTTCCTCCAATGGCAGATCCAGTATGCTCGAAAGTCATAAACTAGTGTAACAATTTTTTAATATAGATTTTATTTGCAAGGATTGTCACCATAGCTAAAATGAAAAGATGGTTGTTTGCATTTGTTAATAATGCCTAAACTAAGGCAATCACTAAGGGCATAATCTTCGATTTGTAACAAATGATGGTGATGAGCGTTTCTTTGGAACCTGCGATTGCGGAAAAAAGTAAGTGTTAAATAGCACATCTTTCTGTGTAAAGCACAAAGGATAGTGCTAAACTTTTGTTTTGCCTTAATAACTAAAGAATGATTAGCAACTATTTATCAAGTAGATGCAGTTCATTTTCTTCTTGCTTTTTAAACTCAAAGACATATCTCAGGGTTATTTAGATTAAAATAAAAAAAAGTAGCTAATAGCTATTCATTTCGTAACAAAGCTAGGATTGTTTTAATCTGAAAGCTTTATCAATAAAAACATTTTAACTTCCTTCTTGTCATCCACTTTCCTGTAGGCTTTTCCATTCTGTACAGCCAAGTAGAAAAAGATGTCTATGGTAAGGTTGATCTTTGAATGTCAATCTTATACTCTTTTCCTGACTTTATTCTGCAAAAAAATGTTGCTATAGCTGTAATTCATGAGAAATACTCAATAAATAATTGTAAAAGAATACTTCGATTTCGTTAGATCTTTAAAAGCATCTTATGTATAGCAAAGTCCTTTATAAAATGTAAAACTTTATTTAGCGAATGGCAAGGTTATTGTAGATTTACTAAAGTCAGGCAAAATAAAGCCCCTAGTAATAAATTAAAATATCTAAAATTTAGGCCAAAGGTATCAAACTTACTTTTAACTTTACAATCTATATGGAACTCTGTTAACAACCAAGGAGCAATAAGAAATCATTTAATTTACTTTACTAAAATTAAACATCAACCAACTCTTTCCTAGAATCACTTCCAAAGAATTGAAGATAAACAAATCTGTCATCTTATCCTTGGATATAAACTGTATTTTCTTCATATTTGAAGTGATGAACAAGTTGCAGAATTATAAGAGGAAGTAAGTTTTACTAAGAAAAATAATTCATTAAACATATATCTAGCTGAAAAAGAAATAGGAGTCTGTTTCTCTGTCAATACAAAGAACCTTTACTTTTGCTCTTTTCATCTACTTCAACTACTCATTGTCAAATATTAGCAAGTCCTTAGGATCCTAACTGCTTAGTCTATTTTAGTAAATATCGATTTAAATTTTGATCTAGAATATCTAAAAGCTTATTAAAAAAAGTATGTTTATAGCTAAAGCTGATAATTTTTCTATTTACTACTCCGTTATAGTGTAAGGAAAGCTATAAAATTAGTAATTCAAAATCTAGAACCAAAAGTATAAAAGAGTTATCTTGAGTTTAGACAGTACCTATATCAAAATTTTATTTACAATACTTAACACCATTAAAATAAATACGACCTCTGAAATCAACCATGTTTTAGAGGAGTTTATTAAAAAAAGGCAAAAAGTTCTAACTTCTCTCTTTGAAATCTTTGATAATAACGAAGTCTCGAAGATCGAATAAACAATAGATGTGATTTTATGTTAGATCTGCTAAATATCCAATATTTTAGTATAAGCTTTAGAATCTCCGATCGCTGAAATAATTCTTCGAGAATCTCTTAACAGAGCTTTATAGAGTGAAGTAATAGATATCTATAAACTTTTGATTTACAAAAATAAAGAGGTCAATGCTAAGTAGTTCAAGGTATATGCTGAAAAGTGTCTGATTCACAACAAAGTGTTGAAAAAATTCATAAAATAAGATTTTAATCATATAAAAAACTAAATGAATAATCACAGATAATTATTCAGCAATACCCTCAACTGCTCATATTCTTCCTATTTTATCACCTTCAAATCTACAGAATAATGCGAAATACTGTATTAACTCAAACTATACAAAAACAACAGATCTTAAATTTCAAAATCTATCTTCAATGATAAGATTATTGATATCATCATTCAAAGTATATAATGGTATTTTAATGCATTCTAAACCTCAATGAGGCACAACTAAAATATGTAGAGCAAAAGAACTATTTCTGTTATTATCTAGACTCTCATTCTTTTGCATTTATAAACTTTAAACAAAAAAATTAAGAAAACCATTGACTATATTTTGAGTAAACCTTGGCTAATGTCTAAAATCACTGAAAATATCAAAGTTAATATTGGTATTTATGAAAGAAACCATAAAAAACTATAAGAAACACTCAAAACAATCAACTAGACTAAAACTTAGTAAGTACAGTAATTGTAAGCTCAAAAGAAAGGTAAAAAAAGTCAAAAACTGTTGTAATTAAAAAATAAACAAAAGTAAACCTTATAAAGGTTAAAAATGATGGGAGAAATACCCAGTTAACTCGAAAAAAACTAACAAAAAGTTTAATGCATAGTTTGCAAGGGTGCTTCAAGTAGCCAAAAATTGAATTATCTTTGCTATTTTAGGTATAATAACTTAGTAAGCCAATAAATATTCAAATAAAATTTTCCTATTATTCTGATTACAACTTGCGGACATTTCATTCACCAGGAATGCCTCTTCAATAATATCAGGGGCAATTTACTGAATTTGTTTGAGTACAACTGTTTTCTTTGTAAAAGTCGATCAAATATGCTCATGCCTGCAGTCAATTCTTAAAATAGTTAAGAAGGAAAGTAATTTTTAATCTACTTGGAATTGATCTAACATCTGTATTTACAGGAAACCAGCGGATCATTAAGGATGCATAAACTTACTACTAATATAGATCTACCAAATCGTATATTTATATCCTGCATGTACATAGTTTATGGCTACTATCTTAATTTCCCACACTTTTTTGAAAAAAGTATTTTTCCAATAATCAAAATTATCTTAAAATTCTTCAAAAGTCTGAAAATTTATACCAACTAAGCCAAGAAATACTTTTAAAAAATATAAACTAATAAAGAATAAATCATTAAAATATATGACAAGCTCATGGATATCATGACTTCAAACTAAGATTTGCTAGACACTCTCTAACATTTTCTTTAGAGATAATTCAAACCAAGCTAGAATTTATTATTGAGTTTACCTGAAGATTTGACAGACTTAAACAAATTAATAGGTAAATGCTCTAAATGTAATAAATTTACAAGCAAGTAAGTAATATGTTTGCTTTGTAGACTCAGAATATGCTAGAAGTGTAACGAAAATAACTATGATCACATTAAAAAACATTACGGACATACTGTTTTCATTCATCTGGAAAACGGACAATGTACTTATGCTTTTGCTAACTACAAAATCAAAATAAATTGCCTATATCTTGATTATATTGGCGAGTAAATACCACATGTTTATGATTTCGCGGCTAAGGGATAGTACAAGCTTAATAGATAACTTAAAAGTGCAGTAGACTCTGATATTCTCAATGATGAAATACCATTTAAAGTGATGGAACAAACAGAAACGAGATGTGCTATTCAATGATTAACAAAGTAGTCATCATATAAATTTAAATGAAATTAAATATTAATAAATAATACTTACAATTTATGTTTAATCAATCATTGTTTTGTGAGGTAGACTTGCATACGTTATGGTCCATAAGTTCCCACTTAGAATCTTTTATAGTTAGGTTTTTAAAGTTTGATAAATTTATATCTTTTGAGCAGCTCAATCATAGTAATCTTGGCTTACAGGATGGCTAATTGTTGTCCAATACAAGATCTTTGCCCCAAACTGAAGGGTAAATAGTTACTTCCAGCTTTTATTGAATCCTGTTGCATCCATCTCTCTGGAATAAATTCATGAGGCTTATCATAAATTTCACCATTAAAGTGTGCTGTAATTATTTTTATTGAACATTACATCCCTTTTTTTATAGGTATTTTGCCCAAATAATGATCTTTTTCAGCTTTACGAATGAAAATATTTGGTACAGGTGGGTTCATCCTTAGAGACTCTTTTATAACACCATCAAGATATGGCATTTTTTTAAACGTATCGTTATTAGTATATGTAAGAGGTGTCGATCCAGCGACTTCTTCAACTTCTTTCCTCATTTTTTCTAAAATTTAGGGAGACTCAGCCAATTTATAGATGATATTAGTCAAGGTTTGAGCAGTAGTCTCTGTGCCAGCTAAAAAGAATGTGACAATCTAGTCAGTCAATTCGTTAATATTGTATTTTTAATCTGAATGCTATGTTTAATTATCAGTGAACAAATCGTTGTAAATAATCCACCAAAGAATGCCTTTCTCATTACTTTTTGTCTACTTTCCTGATTTTTTTTACTAACGAGCCTCATT
>Ga0194117_10002793_pt1 | contig 18212 bp, 5 predicted proteins | sample TA2MahsurfametaG_FD_160579 | JGI IMG/M metagenome (GOLD analysis project Ga0194117, IMG submission 160579) | Freshwater microbial communities from Lake Tanganyika, Tanzania - TA2015009 Mahale N1 surface | ecosystem: Environmental > Aquatic > Freshwater > Lake | place: Tanzania: Lake Tanganyika...
ATTACACTCAAAATGTTGTCACCTATGACGATACTTTACACATTTAAAAACGCCTTTCTTCATCTCCAAATCTGGAGACCTTTCTCTGCCCTATTCTTTATGGGCAAATTCGATTTCTCATTCCTATTCAACATCTACTTCGCTTATATAGCTATTAACAAAGTTTAAACTCAAGTATTTTCGAGGGAAAGGTATGCAGATTTCTTGTGGCTGACAGTCTTACTGTTTTCGGGATGTTTGATCGTTGGCAGCATAATCGACCTTTATTTTTTTACTGAGCCTTTCCTGATGGGTTTGATTTATGTATGGTGTAAAAGGTTGCCTCACGAATAGATAAGAATACTTTTTGGAATGGTGGTAAAAAGTAAGTATTTGTTAATGCAGCGGGCTACTTTCCATTCGTATATTCGATTATGATGACTTTATTTGGGGGAAGCTTGATCAACTACATAGTCGGAATTATCCTCGGACATATCTATATTTTTGTCAAAGATATCGCAATAATTAGATATCACAAAGACTACCTGCCAACGCCAAGATGGTTTACAAACTGGTGGTTTGGAAGAGAAGGAGCACAACCTCAACAACGAAACAATGGTGGAGGTTTCTTTCAGGGACAGGGTGTAAGATTAGAATGATTGTAAATAAAATCATGATTTATAAATTATAGATAAAATAGGAGTTAAATAACTTATATTTGATCATAAGAATTTATAATAAATTTCGAGTCCATTTCCACCTTACCAGAATCCAACATGAGCATTGTTTTACTTGGCCTTTTCAAATGCATTTTTGAAATAAGAGTAACAAGGAATGTAGTATCTTGACTTTGAATTCGATTACCCGAAAAGGCACATACCTCCGGACATTCTTGCTGAAGAAATTCCCTTTTGTTTGAGACTCTGCACCGCCTAAACAGTCGATAAGGATCTGGAGTTTTTATCTTATACTGAAAAGAAGGGGAGCATCAAGATAAGTTCAACTTTTTTATTGGTAGTTTTGAACCAGTCTATAGATTTATCAATTATGTCGAGGTATCTACCTCCTTTATCATAATTTTGAATTAATAAAGCGTCGATATCTAATTATGAGTAGCTAGCCATGTCTAGTTTTTTCATGTGATCGGCAGGATTGGCCATGTTGAAGAATATTAATTTATTTTTGCCTAACTGAGTTCTAACTGATTTTAGTAACTCAACTAGTAGATTGTTTAAAGATTGTCTGCTCATTTAGAAGAAGTTAAAGGGTGAGTCCCAAACTATACCATCAAATCCTTTTTCAATAAACAGGTTTGTTATCAATTTTACTGCTCTTTCGAATTAATTTCTATTTGAACCTATTTTTTGTACGAACTGTGCATTGTTGGCTGGAAGATATACTCGCGGCAAAATTTTGATATGAGGATATCTTTTTCTGAGCTCATTGTAAAAATTTTAGTCGAAATTGTGTTCGTTCTAGAAAACCGGATGCGAATTTTTGTCAAGTTGCAGCTAATACCAGCAAGGACTGACATAGTTGATTTTTTGGCCATATTTCAACACGTAGGTTTTGCCACTTGTACCCCATGGAGTTGTAAAGATGAGTTTTTATATTTCAGGATGGTTATGACTATCTTAGATCTCAAAATCTGAAAGCAGAACCTTAATATCTTTTTTCTCTAGTTGTTCATACTCTTCTATACTGATTTGATTTGTTGAGCATAGTAGAGTGAGAAGCGAGATGAGAAATACTTTCATAATATTATAAATTTGCAACCATAAAGCCAAATTTAATCATAGTGGGTTTGATAGATCAAATTTATTAAGTTATTTTTTGATTAGTTTGAATATAGCATGACTTTAAATTAATTTCTATAATTAGAAACATGAGTCTTGCAAGAAAAACAAGTAAAAACACATTGAGGACCAATGTTGAAGACTTCACTGCAGCCATGGATCAGAAAAATAGCATTATTTTCACACTTCAGAACGAACTCTAAACTTTGAGACCCAATCAAGACAAGTATGATAGAGTCAAGTAGGAACTTATCAAAACCAAATGCAAACACGAATCTCTGATAAGAGACTATGTATTTTTTATCACATTTAGGAAAGAATCGTAAGTAACAACTCAGAAAGACTGGAGCTATCAGCAAGAAATGTTCAATAACTTAGGATACAGTCGGACTATTTAGTTTAAGAGTTAAGACTTAGAGGACAAGCCTTGAAAGAAGCTAGATTTACTACTCAACAGTTGATTGAATTATAAAATAAAAAGGAAGATGAGTCGACTTAGTGTAGAATAAATTTTGAAGAATTAAAGAGCAATGCTGAAGTGTTAAAAATTGAGGAAGAAAGAATCAGGTTACAAATTTGCCAGCTTAGAGAAGAAGTAGAGAAAGGAAAAAAAGAAACCAATTTGATTAAAACACAGAATTAACAGATCAACGAAAAATGCTATAAAACTCAAAGCTACATCAGAGGTTTGGTCCGAGAATAGGCAAATCTAAACTAGAATCTATCCAAACTATAGGATGATAATCATAAACTAGATAGTTCAATTTCTTAGGTCTCTACTCTTGTTGCTGTGAATCAATCATCTCTCGGCTAAAAAGAGAAAGATATCCAATAGCTCTGTTTCAATATTTCAAGTAAAGAGCTGGAAAAGAAGAAAATTGAAAATTAGATTAAGGAGAAGATAAAACAAATTAATGCTGAAAAAGAAAAGTCGAAACTACTTTGTTAGCAACTAGAACAGAAGAAGAATGAGGCCAATAGATTGTAAACACAGCTACAAGAGGCATGTGCTGAAATTAATTTCATTTTTACTAAAAATCATTAAATCGAAGAAGTCAATCAACAGCTTAATGAGGATTTAAATGTTTGCCAGAAGCACAAAGAAAATGTTCTTCGAAGCAATAAAATACTCGAAAGCTAGATCGAAGGCTTCAAAAATCATAGCCTAAAGATAATTTCTAAGTTACAATATCCATTAAAGAACAAATCAAATTATATCTTTTCAAGCGATTTAAAAGTGAAATGGGGAAATGGTTCACGGATAAGCGACTATGAGACTGGCGATTTTGAGAAAAGAAGCCATAGAAATTGATTAGATTTACTCCATACTTTCTTATTAAAGTATAAATTCGTCTATAATATTTGAAATGCAAAATTTAAGGAGAAACAGAATCGGTAGTAAAAATAACGAGCTATGGTCGTGGGAAGTCGAAGATATAAGAAATATGATGGGACCTTTAGCCGTTCAGTAGTACATTCAGGAACTTATAAGTAATACATTTACAACCTAGGGTTTGACTCTTCCAATATTGAAAAAATCATCGAGAAACCTCCCAGTATTGATCTCAATATTTGGAAATATGAGCATGTGAGGCAATTTGTTCTTGAGCTAAATCTCCTGGCTACTTCATTGAAAGATTTATGTACGAGTACAACTTGTCCGATGATGAAGGGGTCTCAATAATCATAGTTTTTGTGTGCAGCACATAAGATAGCAACTAACTGTTCTGCAATTGACTATATGATACATAATTTGGACCAGGCGACCTCAATACTATTGAATGTTAAAAATTTTCAGAGCAGAGTGTCAATCAATGAGACTAAAAGTTTGGATACAATAGTAAGAAGATTGTATAGATTGTTTGCTCATACTTTCCACTTCCATAAGGAAGTGTTCTTGTAATTTTAGAAAGACATGCATTTATGTGAGAGATTCACTACATTTTCATTAAAATATGGGTTAATCTAAGAATCTATGCTTCTTATACCCAAAACCCAGTTTAAAAAATGATATCTCTTTACTTTATAACATTTCTATTGACAGAATCAGTTTAAGATAGTAAAATAAAGTTATTGACATCTTATTTTCAATAGTAAGATCTGCCTCCTTCGATATTTTTAGATCTCTTATCCGCACTTACATTGTTAATGTTTTTACTTATTGTAAGTTTAACTTTTCTGCTCTCTTTAATTTGCTTACTATCACTTATGTTTGAAGCATTCGGTGATCTAACTTGCAACTAGTTTGCATGAAATTTTCTAAGTGGCCTAAAAGGTTGCTCTTATCTCACAGGTAATGCTTCTATATCTTCGACTTGTTTGATTTCGCTTCTAGAGTTCAAATCGGTTTGAAAACTTGAAGGTAATACTCGATTTCTTATGTTACTTTAAATAAGTAATGAGGCTTGTTTCGATTTGTGTTTGCTAGAATTTGCTGGAGAGAGGGGTGTATATCCTAATGTTTTTTTCTTTTGTGGTGATACAGTTGAAGCATTTTCTTAGGGTTAATTTTTGTATTTCAACTCGCGAGTATGTTACATCTCTTCGATTGTTAAACTAATATGTTATTTATAAAGATTATATAATCAAAAATAGCTAATCTTTTGTCCGTTTTAAACTATAAACTTATACCTTTCTTATCATCGATATTTTATCAAAAATCAATAGAAGGAAAAACGACTCTTTATTTTTATAATTTGAAATTGAAAATGAGGACCCGCAAAAATAAAAATCTATCTGCTTTCAAACGGACTCCTAGTCTCTTCTCAGATCTCATCACTAACTCAGAAAACACGATAAGTTCACAAGCGACTGTAGTATCGAAGAACTCCTACAACTATGTGGGAACACAATCACATGACCGCTCTTTCGATTTTTAGTTTTATTAGGACATTATTACGGAAGAGACCTAGCAGCTCAGGATCAGTCCTTAATAATAAAAACGAATCCAAGGCATCTTGTAACTTGCTCGAAAAGGTGTATTCTTTGGTATATTCAGAAAATAAACCCGGGAAATGCTTTTGAAATACCTTTACAAGTAGCAGACCCACAAATCGGAGAGGGACAAAATATGAGGTTTTGGAAATTCGCATCCGAACTTTTGCATGCTTCTATGGGTATCTACGATAAGCGAGTTTAGCACGTCTTTTTAGGTGCTAACAGAATGTTCAATAATCTAATAAGAGTGGGTTCTAACAAAACATAAGAGGATTAATAACCAGAAGTTCGATAGCAAAAAAAGAAGGCTGAGCTGATGAAAATCGACTTAGCTTAGTTGGGTGATGCCTCAAAAGTAGCGGGTTATGAGATAGCATCAGTAAATTGTTAATAAAGCCATAAGATAAGTTTAAAAAAGCATGTGAATGAATTTGCTGCTGATCCTTTATTCAACAAAACATTGCAAGCTTTTGATTCAGACTCGTTAAAAAGTTTGTTTTTAAATGTATTTGAAGTAAATTTTAAACTATTTAGACGGGGCCACATCTTCAAGTCCTTTTTTTTCATGAGTCCAAACAAGCTGACAATAAAAGGATGGAAATCGAGAGCCAGCAGATTTTAACAAATGAAGACGAAGAAAATGACTAGTAATCAACTAAAACACAATAGGTATAAAAATAGGCTATTCCGCGATTCATTAACGATGAATTCAAAAAATTGAATCTGATTGCTCAGACTAAAACATCATTTGAATCGATATCATATTTTAGATAAGAAGTAGCTAGGATGGGAGTGAAAGAGGACGAAAATTATGTTAGAGGTACAATTTAATCTTTTAGTTAACATTCCAACTTTTTTTAAACTAGACTCGATCTCACAAGTCAGAGGATAGATTAATCACAAGAAATAAGCTTAACTCAGAACGATTTTCACGAACAGGCCACCAGCTTCTCTTTAAATTTTTAGCCTCAAATAGTGCAATAAATCGAGTCTGCTCCTATTCAATACTCAGATTAAAAAGAACTATCAGACTAATCTTTTTTTAGCTATAAGAGGGAAAGTAATTCACTGATAACCCCTTGGTAGTACGAGTTTAAAGGAAGAGAACTGATAAAAAAGAACAATCCAAGAAAAAAGGGTACTAAAAAAGGAAGCAAAGATCAAAACGAACAAAAGAAGAAGAAAGCTGAGTTAGAAATTGATTTTTTGGAAGATATAAAAATAAACAGAAAGAATGTACTCAGTTGCAAAGCCCAATCAAAAACAACATTGCATAGAAAATATCAAGAGAAAAATCTACTTCCTCTCTAATTGTACTCATTTGAGTATTTAGTGACCCAAGCATATTTACGAATTCTAGGAGGAAATTGTTTAGCAATCAATAATCAACTTCTTACCTTAATCCTTTAAAAAAGACATAGAATATATCTTTAAATACTACACAAAATAATGAACCTTAATAACAAGGACAAGCTTATTAATAGCCTGTTAGAATGTAATTCGAGCATTCAGACAGTGTTCAAAGGGCTATGGGACCTCAAAATATTATGAAAAATATTAGAGATTTGAAAGAAAAGGTCTTGTAAAAAGTGGCAGAGGTTTAATACATGTTGATAAGTGAGATAGATTTAGGTGTAGGTCCAGCGGGCATGCTCGTAATCATCCTACATTTGGTTAATTAACACAAAATCTAAATCATCGAGTAAATAGATGATGACATAAAAGTTCGAACGTGTTGAGTAATTTTACTTTTTTATTTTCATTTTTATTCATATATCATTTACAGCATATCTTATTTTAAATTTAAAAAATGCGAAAAGTATATATATCATAGAGAAGGTCTCTCCTTGCGCTTCTTAGAAGCAATAGCCTATGACATGGAGTAAGTAGGGAAGGGCCTTTACAGATTTAGTCGGACCATCCAGCATTTTTATCCTTCAACTTCAGTTTCTGCGACGATCTAAGCATTCAGCTTCAAAAGCATATTCAAAGAAACTGGACTTGTGATCCTTGAATAGTAGTATTTGTAGCCACCTAGCTTTCCATATGCAAACAATTCCCACCAAAATTTCAAGGAGTAACCTTGGCTTGCTTAATTTGGATCTATAACAGCGTAAGGACCATAGCAAGCATCTCCTCTTTTAAACTCCGAAATGTTCATCTTCCTTTCGAGTTCTTTTCCTGCTTTGCCTAGCTTAGAGAATAGCTAAAGACTATTAGGCATTGATGGGAGTTCAAGATGATCTAATAGATCATAAATGTTCACTAGTCCAATTAATTTTTAATTCTTAATCAAAACCTTTGTTAATAAACATGTACAAATGACCATCTAGAAGCTAATCATGGTATGAGTTTTGCTCTAAGTATTGGGTAGAGATTTTCATAAGAATAATTGTATTTTTTCCAAATTTCATTGAGAGTCACGAAGCTTCGGACTAAGAGATCAGTTGCGGGTTCAAGATGCTGCTCAGTGAACTCAGTAATGTAGACGTTGTCACTCATGTAGAATTATTATTTAAAGTCTTGTCATTGTGACACACACTTAACAACACAATAAGTCCATACTGGAATTTTAAACACATCATCAAACACTATCATACAACCAGTCTTTAGAAGTCTTGACATTCAAACTTAATAGGATGAGTATTCCTCTCTTTTATTTACTCTTCTCTCACTTCCCACCCATTGCATGCCCAAGGTGTGTCAATCAAACTTTTTGTAGCCTCCATGAACTCGAAAAATCGCGAAAGAGTTTGCTTGTTTTAAATCTTGAGATTGTTGCAATTGATCTTTACGACTTCTCTTAGTTACTTGTCTTCGTAAAAAAAACAATTTCCCTCTGTTAAATAAGTCAAAGTCCACCCGTTATTATGCTTAAACTATAAAATCCCTTTATCAAAGATAAAAAATCTACCAATTCCGATTTATGCAAATTTTTTCAAATAATTCATAGGCTCAACAATTTGAGAGGATTGATTCATCTCATTCGATTTTTTAGGAAAATATTTTTTGTAAAATCTAAAAAGAGATTTTTTGGAGTTAAGTTTAAACTTATTTTCTGCTATGTTTGCATCTTAGTCACTGTTTGTATTGAACTTGATGATTCTGTATTATAAATAAATTACGAAAAATCTTTGGTAGTAGCCTGAGTCTGGTCTTTGAAGAGAACTCCATATCGTTAGCTAGACATTTTGTAAAGAAAATCCCCGTTAGACATTATCTTAGACCAAATTACAGTCTCTGGCCTTGCTTTAAAAATCCCGCTTTACTATTATTTGGGACTATTTTGGAAGAAAAACGGTTATTAACTTTTGTCAGAAGATCTTAAACTTCTTCTTTTTTGTTTATAGTTCTGTAAGTGATTAATACAAATAGATTTTAGTTTGAAGAATTAAGGAAACTCTTTAATCTTATCTTATTCTTCAACTTTTATTTCCTAAAACTTTTTTATTATTTATTCTTATTTCCTTTTATCTTAAACTCTCTTTTCAATTTATTCAGGTTCTTCGATTTTGAGTTAGTTTTTGACATATCTGTTGTTTCTAAACATCTTTTTGGGAGTTGGGTTGTATCCTACAGGGCTTCTCACCCTTTTCTTCATAGAAGTTGAAGTCTAAATCTTACTTTGTTATAAATCAATACATTACTATATTTTTACCTTATTTGGACTAGCTCTATACTCAATTATTGATTTTGAATTTTCTTCTAATTTAGGTAGAGAATTCCGATAAGTAACTTTTGGACTTGAGGGCATTTTTTTCTCCAAAGTTGTTTCACTATTATTTTGTGTAGATACAAGAGGTTTTTTATCATTTTTAAGGCAGATCTTTTTCATATATTTTCTAACAAACTCTACTGTAGGAGGCGTTTACAGCAATTATTTATCAAGATTTCGAGGAATTTCATAAGAGCATAAAAATGGATGCATAGGAATTTCCTCTAATTTTATTCTTTGACTTGGATCTATCTTCAAAATGTCTTTTATCAAAGATTTGGCTTACTAAGAAACCTTCAAAGATTTGAAAGGTCCCTCAAATTTAAAAGCTCCTTTTTTGATTCTTTCGTATGTTTATTCAATTTTTTTTGTTTAAAAAGGAGCGATACCATATAAAACACTAAACCTAAATGTAAATTCGAGTACATCATAACGCCCATTGCCCAAAGATCAACTTCATAACTATAAATTTTTTTGATGATGACTTAAGGCGCGAGATAATTTGGTGTGCCACACATTGACTTAAGTTTGCTGATTTCTGACTGTCGAATAGCCAAGCCAAAATCTCCCAACTTAAATTTGAAGTTCGATGATATCATGATATTTGCGGGTTTGATGCTTTATCTGAATAAAATTACTCTCTATGGACGATTCCTTTCTTTTTGAGTTATAGGAGAATTTCTACTAGCTGCTGAATAAAGTAGCGGACTTAGGGTTATGTGAGAAATTTCCTTTTTTTGAAGAAATCGCCCATTGACTAAATAATAGTTTGGTTACCCCCCATTCACACAGTTCCATGATGATGTAAACTTTTTCTGCATAGGTAAAACTGTGATAGTACTTCACAAAAAGGTCAGAATTTTGAGATGCAAATTGCATCAGCTTAATCTCATTTTGTATCTTGGATTTTTAACAAAATACCTTTTCTTTATTTTGGCTAGTCTAATCTTTAACAGAGAGGACTTTGACTGCTTTCGGTTGAGTAGATATTTAATTTGTTTTGAAGATCTCATAGACATTGGCAAAACCACCCTTGCCAAGTTGTTTGCCAAGTTCATAGCTCTAGTAATAGATGTCGTTCTTGTGATTAAACTTCTGGTCGTAGACCACACGTTAATGGATGATATTATTCATGCACATGTGAAGCGACTCTGAAAATTGGAGTGTTATAATTATGAGGATATCAAAAAGTATAAGTATATTTAAAATCATTAAAATAAACCGCCATCTTACCACCCACAAATCTAAAGTGTTTACTCATGCCTAACCTCAATTAATTGAGGATTCTTGTCCCTGATGGGATAGTAATAGGCTCCTAAATTTGAAATTGTTGAATGCTGCATTTGAAGAGCCTCAATATATTGCTTTCTACGGTTGTTTGTTTTGCCTAATATTGATCGACGATTAACTTGCAATTCATTTGTGTTTTGTTACATCTATTTTAAAGTTTTATTTTAGTTTGCATTATTATAGCAGCTGAGAGCGCTCAAAGTAGAGTATTTCTTTTCGCTTTTTTTTAAATTCAATGTTTGAAAGAGCTAATTTCTGATAACTTTCGGTTCCTAGTGAATTTTCTTAGGGAAGAGAAGGTTGCTATACTCTCTTAAATTTTTATTGTTTCTGAGGGGGCTTAAAGATTGTCGATACTTATTCATTTTGTTTCTTTGCATAAAAATCTCGCTCTAAGTATTATCTTTCTGCAAAGAGAGTTTGTTAGATGAATCTTTGACTGGCGAAAGTTTGTCTTCTCTAAATTTTTAGAGTATATAGACTGGCAAATCATGTGTTTCAGCTTTGGTTTATTTTTTGTTTCTATGTTTGTATTTTCTCATTTCTCTTTGTTGATTGATCGGCAGATGTTGGCAGTAGTGGCGAAAGAGTACATCTTGTAACATATGGACACTATAAAATAAAATTAGTAATTTATAATCAGATCATATCCGCAAGCATCAGCTACAGAACTGGCGTGATAAAGGATAGAAGTATTAGATAAAATACTATATTGTTCCACTTAGTAGCTAATTTTACTTGGTTTTTGTTTGTTTAGTAAAAGAGCCAACCTTTTCCTTTCGCTTTAAGACCCAAAACACTCCCTTCTCTTACGAGTTCCAGCTTCACATCTTTGCTGACTGCGATCAGGCTGTTTCGATGGCAAATATAAAACTATTCTTATTCTGCTAAATATTTTTCCATTATAGCCGATTCTATTTTATGATTAAAGTACACGCTTGTAAGACTATTGTTTATTGATTGGCATCCATTGCATCAAAAATGTTTTACAGCTTGTTTTTATGTTAGATCAATCTTAATTCTGGCAATATTGGGTGTATGATTTTTTAATTAAGTAAAGCCTTTTTACTTGCGATTAGGTTTTATAAACTATAGTAAAAACTTTACTTGTAGACAGCCAAATCTAAAATCAGTATCTGACCTGAGTAAAATGCATGTTTCATGCCTAAAATTTTTATGGCTTAGGTGTCGTTAATGAACATAATCAAATTATTGTCTCTTTTGAGTATTTTATTCCAAAAACTAAGGAGTTGGTTTGGATTGGTGATCTTAAGTTGGGATGAATTCGAGTATATTTTTTCTCCTCCCAAGTATACGATACCTGCAGGTATGAGATTGATTTGTAGTAGCTGCCTTTCTGCTCTATCAGGTACTATCACAAACTACTCCATGTTGTTGACTTCATCTTTCTATTATTTTTCTAGTTTTTTGAAATCTTTTTGAAGCTAGTTTAATATTACCTCTCTACCCATTTCACACGATTTATATCATTTACCAAATGTTAAATCAAACTAACTTATTACACTTGCAATCAATATACAAATCAAGATTTCAAAATCTCCTTTATTTTTTGATAAAGTTACTTCTCTTGAGAACTTAGTTTTGTTGGAATTTTTACGCGTAATGTTATCACTTGATTCCCTTTGTCTGTAGTGTTCAAACGATAAAATCCCTATTTTTGCAACTTTATTTTATCACCACTTTGAGTTCCTGAAGGGATCTTTACTTTTTTCGTCTCCCCGTAAATAGTCTGCACGTCAACTTCTGCTCCTAGAATAGCATCAATTACTGATATCTACTTTTCAATTAAAGCATCGTTGCCTTACCTTTTGAAGAGAGGATGATTTCTAACTGTAACTTTTATTATGAGGTCGCCAGATAGATGCCCTTTGCCCTTAAACTTCAAAGTGCCTCCATTATCTATCCCTCTTGGAAATTTAATTTATTATTGAGCTTTTCCGGTCTAGAAACCTTGTCCTGAACAAGTTGTGCAGGGAGTTCCTATCGTTTGACCAGTACCATTACATCTTTAGCATTCCATTCTCATTATCATAATACCTTGATGGAAAGTCATATAACCAGTTCCTTGACAAGCTCCACATTTCTGAGGTTTTGTCCCTGGCTTAGCTTTCGAACCATGGCAGGTATGGCAAGTATTTCTACGTTTGTACTAAATAGTCTAGTTTATATTAACTATACTTTTGATGTTCCGTTCACAGCTTCACTGAATTATAGGTCATATTTAACGACTATATCTTAGGAGTAATCTTAGCCGGCGTAAGTATTTTTACTTCTGCCTCGTTTACTACCTCCTCCCATACCTCCAAAAAGATCATCAAATATAGACTGGAAATCTTCGGGATTGATGTTATGATGGCTTCCTCTACGTCCTCCTCCGAATCCACTTCTAAACTGATTGAAGATATCTTCATTTTCGAAGCCAGAGTAAGGATTATCTTCAGTGGATCCCGTTTGGTCGTAAATGCTTCGTTTGCTTTAATCGGATAGAATTTGATAGGCACTATATGAAGAGAGAGTAACTTGTTAACTTCAGTGAATTTATCCTTGGCGGTCGGATTAGGGTTTTTATCAGGGTGCAGTTCTTGCGCGAGCTTGTAGTAGGCTTTTTTGATTTAAGACTGAGATGCGTTTTTTGACACTCCTAAGATTTCTAGAATATCTAAGTCCTGACTTACAATAGAGGTCCTTTTTGGCTCTGGCGAAGCCAAAAGCTACCCTGAAGCAGGGCAAATTAGGTGAGCCTGACTTACAATAGAGGTCCTTTTTGGCTCTGGCGAAGCCAAAAGCTACCCTGAAGCAGGGCAAATTAGGTGAGAACAACTTTCGCAAAAACATTGGCTTAATTAAAATATAATGAAATCGAACAACAACAATCATTATAAAAGTTAGTTAAATCTACTTTAGAGAAGAGCTTCTCTTAAAAACCAAAGTTCTCGACGATTTGTCTGAATGTTTTAACTTAAACGATTGATTAATCATAGACTTCAACTTAGCAATAAAGAAATGCTCTGAATGATTACCTAAAAGGATATTAGACATTTTCGTTCATAAAAAGGGTGCCTGTATCAATTTTATCTTCAATTTTTTTTTAATTTGACTATTCTAATTCAAAGATCTCATTTATAAAAAAAAGTTTAATTGAAAGGCTGAAAAAAAGAATTTGCTTTATTACTATTCAGAACTGTTTAATCAAATTAAAAGAAAGTCATCTGAGGCGATTTTTGTTTTTGAAGCAAAAAAAACTTCTTTGGTTTCTATGAATTCAATTTTCAACATTTGGAAATGGGGATGATTAAAGCCTAATAATAATTTATAGTTAAAATAACTAAATCAAAAATCATTTTGAAAGAATATTTCTAATTTATATCGTCATTTCCTAAACCAAAACTGTATAATAATAAGTAAGGTTATATACGATTGTAAATAGAAAACTAAATAGCATCATTCAAGCATTTCTTTCCGTTTCTGTCTCCCTTCTTTAGGCTATTTATGAAGACTATAAAAAATCATCCACTTATTCCCTTTGCTATCTGATTTGTTCACGTCCCCCGATTGTAGATATAACTGACACCATACTAACATTGCATGATTGATTAGTCGGCACTTAGATATAGTCGCAGACCACACCGTAGACCACTTTAGCGATCTTGTTGGAGTTTCTAATTTTGAGGGCTTTTCTAAAACGGGAAAAAACTTTTTTGGCACTGCTATAACTCATGCCAACAATTTTCGAGGCCTAAGAATAAAGTAGAGTGTACCTCTTTCATATTGATGTTTTAGTTGGTGATGATGCTAATGAAGCGTTCTTTCTGCTCGTTGCTGATTTTTCTGGGGGCAATTTCTGTTTAAAAATAGAAGTCATCCTCTGTGGTAAGACTTACTTTGCTTCCACTTTTAGGGAACTTGGAGATCTTTTCAGTCTCTGATTGGACGATAATGTTTTGGGAAATGTTGAAACTCATTTTGTTTTTAATTATATGAAAATCAATTGCCGTCACATTATTAAAAAAGCTACTAAATGCTATGCATGACATCATACTCTCATCACCAGTTAACTTTCCCAAAACCCTATTTAACAAATTAAAACTTAAAACAAAGAGGACAACTTTTCGGATACAACCGGGCTACAACAGTTCAAAAGGAACCTGTTGATTTTGTTGGTATTTGATTTATATATTTGCGAAATTAAAAAAATAAACAGTAATTATCATTTCAAATGTTGTTTAAAAACTAGAATCTTTAAAAATAAGTATTTCAAGTGCTAAGGTATTGCTTCTAAGATTGTTTAGATGGGAAATCTTAGAGTGCTATAATACCCGTTAAAAATATACTATGAAAATCAATGTATTAGAAAGAACCTTACAAAAATCTTCTAAGGAAATTCTTAGAGGCAAGTAGAAACTCAAGAATTATCATCTACAAGCAGCCAAACAATACAACTCGATGTGTGAAGATCTTTAAACAGAAGCAAATCACACTCCCATAGGGCTTCAACTAAAGGAACGCCAGCATTCGAAAAAAGATGTAAGGCAAGCCCATTCGGGAAGAATGGTGAGGTCAAAATCAAGGCAAATAGAAAAAAGTACTGATAAAAAAGATGGGCAAACAAAAAAGCATGACATAGGCTCACTGTATAGTGAACTTATGGCTGTAAAAGCAGAGTACAAAAAACTGAAAGGATCTTATTAAAATTTAGCAAAATAAAAGATACATTCTAGCAACAGAGCTGTGACATAGATACCAAAAAGTAATTAGAATGACAGAGCAAGCAAAGAGGTTTAGAAATATCATCAAAGTATGTACATTTTATAATCTGAGCTTGAGAGGATTCGGAAGTAGTGTTTACGGGTTGTGGAAACATAAAAATTCAAAAACAAACGACTTTAATAAATCATCAATTAAAAAGGTACTAATAGAAAAATTTAGACTTAACTATAGCCTATCTGAGAGGACAGCTGGATCGGCAAAGAAAATGGCCGTAAAGCGCAAACACGACAAATAATCAAACTACTTTCTATGGTCATTCAAGTTTATAGGTTCACTATCTGCCAACGAGTGCAAGCTGTTCTCAAATTTCAAATATTGTTGTTGATTAACAAAAAGCCAAAGAGGAAGATTCACTGTGTTTTAGTTGTGATCCATCAAAATAGTTGGACAGTGTGAATAGTCTCTTTGCTAATAATGAGAAAAATCTCAAAAAAGATAGATTTATTGTCGAACCTAGCAAAACAAATGATCCGTTCACGTATTTCTTTTTCTATATAGAGAGCCTTCTCAATGTCTTACCTTTTAACAGCGAGATTAGTAAGCAAACTAACCAAAGTAAATTATGAGATTACCTCCGCGCCAAGCCAAAAAAGACCAGAGCAAAGTCAAGGCAAAATCGAATAAAAAATTGAAGATGCCAACCCAATGTGATGAAAATCTAAATAAAAACGGTAGAAATTAAGAGCAACACTAGAAACAGTTGATGCTGAGTTCTGGATTTGTAAAGCAGCGGAAAAAAGTAAGCAGTTCTCGCAAAAGAAATTGAATAATACAGTAATGATATTCGTGAAGTGCCATCATTCGTTCTTTGATTCCATTAGAGACTAAAATAAAGGAAATATTACTTTCCATTTGTATAAGTAAGGCTTAATCAATTGGTAGATTCTGATTGAACCATTATTGGGACGTGGGTAGAACATCCACACATATACTACAAGTCTCAAAGCGTAGAATCCAGGGATGATATCTAAAATGCTGCCGAAGGCATCATCAATCGAACAAAGCAGTCCGAAGACTATCCAATAGGTCAGCCAAATATTTTTTTGTTATTAGTTTTTTCTTTAGATAGCCTGTGTAATGTCGATTTTACTTTGAAACTCATGTATGATGGATAGATCATTCCAAACAAAGTAGTAAGGATGTCTCCAGCTATTTCGAAAATGGCGAGAGTGCATATCAGTACAACAGCACCTAGACAGATGTGAGAAGGTTTGATTCCAAATTTTTTGTTGATATTTTTGAAAAACTAGCTCTCAGCGAGATCATGATCGATGTTGCCCATCATAGTCGTAAAGAGTGACTTGATTTCTTTGAGACTCATTTGGTGATGATTGTCGATCTATGAATGATTATAAATCTTAAAAAAAATTATCTTAAACTGTATTCACTCCCAATTTATTCTTTTTGTTAAGGGTGAGCCCTCTCTGTTGGATTTATTTAACTTAGAAATTGAAACTTAAGTTATAATTATAGATGGAGCAACTTAACGAAGTAGTAAAATATATTCTCTATCGATGCAGAGAAAACAATACTCCGATTACAGAGATCATGGCCAATTTTATCGCACAGACTGTCTACAATCCAAGTATTTTAAAATGATACCTAGGAACTTAAAAGTTCTATCTTGAAGATAAGCTTTCGGAGTCTTAGATGAGAGAGGTCAAAGAAGCTGCGATCAAACGGATTTTTTCGAAAGATTCACTCTAAACGAAAATCATCTCAATGCAAATCAGTACAATTTATATTATGTAGGCTACGATACTTAGTTTCTTGAGACTGAACTTAAAAAACAAGCTGAGACTCAGAATGAAGCTATTGCTTCAGGCGAACATACTGATCAAGTTATCAATCACTAAGTAAAAAATGCAAAAGATTTTGAAGGATTGAGTCAGTTATACAAAAAAATCTATAATTTCCTCCTTTTTAAAAACAAAGCTCTAACTGATAAAGAAAAGATTTCAGAGACGATAAACAAAATCGAGAAGGAAGTAGCTGCAGCTTTGTAAAGTGTGATTCCTCGAGCGGCTTTAGCACCTTTTGTCACTCTGAATTCTTCCTAAAAACTTGTGCAACTTGTCTAACTTTCAAATCTGGTTGTTGGAATTCGACTTTTCAACAAATAAATTGGAAAGGGAGGTTCTGGTTTGCTTGGTCTGAGTGATTTATTGAACATCGATGCATTATCTGTTAAAGAAGAAAGTTTCAAAGAAGTTGAAGATATTACAGAGCAATGTGAAAAATATAGTCATATTTTTAAAGTGTACCAAAAAGGAAAAATAGATCTTCAACCTTCATAATTCAAAAGACTGAAAAACGAACTGACATTTGTGAGGCAGTACAAATCATTTTTGATAAATCTTGCTCAAGAAATCTAATCCTCATAAGCTTCATTCTAAACTAATACTCTCAAATATTCAAAATAAATTGAAGATTTGAAAACTTTATTGGGATCTAAGAGTAGCGCTCCCAAAGAACAAGTTTACCCTAAATTTGCTATTTTAGCCCAAGCCTATGCCTCCATTTTTGAAGAACGCAAATTTTTCTAAGACAAAGTCAGACTTTATTCATTGCTGAAATAGTTCAGAAAGAGTTTCCCTTTGAGTTTGTCAGCCAAATTCTATGAAAAAGCAAGTGAAATACTGAATTCTATTCCCACAGAATCAGCAGATGCAGTTTAGTAAGATCCCAACAGTGGGATTGAAATATTCATGCCTTCTAACTCACCAGATTTTATGCAAAAAGATTGCGACTACTTAGGTTTTTGTATCTGGTCTTTGGTTAAACACAATGGGTATTTTTGATATTAATTCAGGTTACTCGTTCCAGGTGAGCCAGAGTTAGGAGTTTACAAATACAAAGACAAAAACTGCGTGTTTAGTTCAGTAGAAGCAATCCATTAGTTCATGAAATAACCTGAACTTTATATTATAGGAGTGTTATAACAATGCAGAAAACATCCTTAAATCATCTATTTCTTAAGATTGGAAGACAGTTTCAAAAATGTATGTCCTAATTAATTTAGGTTAAACTTAGTCTGGTCAATCAGGCAGTTGAGGGAGGTATAAAAAATAAGTTGATGGTTGACAAAGGAATATAAACACCAGTTCATTTCGTTTAGAAAAATATCGATCCCAATTATTGCTGGAATGAGTGGTAACTTCGTAAGAAGGCTATTCAGATGGCAAACATCAGAAAAACGCAGACCCGAGGAGATCAGACTTTGTTATCCAACTTTAGAGTTGATTCAGATGTTCAGACTTACTTGAAGAAAGATGCAGAAACAAATACAGTAAAAAACTCTGGCACACAATACAAGGCCTAGAAATAAAGACATGATGTGGGTATTTGATGAGACGGGATAGAGAATATTTTTATATGAATAGAATAAAAAAAATTGTAGCTTTATCTGTTGCTACTAATTATAAAGATTCATAATATAGATTATTCTAAAAATTGGCAATCCTATAAAATGATTGATAAACACAGAGAAAGGAGAACCTTTCGTGATAGCAAGCATAATAGAGACATGCTTGCGGATGCAAACTATACTATCCTCAAAATCGAGCACTATTAAATGGAACAGCAAACTAAGCGACAGAGTGCATTCAAAAAGAAATTAAGCAATAATGTAAAATCCATTATCAGATAAAGGAGATGTGCCAAGATCCACAAAACATTACAAATTATAGAAATAAAAAAGGGGTTGG
>Ga0194117_10002818_pt1 | contig 18084 bp, 13 predicted proteins | sample TA2MahsurfametaG_FD_160579 | JGI IMG/M metagenome (GOLD analysis project Ga0194117, IMG submission 160579) | Freshwater microbial communities from Lake Tanganyika, Tanzania - TA2015009 Mahale N1 surface | ecosystem: Environmental > Aquatic > Freshwater > Lake | place: Tanzania: Lake Tanganyika...
AAACAAACAAAAATACAAAAACAGATGGAAGAAAAAGAGTAGACAGTCTCCTCAACAACATAATCACCGATATGCATGCACTCACCAAAATTCTCAAACCCATCTCAAAGGCAGCCTCAGATGTAACTCAACATATACATAGGCAAACGCCAATTTGACGAATAAGATGGTGCTTAGAGGAGCAAAAGAATGGATTCAGACAGTCAACGAACTACTTTCATATTTGATGAACATAGTTGAAGTAAGAAATATAAGCAGTAACTTGATAGCAATCATTACGAAGCTTATATCTCTGACTAAAATAATGCTTGAAGAAAATGAAAACACTTCTAAATTGTAGAAACCACCCAAAGAGATCAAGTAAATTGAGTAATTTTTACATCAAATCATCGGTCTCATTTTTGTCCTCAATAACAAAACATAATAACAGGACGTTGTTCTCAGAATTGTTCAAACTGCTTACAGTTTAGTTTAGCCGCATTTGATTTTGTTTGCAGACTACAACATGCTCACCAGATTGTATGCCATCATCTTCAAATGCTGTCTTTCTTCAGCCAACATTCTTAGTATAGGCATAAGCGCGCTCTTTTCATTATCTTAAATCGCATTTGCTCACTGTCACTAAAAAGATTTAACCACCATATTGGTAGAAATGCTCTATATGCTGTTGCATGGAAAAAAGTGTAGCTGGTTCAAGGATCCTAAACTTAACAGTATCGTCTGGGATATAATTCTGATAGCTATCAGACATTTTCCATCTAATAAACTTTAGACCATTAAAAATAATAATATTTTGTGTAACCTTCTGAATGAAATGTATCAAAGTGCCCAGTAATTTTCATTTGTGACTAAAGAAAATCATTATCATCTGTTTTTGAATCAAAGCCTACGTTTTGATATCTAAAAACATACAAATCCTCTCAAATAATCTTTAATAGATTTTATCAAAGTATTTAAGGTCTATATCTATTTCTCTATCAAACTTTCTCTCAACTTCAAGGAAGGTTAAGAAATCGTACCATTCAGGAAACAACTAAACATCCTTCACAACATTTACGATTATTTTCACTCAACTAAACTATTCATTTATCTTGAAGGAGTCAGTCTCCTTCTATCACATGCGAGCGTAATTTATACATCATCTAGCACCTCATTTTCGAATAACCTGCAGGTATAATGCCAATTGATCTATTTAAAAAGCTCAGCTAATAACTTTATCACTCAAAAGTGGCTTTGCAATTAGTTTGGGAAGATACAGAACTTCGAATTTAAAAACCTTTTTCTGACTATTCCAAAATTACAAACCAAGACTTTATGAGGCTTCTAAGTATATTGGATATGATTTAGAAAAAACTTTGGTGAGACTGCGAAAAGATGTATAAAATTACAAAGGCTAAAGAGTCATCAACGATAATCTAGATCAAAGTCTGTAAACTAGTAACATCTCAATTTAATCCGAAGCCTCGAAGAATGGAAACGAAACAATGATGACAAGTAACAGATGGAAACTGCTTATCAAAACAATCTCTCGTATAATAAGATACATAACAAGTTTGAACTTCAAATAAGAAACCAATGACCAGGTTATCCGTAAATTTGTAACCTAACTTCAATTTTGGTTCACTGTAAAATCTAGCTGATTTAGATCTGTCCCAACAATAAAACCAGAACGATTATCTTGCAATAACTACTAAATTCAGTAATCCATATCTAAAATAAAAATCAAGCGATCAAAGCCAGCCAATCTATACAAATCTGCTGCAACATTGTTTACGGATATTATGGTGTTCTAGATTCAGGAGCTATAGCTATTGTTCTTAGAACTATTGCCTATGTCAAAATCCACGTGGAAGATGGTAGAGATTTTGACTAACTTGAAGAAGTCTGTCAGGCAACTGATAAATTCTATGTAGAACAAAAAATTATAGATACTTAGATGAGTTTTTTTAAGACGATTGAAGGTTTTATTCAATGCGCAAATATTTTGCAGGCAGACATGCAGTTGCCATAAAATAAGGAAGTTTCAAGCAATGACACTAAAAAGCAGTTGACTAAGTACTTAAAACTCATTGACTACGTGTTTAATAAATTTAAATTCGTAATAGAACAAAATTCTATGTTCTTATCCAAAAAGTGGAATTATTTGGTTTGTTTTTGGGTCTCGTTCTGTTCTTGTAAAGTGCCAGCTTTAAGAGCCAAAACTATAAATCATATCGGTTTAATTTTGTCGATGCTTCAAAAGAAAGCGATGATAAAATAGACCGAATTCATGTCTGTATATTATGAAATTTCTAAACTACAACAACCTGACATTTCGTCGTTGATGATTTCACAAATTCGGAGTTTGATCGTAAATATGCGTGAATAGTCTGCTTTCGTAAGTATTTTATAAATAACCAAACAAATTATGAGTATCAAAAAAGGATAGAAAATACGAGAGGAGGCATTTGAGCTGTAATAAATGCTCATTAAAGAATCGCTGTTTAAGATCAAATTTATAGACAATTTAGTAAAAATAGTTGAGACTTTATCTTTATAAAATAAAACCAAAAACTAAGAATATCGGACTGTCAGTTTACTTTGGAATATTTCAGATCATGTGAAATCTCTTTAATATACTGACAGAACATCATAAAATGAGAAATTATGGAAAGCACTCTTTCAGAAATTTCTATAGTTTACCGCTCTTAGTAATAACGCATAAACTAAAAACACCTGTATGCATACTTTTACTCAAATATTAGCAGACTGCAATAAAGCTATGGGAGATGAACTCTTCATCAAAATATTTTTTGCATAATATCTTAGATTATTTGAAATCCAAATGAGCTACAATGAGACTGGAGTTAATTTTGACAATCCAACAAAAGTGGAGATGTAGAAAGCATGTATCAAAAGTTTTATAAAACTATGCAAAAAATGTATGAATTAAAATAACCCTAAAATCTAGACATTTTTGTCTTAGGCCATCTCAATCATCTTGAAAGGACTGTAACAGAAAGAAAAGGTCTTTTCAGTGGAGTATTTTTACGAATTTTTTGTATTGTTACAGTTTATCAAAGAAACTATCATCGAAAATAAAGATAAAGGTGGATTTATTATTGATGTTTAGATGATCAAGAAGATACTAGTTGCAATTGAAAGTAAACACTAAGGCTTTGATATATAAGGATATTTTTGGAAAAAAAAGTATGAACCATAATTCAAAGAAATAAAATCTTTCTTTGACTAATTATGAAATACTCTAAGCTATAAAATGATATGCTTCTATTTATATGTTCGACCGTTCAAAATTATTATAATTTATGAATTTATTCTAAGTAACCCATTAACTCTTCCTCTCAGTATCTCTCGCAATACTCGCCTTTCTCATCTTAATAATCATGTTTACAATCTGTTTCTTCAAATTCTAAAAAGCTTTGAGGGTGACGAAAAGTATCGAACTAAATGAATAACAATTTATGGAAAATATAGAGAGGGCAAAGAAAGGTGAAGATGTCTAGATATAACACATCCCGAAAAGCATTCTAAATGAGTAGGATTTTCATTAAGGAGTTCCCAAAAAGATAGAGTGATAATATTTGCAAAGATTCTGGGATGTGTACGTTATAAAATATTCATAATTAAATAATCCATGCATCTATAATCAACCTTGGGCCATAAGTTAAGAAAGAGAAACATCTTTCTTATTCTTAACCATCTCAGAAAATTCATGCCTCTACTTCTCTCCATTGCCAATTTGAGTAATAAAGGGATGATCGAGTAGTTGCTTGATTGACCATCTCTTTCCAACGTTTTTCTCTAAACATTTTTCAACGAAATCACAATAATGAGGAGAGAAACTCGTCTTCTTAAGTCTATATGCTTATTTAGTCGAAATAAAATACATGGCTTTTAGAGGTGGAAGACGTAGATAAGGAGGTTCTCCCTCAGCCAACTAAACTGCAATAACTCCCACAGACCAGACATCTACTAATTAGTTATAAGGCTCCTTTTTGATAAGTTCAGGTGCCATCCAAGCGGGAGTTCCTACAACTGATTTTCTATTCTTTTGCTACTTGGTAAGTTGGATTGCAAATCCAAAATCAGCAACTTTGATACTTCCATCTTTTCCTACCAAAATATTATCACTTTTCAAGTCTCTATGAATCTGCTTGTGTTCATGCAGCATCTTTAGGCCTAGCAGAATCTCTCTCATTATATAAGCTGCAATTCTTTAATTGATTTTTTTCATATACTGATAGATAACTTCAGTAAGACAACCTCCATCCATAAACTCAATAAACATAAACAGACAGTTCATGTAGTAATAAGATGAATGATAGTTGACTATGTTCCTATTGGCACACATGCTCATCACAGCAGCTTCGATTTTGATTTTATGGAGAATCTCTTGTTCAGGTACTTTCATTACTCTAACAGCCCAGCATTCATCTGGATTTTTTCTATTAAAAGCCTGATAGACTGTACACATCGCTCCCTTACCCAACTGTTTTGCAAACCTGTACAACTCATTGGGATTGTCTGGTAAAAATTATATTTTTTTGATTTGTTCTGAAAATTAATTATCAGTTAATAAGGCATTATCTGGAATTTCTTGCTTTTGTTCAAGTCCAGTCATAATTTGGATCATAACCTGAGGATTCTACTGTATCAACTACTTGCTTATGTCATTTTTATTAAAAAGTTTAAGCATTTCTGGAGTAAGACCTTTGATTCCGCAAGGACTGTTTAAATCTACCTATAAATGCATTTTGTGTTGGAAATTGCTGGGTCTAAATTGTAAGATACTTACTTGCTGATAAAAACTGGTTGAGAATTTATCAAGTCTAAGATAGTTTGAGGCAAATCTTAATCTGGTCGAATTTCTTTTGACAAATTTTTTGTTTTGACTGTTTTAGACGTATCTATATTCATTGGAAGGTCATAATTTTTTACCCACTCTTATGGAACTCCTTACAATTTTCCAGTTATTGGATTTTTGGTGATTTTAACTCCAGGCATAGGCATTAAAGGTTTGCCAGCATCAAACTTCATCCTTTACTCTGCTGTCAGCTGATTCGGATCAAATAACTTTTGGTTCTATCCTCCCATGAGTTTATAAATAAGAAATGATAAAATGAAAAGAGGTGAATATTTATTAATCTCATAGTTTAATACTTTATCTGAGTCAATAAATAAGATCATCCTTTGTGAGAATAAACAGTCTTTTTTCTTTGTTCTTCCTTCCTCTTCTTCAGAAATTTGAGATGATAGTCACTTAGAACTTTTTAAACATCGCAATTGGGAAAATAATCACTATTTTCTTTGTTAAAAAAGACTTTTTAAAAGTATGCTTCCTGTTATTCTTAATCATTGTCGATTGAACTTCTTGATTTTTCATCAATATCGAGTATTTTGTTACGATCAGCTTATTTTTCTCTGCTTACCACTAGAAAAGAAGCCTTTCTTCTCTATAAACCAAATAAACTTCCTCTGTGAGCTAACTTTTTCAAGATATTTTCTATTTTTCCTTTCTATTTGTTCACGGAATCATTGATCAGAAAATTTGCTTCTTTTTATAATTTTCCTGTACCAAATACCTTCTTCCAACTGTATTTAACAGATTGTCGTTTGGCTTTAGGATTTTGTGCTTCAATATAGCGATCAAGTAGCTTCTTATGTTGGGCTAGTTTGTAGCCTTATTTTTTCAAAAAGTGAATACGAGGACAGTTTATAACATTATGTGTGTATTTTTCACAAGAAATACAATTAGAATCAAATTTTCTTCTCTTTTGTAGAAGTATCTACTTCATTTCTGAAAATTTAAGAAAGTCTCTTGTATCTTCACCTATATGTCTCAAAAATTAGACTTAACTTAGTTAATGAGCAACTGTAAAATTTTTAGCTTTGGCAATTGTTTTGTAGGAATTTGGAGTTACAAAGTTAATCCAACCCACAAGAGGCTCTTTCTCATCATAGAGTGACACTAGTTTCCTCAGTTTAGAGTTACTAAAATTATCAGTGAACTATTAAACATTCCCACTTTAAATAAACCAAATTTTACGTTATGAAGTATTACGCGAATACAGGATACACTCAGGAGCTAATATGATTCTTTTTAGGGACTGGGCTATATTATTTATAGTTTAACTTCTAAATCTCTAAAACTGAAAACATTTTTTAATAAGTTTTAAATTTATTTCTTATAAAAGAGATGTCTTAAGGTTCGGAGTAATGGTTTACAAGACCTCTTTTTCTTCCTTGGGATCATGCATAGACTCGACCAAATTTTTGTTGAAATAATGTGTTCTTATCTTATGTTTAAGATCATTCGATATTGTTAACAGACTTAAAAAACGATTCAGAGAACGAACTTCTTTAACGTATTTTTCAGAAGATTAAGATCTAACTTTTATCATCTAACCAACGGCATTCACAAAATATCCAGAAGACATACAGCAGCATACCTAAATCAAAGATACTATGAATCTTTAAATGTTATTATAGGGTATGATATCTCCAAATCCAACTGTTGATAATATCGTGGCACCCCAATACCATCCCAGAATGTATTTTTCAAATTGTGAACTGTACGATATGTTAGGATTGCTTAGCCAAGTTGTATGTAGACCATAGTAGTTTTCTAATGTTTATACCAAAATTTATACAATGCTTATAGAGTGTAGAAATAAGAAGATTTTGTAAACTAGTTTGAGTACAGATATGACAGTCTACCCGAATATTGATATTGTTATTGTATTTTACACTTTTTAACATGTTGAGCTCATCTCAACATAAGAAATCAAAGATAAGAGTCTGATGATGATAAAAAAAATGAAGTTATTCATACTGTTATCGAGACGAGTGAGCTGCAGAGTTAGCACAGTAATAGAAACGACATCTTTGATAAGTTTTTCCTTGACATAGATCTAACGTATCTAAACTAGGTTAGTTATAAGTTATGATTTCTAATTTTTGAATTCAGTAACTTGTTGAAGCAAGATATGTAGAAAATAAAAGCCGAGAGCCAGACTGTTTATAGTTTCATTCTTATGAATCTATCCCAAAACTAATTCGTATGTGCATTGCCAAAAGTATAGCAACATTGCCCCTATAAACAAAATATCTATGATTAGAATAAATCTGTTGTCATGGCAAATCAATGCCTTTTAACCTTCTATTTGTGAGTCATTTTACAGGTACTATAATTCACAAGGTTTTAATATGTGGTCACTGGGTATTCCCTTCTCCTCTCGTTTGCTTTTGATTTTTTATGAAAAATCAGCCACATTTTTTATGACTCTTACAAGTTTCACAAAGCTCCACTTCTGTGCTCTAGCAGGATCATTTTTGTACCGTTTATTGCGATATCCCCTCATATTATTCTTTCCATATCTTAATTCATTTTCATTATTGGGATACTGAAACATATCCCTTACCGAACTTTCTTCTGAATACATTTTCGAAAATAGAATTATAATAATAAACTATTCTGGCCGAAAATCAGAAATGATCTTACTGGTCGAAAACTTGGCCGTCTAAAGAACATTTAATCATGGTTTGTATGATGTTTACTAAAATTATACATAATATACTTTTTTAAGCATAAGTATTTGAATAAACGATGTTTAGGAAATGTCGTTTTGGCAATTTGGATTGCAGCTGATTGCTGGCATAAATAACTATAACTTGTCTCAATGCAAACAAAAAAATGTGAGACAATTATTCGATTTAACTATTATTAATCGTATAAAATTAGAATTAATAGCTTTCGTTGCTAAATCAAACACCGAAATGTTGTAACTGCCATTTCATACTATAATTATGCTATAAACGAGGAAACCTTCGCACATGATAAAAATAAGAAGAATGACATTATCAAGACTTAGGTTATGATGGTTTAGACTATGGTTTATGAGGTAGAGTATTGTGTGATGTAAGATAAAAGGTTTTGTTGAAGGGATCAAGACTAAAGAAAGTTTTTTATAGTTGTTTGAGTTTCTTATCAATCAACTTTCTGTAATTAACTGTTTATTTTAACTTTATTTTTCTGATATCCTTAACAAAATTAACAAAATGCTGGCTACGTAATGCAGTCAACTCACTTGAAGTTTCACTCTATGACTCTTTTTTCTTCTTATATTCTTTCATTTTAAATATTATAATCTTAAACTTAACACCCAAATTAATACCTCTAAAATAATCATCACTTCGCAACATTCTTCAATTTTATAAGCCATGCATTATTTGCTGCTAAAACCCCTAACTTCTCCAGACCCTACATGACTCTACTGCAGTATCTGTATTCTTTGTTATGAAGATGTAGGCTCCGCCAGTGATTGTAGTAAAGTCGGAACAAGTTGTTGAGATAGTATTGCAACTCATCATTTCGTAAACTAAGTTGATTTTTTGTGAGCCAATTCGAGACGTAATCGAGGATAAATACACAAGTTTCGTCGTTACCCAGATAGTTATTTTGCTTCAAATCGTAAAGTTTGTTGAAGTCAGCAAGTATGTCCGAATTGGTGAAAATTTGGATATTGTACATAAGCTAGTTTTTAAGCAGATTAGCAAGTTGCTATACTTTTTCGTTGTTTTCTTTGATTTGATAGTAAACCTACAAAATATTTATCAAAACCTAAATCAATGCAAATCGCACTTCTTCGTTTTGCTCTTGCCGAGAATAATTTATAGCTTAGATTATGTACTTGAGACTTTAGTCTATATGCTTCTTCTTGAGTTCATCGCAATTTAACAATATAGACTTGTAAACTACTGCAGCTTCACTGAACCATTTCAAGTTTTATAGCAGATATTTGAAGAGTTGGTTATTTTACACCCAAATTCGTTAACATGTCTATGCCTCTATTTTTAAAAATACTAGCCTTTTATCTTATTCACACATAAAATTGAACCAATAGACTAATTCTTCTGGCTATAAATCTGCTGAAAGGTAGGCAACAAGAGAAGCGGTGTATAGACTTTAGTTTTTCTTAAATTTGATAAAAAAGGGGCCATTAATGATGTTCTAGTGTATGAGGTAGAATAAATCAGTAACTATCTCATCATGCTCGTCATCTTAGAGTTCCTAAAAGCGAGTAAAATTCAAAACATTTATGATATAATCTACATGTTGAGTAAGTTAGAAGTGATTAAGGTCACAAAATTTCTACAATACAGTACTTATGAGAGGCATCTAGTTACCACACAATCGACCCAACACAATAGATCTTAAACCTGCTTTGATTTGTTATCGATTGCTTTGTCGAAGTTATTTGACTAATTGATCTCTTCTCTATTTTAGTCCGCTCATATTATACTATATATGTAACATAAGAAAGACGAATAAGTTTTGAAGTTGATAATAATTGGAGATTGTGGAGTTGGAAAGACCAACATTTTGATTCGATTTTGCTAAAATACATTCAAATAACACTATGTGGCCACCATCGGAGTTGATTTCAAAATCAAGACCATCACAGTTAAAGATAGAAGGATTAAATTGCAGATCTGGGATACTGCAGGACAAGAAAGATTCAAAAATGTTACACAGGCCTACTACAAAGGAGCAGCAGGTATCATCATGGTCTACTCTTTAACTTAGCCCAGAACCTTTTAAAATATTGGTAAATAGGTAATTATCAAGAAAGATGGATCCAGCAAGTCAATGAACATGCTCCCAAAGATGTAATCAAAATTTTAGTAGCCAACAAATTAGATATGAATAGTTAAAGAATTGTACTAGAAAGATAAGGCCAGGCTTTGGCAAATAAATATTCTATTCCCTTTATAGAAATAAGTGCAAAAACAGGCGAAAATGTGGAAGATATGTTCATAAATGTGGGATAATTGCTTCTTCAAGACTATCTCCTTAAGAAACCTACATGGAAAGTAAGATATTCACTTTCCACAACGATTCATACATCATAAATCAAGCAGAACAGAAGGTGTGAGTGTTGATATCTTTTTAATGTTTTTGTCCCTATCAATAATATCTCTTCTCCAAAATCAAAATAAAAAATTGTGAAACGGTAATTGTTACATTTTTTGATAAGTTGTTAAGAATGATACTTATGCATATCAATTTTATTTCCTTAACTTGAATTGTTGAATCAACTACGATAATGGAGCCAATTATTTCTCTTCAACTAGTTAGAATTCATCAATGAAAAAGATGAAATGTTTGAAACAAGTGTTTAAGTGGTATTCTAATCCTAAGGCCAAAATCATCTGGAAATGTGAATGGTAAATGTGGGCATATACTCTGAAAAGCCTTTTAAAGATAGTCTTAATCATCGCTACAAAATTTTTAGGGAAAGGAATACCTAACTAATAGATTTTTTACCGATCTGACAAGGAAACAAAGCTTCGTTGGTAAATTGACTTTCAACCCAGCTCATCAACAAATCGATATATTCTGGAGCTGGAACTTTTAGAGGTGTCTTCACGTTTTGCCCATCTGCCCAAAGATACTCAAATTTCTGACCTGCACTCATAATGGGGCAAGTCTACTTCGTACAATATTAAGTAAGTGTTCCGTAAAGAATTGATATCTAGTTGTAGAATTCAATAGAATTTACAGCTAACCATTCATTAAGATCCTCTCCCTGTGGCAATTCTACAGCAAGGTTCATATTGCCACTTCCAAGTGTCATCTGTGCAATTTGTTTGAGATGTATATATTTTGAAGTTTTATCAGGTTTGACATTCTTGATCGATGGCTTCATGTTTTCTAAGTATGGCCGAATTTAAAATAATAGTTATGAGAAATTAAGGAATAATCAAGAATCAGGACATCACCATAATAGCCTCAGACTAGTATGAAAATTTCTTATGGTCGGAGAGTTACTGGTACATTTTGCGTATTGGCTCCTCGTTCTAAAGATGGCCTTCAAATTTGTATTTTTAAAGGAAACATATTAACCTCCCTTTTTGTAGAGGAGTCAATTACTTACCCATCTCATCGTAGTGCGTTTAAATTTCACGACTCAACTACACTAAAATACATTTCTGCTTGTACATGTCCAGCAATTTCTCATTAAATTGACGATGTAGTCCTAAAATCTCGACTCTTTTTTCAGAGAATTGAGTCAATACTCTTGGACTAAGGTTAAGTTTTAAAAACAGCTATTTTCTCCATCCTTCCCATGTATCTATCGAGGATGGGTTAAATAAATCCGAATTTTTGATGGCTGCTTCGGCCATATATTTATGACAGTTGGTAGTCATCATGCTAACAAGTTGCTTAAAATAATATTGGATAGCTTTAATCCTATCCTCACCATAGCTTCCTTGTTTCTTTATCAAAGCAATACACTCTGTTTCTATTTTAAAATTATCAGGATTTTCAACATTTGTGAGTTTTTAAAGTTTCAACATGATTTTTTGACGATGTTGGAAAAAACAATTCATCTAAATATTTTCGACATTACAATAAGCTCAGAGTCATTGATCTTCTTTATGTACTCGATGTTGACTTTGTTTAATTTTTCTAATCTCTCAACTTACAATTTGAGTTGCAAGATTCTGTTTTAAAGAGATTAGATATAAAATTTAGTTGTTGCCCTGTCTTTAAGGGATTACATTTTATGATAGACCACGTGTTTTCTCTTCTTAATTTTCTTGTTTCTCTGCTTCTTTTCAGGTGATTCGTCACTAGCATAACCTTTTTATATTTCGCCCTATTTTATTTAGAGATGATTAAGAAGACTTTTAAGGTTCATTGGCTCGTTATTTAGCTGGAAGAAACTTGAGTTTTTGTGGTGATCTGAGGTGTTGAAAAGGTTAGTAAGTTGATTGTCAGCTACAAGGAAATTTACCGAGACATTTGGGCTACAATTTTCTGCTTACATGATGCAATACACAATAAAAACACTTTTATTATGATTTATTATCACAAAGTTAACTAAATATACGAAAATATAAAAAAATAGTTGATTAATAATTATCTGGAAAGGTATCAACATATTTCATGCAATCAATTACTTTGATAAGGTGATATTTAATTTCAAGAATCAAATTTATATTCAATAGTTTTTAATTAACACCATTAGTTATACTCTTTATAAAAATCATTTTTCTTGTCAATCAGAATTATTCGTTTTAATAAATTAAGAAGCTGATAAAAACACCACCCTTACAGATTTTGATACTTTATAAGTAATTTGAGATAAAGTCTCATATAAACAATCAAAGAAGGAAATTGTTGACAGCTTTTTGAGGTAGATTGTTGTTGTTTGTAAGGTTTATTCCACTCAGCATTTGTTCAAATGATAAATTTGTCTGGGCAGAGTCAAATACATTTGGCTATATTTTAGCTTTTTGTTGTGGTCCACCTGTACTAAGAAGATCCAAATTAAATAGATCTGTATTGTTTTATTATTTCTTTTCAGCTGGAGCTTTCACTTTTGCTTGTCCGGGGCCTATAATTACTTTTTTATTCTCCACTTTTTTTACCTTCGAAACGTTCTATTGAATGAAATTACTCATCAAATATTTAGGATCATCGTTATAACCTGGGTCTACATACTTTTGTTTTGGCTCCTAAACAAATGTATTTGTATTTTAAGCTGGCACCCCGATTACATTCAGAACAGCCTTTAGTATTTTTCTATAATTTTCGACATTATCTTCAGGCTAAGGGAACTCCTTGAGTTTTTCTACATGAACTTTAAAAAAGGAGTGGTAGATTTCGTTCTTTTTCACTAAAAATTAAATAGTGTAAAGAGCTTTAGCTTTAGTTTGGAAAGGATAGTTGACCTCTATCTTACTTAGCAAAATGGACCCAATTATGTGTACTTCCATACCTTTAACTTCCTTCAAAAAATCATTAAGCATGGTGTCATTAGGTTTAATTCTTATTCCTCCTGGCTGTACAATTTCTTAAACCAACCTTTTTTAGCATTATCTATATTTAAACAAACAAACATATCGCTTTTTTAGTTGATTTCATCCCAATTGAGATAAAATTTATTTTGGTTCTATTTCTTTGTGTGAGTCTATACAGTCAAATCGCTGAATTCATCCCCCATCAAAAGATTCTGAGGTACGTTTTTGACCTCAGTTGGAGTTGATGTGAATTAGTATTTCTATTTCCTTTACTCATCTTCTGACTACCAAGCTAAATCTCAAAACTTGTACCTGGCAAGATCCTCTTGGGTTTGTTAGGGTCACTATTCTTGGGTTTGTTGAAATATCTTGCATTTTTTTTGCTCAAAAACATTTTTTCAATTATAAAGTAGTTTATTAACTATCAAATCTTCTGAATTAATCTCAATAATCTAAATAGATTAATAAAATTAAAATTTGATGTTTACAGTTATAAATCGTTAACTTTCATCACTATTCCTCGTCCATTTGCCTCTTACTGTGGAATTTATCCTTTATCTTATCAGATATCTTTGTCAAGTTGTCTTTGGGATAGAGGGATAAAAGTTTCCAAGCCAAGTTTAGAGAATCATACAGATCTCTGGATTCGTATTGACCTTGAGAAATGAAATCATGCTCGAATTTTTTTAAGAACTCCAAATGAATTTTATCATCTTCACTTAAAGCTTATTCACCTATAACAGCTTTCATCGCAGCTGTGTCTTTGGCAGCAGCGTAGTTAGCATACAACTGATTACTAACTGGACCATGATCTTCTCTATTCTTTTCAATAGCTTTCTTCATTAGACGAGAAAGAGATGGAAGAACGTTGATAGGAGGATAAATCTGTTTGTTATGGAGAGGTCTATCAATAAAAATCTGACCTTCTGTAATATAGCCAGTTAAATCTGGAATAGGATGTGTGATGTCATCATTCTAAATATGCTAAAAATTACAGGCATAGACAAGATAGGAATTTGAGTAATTGAACCATTTTTTCCGTGGACTCGACCAGCTCTTTCATAAATGGTTGATAAGTCAGTATATAAATAACCAGGATAAGATCTACGGCCCGGCACTTCTTATCTAGCAGCTGAAACTTCTCTCAAAGAATCGGCATAAGCACTCATATCAGTCATAATGACCAAAACATGTAACTACTTCTCGTAAGCAAGATATTCAGCAGTTGTTAAAGCAAGACGAGGAGTGATGATACGCTCAATTGTAGGATCATTTGCCAAATTCAAAAAGAGAACCACTCTCTACATAGAACCATTTTGCTCGAAATCTGTTTTGAAAAAACGAGCTACCTCCATATTCACACCCATTGCTGCAAATACAACACAGAAATTTTATTCTGAATGGTCAGTAACATCTTTTCCTTTCACCAACGATGCTTGTCTCACGATTTGTGCTCCGATTTCATTATGAGGCAATCCATTCGCTGAAAAAAGAGGAATCTTCTGTCCTCTTGCAATTGATAACATGACATCAATTGCAGAAATACCAGTTTGTAACATCTATTCAGGATAAACTCTTTGATAGGGATTAATTGGCTGACCTTGAATGTTCAAGAATTTTTCAGCAAGAACTGGTGGTCCCTTATCAATTGGTACTCCTGATCCGTTAAAAGCCCTTCCCAACATTTCTTCAGAAATAGGCATCTCCATAGTCTGGCCTGTAAACTCACAATGAGTATAAAGATTATCTATACCAGATGTACCTTCAAAAATCTTAATGTTAAAAGAAATACCTGTACAACTGCTCTTTTTCCTGAAATTTATAGAACTTGCCCCTTACGTACTGTACCGTCACTAAGGCAGACATTGACAATCTATGCAAACTTCGGAAATTTGACGTTATCGAGGATAACAAGAGGCCCATCGACTTTGATAACAGTACGATAGTCGAGACGGGGAGTAATATTATAATCTCTGGTGACTGCTTGGACATTGGTATGGAAAAGATCTCCTTTATCCATTGATATAATTAGTTAGATCTGTAATATCTATTGATGCCTTAAAATACTAGAACCAGTATTGAAATCTTCGAAATTAAATATCTACACTCTTACTATTGTAATTAATTAAGTGATTACAGAAAATAAAAACTTGATAACTAAGAGCTAAATCTCTATTTGAATAGATATTATAATTTCATAATGAAGCATAAATTGTAAACTTTCAAAAAAGAAATTCGAAGACAACAGCTCAATAGTTACTTTGTTATGAGAAGATAATAAAGAAGCAATGCATCCAACGCTAAAGAAATATCGTATGGAATCGACGAAGAAAAGCAGGCTAGAACATCAGTTCCCACCAAAATTGAAGTTTAGATTTAACCAGAATACTCTCTTATCATCTAAAAATTCAACTAAAAATGTACAGATCTTTTGTAGTTCTGCAAACTCAAGTAATACAATGAAGTCATCATGCTTCTCAAACAAATAGTCAAAGATATCAAAAAAATTATCAAGTTACAATAAAGTGGAGAAGATTCCAAAGAAATAGTCGATCTTTTTCTGAGAAGTAACTTGCTGACAGTTGCAATCGACTGTCTGCTCAAAGCTACAAGTGAGAATATAAACCGAGGGTATTTTGGCGCTAATTATAGTATTCTTCAGGAAATATCTAAAAATGCACTAAGCATCCTAAGCTATTCCATCGAGATGGCACCTCTCTTATTCGAATAAAGTCTGTTTTAAAATAGCAATATCATTCCTTTTCTACGCTGTTCCGTAAGTTAACCTCAACTTGACTACGATCACTTGGATAAAGTAATATTCGAATAACTTAGATGATAAAGACTCTTACCCATATGATAGTTGTAAGTGTGAATAGTAAAGGTAAACTTTTCAACCTGTTGAACTGCAAAAATTCTAAATTTCATATCTCCGCTATCTTCTTTAGCATAAGCAGAATGAATCTTAGACCTCATCTCATAATCACTCAAAATTTTATCATTTTAATGAAACAATATCTACAGAAAATAGAGTAAAATCATCTCACCAATCTTAAATATGAATCCAATGCCTTACCTAACACTTGCCTCGAAAAGCACGAGCTAGACATAATATGTGAAATAGTCAATACTTCTATTAACGAATTCAATATTAATTTTTATGATGAGGAAGGGATGGAAGCTCTCTCTTAGATTTTGGATGTGTGTAGAATATTGATGGAATACTTCAACATGAGTGAAAAGTATAAGTTCAAAATAAATTATAAAAAGTTTCTATAACTTCTCATCTATCAAAGAACCAGAGCAAACATTAAATCTGCCATTTTAATCATATTGGATCAACTCATATTTGAAGACTAGCAAGGTGAAATTAGTGAATTTTTGATCAAACATGGCGATCTTCTCAACTGTTTATGGACGATCAAGGACTAATATTACAATTACATCATGAATATTTTCTGCAATCTGGCTCTCAATAAAGATACTAAACCATATTTGAACCCATATGTACATAACATCTTTACATGCTTGCGATACAATAAAGGAGAAAAATTGATATGGAATTTTACATACAATTGGTTCTCTTCTCAAAAATTTGAAATATTAGCATCAAGAGATAAACTGGTAATTTAGCTCATCAGAGACTCCGAGGAGACTGATTAAAAAATAAGAGAGATATAGTGCATGTTTTGGTATCACTTAATACTTGAAAATTAATTTATCAATGTCCCTTAAAGAATACTGGGATTCGATTATTAAATTGTCAACAAAATCAGGTAGAGAGTTTACGCCCATCAAGAGTGTAACTTGTGATTCTATTTTTTAATTTATTTTAATCATTCGATAATTTTATAAAATCATATACTATCACAAGTCTACTGCTTCACTATTCTATACGAGGATTCTAAGGTTCCTTAGTAATGACTATTCAAATTTTTCATAATTGCTCTCTATTGCATCAATTACCTGCATTGTTTCTTGTACATTTCTAACTCAAGAAGCAAAGTCTCGTCTCTTACTTCGATTACTTTTACTTTGATATTTTTCCTTTATTCTGCAAGCTAACTTTCCAATGAGCTCATGTTTCTTTCAAGCTATTCTCTGTTTTTGATAGCTAAATCATACTTTTACTTTAGTTTCGTTAAATCTTATTTCAAATTTTTGCAGAGATCCTTAGCAATACTAAGTTACTCTCTTTATTTCTTAAATGATTATTAAATATTCTTTTTGTAAATGGATTATATCTCCAAGGCTTTCTTGGTTTAAAGAAATTCTTGCTTCAGATTTTCAACAGTTAGCCTTAATCCATTTAATTGATTTTCATAATTTTCTTGAATTTTAATTTGAGCCAACTTGTTTTCCTTCCTTTCCTCTGAATTTTTCTTCACATTATACTCAAACATCTCTTTTCTTTCCTCAAGCTAAGCCAATAACTTCATATGCTCCTTCTGTGATGCATCTTTTAGGGCCGAAATTTAGTTAGATTGCTTATTGATTTTGTCTTTAAGAGATTAAATCTATTTGTGAAGTCCTTTTTTATTATTCCTTTCTGCGTTGATTTAAATCGCCAGTTAGTTAACAGTTACATTAATGCGGTATATTTCTTCTTTATACTTTCTTTCCTTTTCATCACTCTGCACAACAACTCCATACTGTTGATTTAGATTGATTTTCAACAGTTAATTTTACTTCTAAAGAGAAACTATTTCTTTAACCTGATTTTCAATTACAGACTAACTCCTTTTTAATGCCTTTTATAGTTGTTATAACTTCGCTGCCTGTTAATTGATCTGTATAATATGGTTCATCTGTTGGTTTGAACAAACTTATTTCAATTTTTCCACCTCCTACTCATTGATTGTACCAAGTTACTTCACTGTTTTATTGCCAAAATTAGTATTCGTAGATGTAAAATTGTTAGGATTTTATGCCTAAAATGAGTATTCTACATTGATGTTGTCAATTTTTTTCCTCAGCCTTTCAAATGGGTTCATCGAAATTATTTTAGTTATGCAGTTAAATTATAGAGTATTAGTTATTTATCAATACGAATAAGACTAAAATGGAGCCAAAACAACCCAAAAAGTACTACACATTCACTTTCAGTAGTTATGAAAGCTAACGACTCATACGACATCGCCAGCTATACACCCAACAACTAAAATTCAAATTTAAACTCTATGTATCTATCTTTGCGTGTATTACACTCTTAGGTTGTATTTATCCTGTCATGATGTGGTTTTAATACGATATCAATGCATTTAAGCCCAGGGG
>Ga0194117_10002819_pt1 | contig 18082 bp, 11 predicted proteins | sample TA2MahsurfametaG_FD_160579 | JGI IMG/M metagenome (GOLD analysis project Ga0194117, IMG submission 160579) | Freshwater microbial communities from Lake Tanganyika, Tanzania - TA2015009 Mahale N1 surface | ecosystem: Environmental > Aquatic > Freshwater > Lake | place: Tanzania: Lake Tanganyika...
CCCCCTCTATAAATCCATAATTCGGTTTGACAATATCTCTCTTCTCTTTAGTATATTTTTTAGCCTAAGAAAAACTCATTCCATATTCTTTAATCAGAAATCCAATCGCTAATCATGCACTTCGGGACTTCCCCACCCTACAATGCACCAAAAAATTGGTCTCTTCGAGCATATCTCTTATATATTTGTGAGCATCATGAAGATAAGGGTAGATACTCAATTATTCGAAATTCTGAATGTCAATCCATTTATGATGAGTAACACACTGTTTTTATATATGTTGTTTGATCTGAGATGATTCATAGCAGTTTCTATCAATGGCAGTTATAACACAATCGATCTTAAGTTGTTATTTGAATCTGTCATCAAACAATGTTTTTACGCTACCAAGATAAAGATTTCCTCTTTGGTGTGATTGTTCTCCATTTTCGAAGATATTGATTATATGATCGCACTCCTAGTGATGTTTTAGGTGATTTGTGGATTACATCTAAAGAAAGAATTATTAATCTGTTTAAAACAAACTTATTTTCAACTCTTAAGTAGTAATATCGAATAATTCTTTTATATTAATTAACAGTGTCAAATATTGTGTTTCAAGATGAAATAGTTAGATCAATTTATTTTTTCTTATTTTTAATATCGAATCACTTATAATTAAATTTACCGCCAATGTTGTCCATCTAACGAAAATAGAATCAGCCTACATTGAATAACCATAATCAAAAACTTCCTTTTAGTCTAGTCACGCAGGTTTATGAAAAAGTCGGCTAAACTAAGGGTGAAAACTCAAAAAATATACAAAAAAACCATCTGGCTAACATGTTCAAGGAACTTATAAGAAAATCAATTGATGATCTTGTAAGAGGGTATTGGCTATCAATTGTCAAATGTGGGCCTTAGTATTAAAAGAATGAACTATTCATTGGTAAAGAAATTCTTGTGAAAGCAGTTTCAAGAAGTTGTGGTATGTCAACCAAACAAGTAAGAGATCAGGTCAATGTTTAAGGTGATCTGGGTCAAGTTGCACAAAAATCAAAATCTAGTCAAAAAACTATGCTTAGTTTTATCACTAAAAAAATTGAAAAGTTTCCACTTACGATTGAAAAAGTATTCAATACTTTCGTCAAAATAAGCCAAACAAAAGGTAATAATTCTCAAACAGAAAAAGAGAATATGTTAAACAATCTTCTCATGTAATCTACCAACGAATAAACGAAATTTATTATTCGTTGGATTGAAGGCAATTTGAAGATCTCAGCAGGTTAAAAAACTATGCAAAAAGCTTTAATAACTGCATTGTTTGAATAACTATTTCCTTAAAATATGCAAACAGACGATGTATATGAACAGTACGAGTTCACAATCAAAAAAGCCATTTCTGAATACCCAAATTAGTAAAAACTTATTAGAAATTTAGTTGAAGTCAAAGAAGATTATGAAAGATTACTGGATACTTGTAAACTAACTCTAGGTATTCCTTGCAAACCTATGCTTGCAAAACCTACAAGAGGAATCGCCGATATTTTAAGTAGATTCGAAGGAAAGAGACTAACTTGTGAGTACAAGTATGATGGCTTGAGAGGACAAGTTCATTACTTCGATGGTAACATACAAATATTTTCTCGTAATCTTGAAAACATTACTGAAGCTTACATAGATGTTGTTGAAAGTATTAAAACTAATATGGCTGGCAAATAGAAATAGCTCTCTAGTTTCATTGTAGACTGTGAGATAGTAGCAATTAACAAAGCAACAAAACAGTTATTACCTTTCCAAATCTTGGCAACACGTTCAAGAAAAGCAACAAAGATGAATGAGATAGAGGTATTTGTCAATATGTTTGCTTTTGACATTCTTTATTTCAACGAGCCAATAACACATCTCCCTCTCATAGAAAGAAGATAGTATCTAACAAAATTACAACCTATCCTCTCTTCAGATATTTTGAGAATTAGTGAACACTCTTAGGTTGAAGATTTTGAAAAAATTGATGAGTTCTTGACTTCAGCCATAAAATTTGGAACTGAAGGACTTATGATTAAAGATTTAGATTCTCCATATACATGTTCAAGAAGATCATGGGAGTGGGTCAAATTAAAGAAAGATTATATTGATGGATTAGGAGATACACTAGACTTAGTTCCCATAGGAGCAGTTTTTGGGGTTGGTAAAAGAAAAGGTTTGTATGGATCTTATCTTTTAGCTGCCTACAACAGTGATATGGAGGTTTATGAAACTATTTGTAAAATTGGTACTGGATTTTCAGACTAAATTCTTCAGAAGGCTTTTGAATTTTTCCAGGATAAGATTTGTCCGACAATGCCTAAGGAGTATAGAATTTCAACTAATGGAGATACAGTCGATGTTTGGTTTAATCCTTGCGCAGTGTGGTAGGTGAAGGGCGCAGATTTTCAAGTAACTTTTATACTATTTAGTTATCACCAATCTACACATGTGGTATTGGAGATGCTGATCCCAATAGAGGCATTGGGTTGAGATTCCCTCGTTTGATAAAAGTCAGAGAAGACAAAAAACCTTACTAAGCTTCCTCTAATGAGTTTGTGTTAGACCTCTACAAACAACAGACAGTGGTAAAGAACAATAATGGTAAATTTGAAGACTAGGATGATTTTTATTGATGTGTAGAGACAAAAACAAAAAATATAAACATCATACAATTCATGTTTTGAAAGATTGAACACTTGAAAAAAGTTCTGCTGAGACTTATTTGTCAATACAATCGTCCTATTTCATGAGATCTTCATCTTTAGTTACAAATTTATGGATTTTTAGAGGTTTAAGAGCATCTAAGGGATTAAATCCAAAATCAAAGGTTATTGAACTAGTATTTCTAAAAGATTTAAAGTCGAAATTAAAATCTTTTGAATCGTATTCGCTTGAATTGTCTTCATTAAGATTTCTTTGTTTGATCTCCACTTCAATCGGAGGACACAGTATTGATTTTTTCCTATCAATGCTATCTGATCTAAAAAGACGTATTTTTATGCTTTATTTTATGTCGCAAAGAGAAATAGCACTATCAATCAGATTAGTCTAGTTTTTAAGAAAGTTGTTTATAGCATGATCATAGTCTGAGTGTACTTCACTGGGTTATGGCTGTTTGACAGTCGAAATGAGACATATGAGAGAGTTAGGACAGATTTTATAAGATTAAAGGGTCAACTAATTCTCCAGTTTTTTGCCATTGAACACCAGAATTTGATGTTTTGGGCTAATTTTAGTCAGTTTATGTAAAGTTTGTTTGAAAATGAGAACTGAATGGTCAGACGTTGATTTTACGACAAAATTTTACTGGTTATAATACACACAAACATCCATATTAATTGACCGTTGGCCACGATCGATTGCCTCTTCGATATGAAGTATTGAATTCTCTCTGATTCCTAATTCTTATAGAGTTAGCTAATAATTTTTTATATGTTTTCCTCTTAGGACGATAGTGTATTGTTAAGGTAATTGTAGATGCATTTCGTTTATAGTGGTGATAAGTTCTTAAAAGTGGATGGTAGGTGGAACATTAAGTGGGCATCCATTGCCGTTATGTAGTCTAATATATATTTTTATGCAAGATGATGATAGTTATTAGTTCATCTTTTTCTTCAAGAAACTAATCACTTCGTAAATCAAGATAATAAACTAACACAGATAAAAAATTAATTTGAATATAATTATGAAAATGTTTTTTTAGGGACAACAGTAACACGTTTTGAGAGTAAATCTAATAATTATAATACCAATTTAAATACATACATGGATACTTGTAAACTAGTCTTGACTTTGTTACTAATCACAAACTTACTCATTTAAATCGACTCAAAATGTATTAATTCTACCTCTTTTAAGTATGACCTCAAAGAGCCGAGCGAACTAGTCAACTACAATTCCATTTGTAGTGATTTCTCCAAAAGGACCTGTTGCTCCAATACAAACTTTTAAACTCTCACCAAAAAGTAAAGATACAAAAAATTAGGGTCGCTAAGATTATGGGAGGAAATGTTTAGCTCTCATCTCCTTGTCGTCAAAAACTAACAAGTGCTTTATGTTCGTGGTGTGATGGTGATATTGTAAATTTTTGATAAGGAAGGGATAAAACTTGAAGGAGGGTGCATGTCCGAACTATTGCTTTCAGTTTTATTAGGAGTGCAAAAATGACTATTTTTCATTCGATAGTAACAATCAACTTAAGGCATGTAAAGACGAAGATATCATTTGCTCGAAATTGTCAGATATCTTACAATATAAATAGAAAGAAGGAATCTGTGAGCTACTTGAATTACCTGTAGCCAAAAATAACTGTTGGAATGGTGAAATCAGTGCCTATTTGAAAGGAAAAGGCAAAAACAAGGTGACTATTCCTGTGAAAAATCCTAAAAGAAAAGTTAAGTAACCTGGAATATGGGAGACTATTGTTGAGTACAAGCATATCTTTGCTCCACTGATTCTAGCCACAGTTGTGATGGCATTTTTCACAATAAAGAGAGGGCTAAAAATGTATGGAATGTGGAAGCGTCAAATTAGGAATCTTTGATTTAATGAATACTAATTAAACAATAAATGTAATAATATCCAAAGAACCCAATATTAAGAGAACGTATAACATTAATAAGACGTCCAAAAAGTAGAAATGTATTAAAAATGCCCATATTGACTGTACATAACCAACAAAAAGATAGGTAACAGGTAGATTCTAAATCTCAGCTAAAAAAGATATTCTGTGAGAGGTTTAAAGAAAAGAACAATAATAAGAACGCTATAAGTATAGTTGAGAAAATGCCTGTTTTGGAATATAGTAATTTAAAAAATACCAACTCTAAAAAGGAAATAGATATGAGCAAAAATGAGTTACTTTCGAAATTTAAAACGCATTATAGAAATCTTACCGATCGTTCATTGAGTAATTTGAGGGAAGAAACAGTATGTGAGCGAGATTAAGATGAAACATATCAAAATAGAGTAAAATAAAGATTGCTCAAAAAATTTTCGAAAAATAAAAATCATGGGTAATAAAATTTAAGTCTTGTATTGAAGAGAAGATAATTGCCAGTTCTAAAATGTTCACTTAATACAAGGAAGATTCTCGAATAAGGTGATCTAAGACAGACTTTGTCTTGTAGACTGATTCCTTACCATCATTCTAACATTTCAGCAAAAAATGATTTAAAGAAGGAGCTGATAAGCCGTAGAGCACTATAAAAAGAAGAAAGTAAGGACTACAATTCTTTGTGCCAAACCTTAGAAAAAAGGATCAAAAAGACTATTTACGAGGAATAGCTTGGTGGTTGGCAGACAAATATGCTCAAAAAAACAGGAGAGGAGTTCAATGTATGTTCTTTTAACTCTTAATAATTATGAATAAGAGGAATACTTATGATTAAATAGATTTCGCAATCAATAGAAGAAACCAATGATTTTTCCTCCAATGTGTCTCTCTCTGCATTCTTCATGGGTGTAAATTCCTTGGTTGGTTGAGAGAACGAGATGTCCGAACTGTCTTGAGGGGAGGATGTTGTTGGTCCATTTTTCGAAGTCGTTCAACAAGATGTCGTATCTGGGAGAGATAACTCCACATTTGTTGATACGGCCGATCAATTCAATGACGATCTTCTTGCTTCTGTGATCATCGATGATTTCGAACTCTCCAATGTAGTTGTGCTTCTGCATGATTCTCAAGAATTTGAGGAGGACCTTTGAAACGGGTCTAAGAAGAACTTGCTTTTTGCCTTGGCGTTAAGCATTTACAATAGTTCTGAGTGCGTCAGCGAGGATATTGATTTTGACCATGAATCAACTATTAAATAATAATATTTATATATTCTCATTTTATGAACTTCATAATATAAAATGAGCTTTAATAACTCATTTTTTATCGGAATGCAGTAAAAAATGTTCTAAGTATCTATTTTACTGTCAATCATAATGTGAAAGCAAGTGAGCAGAAATATTAACTTAAAAAAATTATGATCAAATAGCAAGTGCCCTTACGAATGTACTAAACTGTACATTTTCATTATTTTTGCTGCCTTCCAGCAACTGCAAACGACGGTAGATCAAAATCGTGTCTTTACTACGATACTTACGGCCTGTGTAGGTGTTAATGAAGTGGGCTAAATCCTCAACAGAAACAAACCCATTTCTACTTGAGTCAATTGTTTCTGCATTAAAGCTTTACATTTTCAAACCTTTTTGACTGGCACACCCATAGACTTATTTTTCCCAGTGTCTTTGTGCTTAAAACAATAGATCTCCAATATTTTTCTGATTTTAGTATCCTCTGTGATGATTGTTGGAGTCTTTCTACTCAGGAGAGAGTTCCAATAGTTGTTGTATTTAGAATTTAGTCATTTTGAACTATTTACTTTTTAAACTTAGTTCTATTTGACTCCATTTGTATTAATCTTCCTATTGCTAAAGCAGCATCCTAGGTAAAGATAGCTTTTTATCAATTTAGATCTGTTCTGCTAGTTTTTCTGCAATTTTAAGAGTATTTGGTTTGTCTACATAGACTGGATAGATTTTCAAATCAAATCCGTTATGAAACTAAGCTGTATTTTTTTTATAAAGTCTGCCTGTAGGTTTGTGCTCATTATTTATCCCACTATCTTGTTATCTGAGTCTTTACTGATATTTTAAGGTTTTCTGCTCGGACTCCACAATTTTACCTCTGATATTTTACATATGTTCTTCAAATGCAAAGGTAGGTCTTTAATTTTTATTAGCTTTGTCAGCATTCTTTGCAGCCTCTATGCAGAGTGGAAGCATTTAGTTCTATCCTTTTTATAGCTTCTATCTGAGCTTCTTGTATTTTGGTACGTATTAAGGAAGTTTTTATTCAAAGACTTAATCTGGTCTCGGTTTGTTAAAGTATTTATATCCTGAATATTATGTTTTTTAAGCATTCCATTTTGGAATTCTGTCATAAATTGTTTACTCAGTTTTTTTATTGTATTAACGGTAGGGTGAAACTGTTTTTTCATACTCTCTTTCAGGATAAGGTTACTTCTTACTGTAAGCAGATTTAGTTTACGGTCGTTAGTATGGCAAAGCACTCCTTTCAAAAGATTTATTCTAAAGATATTTTTGATTGTCATAATGCTGTCTAGGAGAGTATTTATAGTTTTTGTTGTTCCTCAGCTATTCAACCCGTCTGCTATCTTCTTCATTGCAGGCTATATACCTTTATTTTTTGTTTTAGTACTTTATGGAATCAAATCCTTCTCTAAACTAATGATCTAATTCAGAATAGACCCTATCTCTTTATTATTTGTTGATATATTTTTTGTTTGCTTAGATGGATGTATTTTTAGGTGGAGAGGGAGTTACATGTATCTTAGGTCGATATTTTTAGAAAGAATTCTCTCTGAAATCATAAGCTTCTTTTGAATCATAGCGTGTCTTCGACTTACTGCCTGAGTTTTCATTAACCCTTTTGTTTTTGTTGACCATGTTAAGAAGAGATGAGATTTTGCCATTGATAGAATCTATATTGGTCATTTTCATCTATATGCCTTTCTTTTTGGCATTTTCTCTTTTGAAACTTTGAGAAGAATCCATCATATTTAAGTTCTAAACATATGATTTTTCAAAGTAGTCCTTCTTAATTGGACTTTTGCTAACTGTAGTTGTGTCTTTCAGATATTTTCTATAGTCTAGCTACAGATTTTTATTTCTTGATATCTTTCCGATATCGTTTCTTTATTGATTTACTTTTGGATTGTAAGGACTGAAAGGAGTTAAATTTTGTTAGTCATCCTCCAAATTATATCGCTGCTTAAAACTGGCTTTTTATGCTTTGTTCATAAAATTGGAGAAGTTAAATGAATTGTTTGTGGTATTCTCCATTTTAGGAGTTTGCTTAGGCGAATAAGAACTATCTTCATTTATGTTTGCATTGGGTCCTAGCATTGTGAGATTGTTGTATTGCCTAGTTTTGATTTGAAATGTCTGCATTTCCTGATTTTATTTTTCTCCTCTTCGTTCTTTCGACCAGCTCTGCATAGATTTTAATAGTAAAATAATTTAGTAAAACGATAATCAAAAATATCTATTTCAAATGGCGATAATAAATCAAACTAAACTATCTTTGAATGCGTACCTTTTGTTTCCTTTTTGCAGTAATACTCCATCTTGATTCAATCTTTAGATAAATGCATAGAAATCGCTTATGTTTAATTCAAGTTCTTTCGCTATTTGGACTAACTCTGACCATTACCATATCTCATTTTATTTTGATTAACTTTTATCCCTTAGAGTACTGATATACAATGCTCTTTGTTTTGGTAAGGAGAGTTCTGAATTTTTTTTGAAGACTTTTCCTTTTTTTGTTTCATACTTCATCGCATTAGTATTGTATCCCATCTCTTCAAATGAATCGAAAAGGCTCTCTTGCATTAACTGTGTAACTTCCTAAATAAATAAAGTATTACAATTGCATCGCTTTCTGTAACCTCAGTCCTACATTCTAATCGAGCTCTTGCCATCGACAGTCTGACCATCGATTCAAGTTGCCGATTAGTGATTTGAAAAGCGTTTCCTGGACAATTTTATCTTAGAATCAGATAAAAGCTTTTAATAACTTAGCAAGCCTATCGTGAAAGCGTAGGATGTATTTCTTGTTTGATATATACTAAATACTTCTTTATTTGTTAGAGAGAGTAGGTTTGTTCTTCTCTTTAACAAACTTTAGCATACTTTTAAGCCAAAGATAGATGTTGCTAGTAACGATTGTAGGTATTTATCTTTACTGAATTGCCTTACTAATCGACTTTTTTCTTTCTTCGATTATTATGAATTTTCATTATGTGTTAAGCTAACTTGCGGTCTCTTTCAGGATCTGCTTTATCAACAAGTAGAAAGATCAAATCAAATCTCGAAAGTATGGCATTGGAAATTTTAGTATTGTCTTTAAAAGATTGGCCACGATTATAGCATCCGTTTACAGGATTGGCAGAAGCGATGATTCCTACTCTACATTTTAGTTGGCAGATAACTCCTGCTTTTGCAATTGATATCGTTTGTTGTTCCATAACTTAAAGAAGCGATGAAGAGTCGCTTACTTTGTCGAATTCATCAATTGCACAAATACCATTATCAGAAACAATGAGAGCCCCTGCTTACAAAGCTTGTTCATTGTTTTCACGATTAACAGTCACAGTCAATCCACTTGTAGATGTCGCTGTTGAATTTACATATACACTATGAGGTAAAATTTCAACTGCGTATTTTAGAAGCTGAGATTTTCCTATACCTGGATCTCCTAGAAGTAAAACGTGGCTAGTCTCTCTAAAAGTCGATTAATCTGATAAATTTTTATTTGAGCCTCCAACTATTCCAAGCAGAAGACCAGCTTTAACTATTTAGTGACCATAGATGGTTGGACAAAAGGATTTGATAAGCGAATAAAATATTTGTGGGTAAATTTTCATTTAATTGATTAAAGAAAGATCGTAATCTGCATGCTGATGATTGCTTTTTTGTTAGATAGAGTTGACTAAAATGAAAGGTACAAATATTCCTTGTGTTTTTTTATCTTTTTAGTAATCACTTGACTCTGTTTTTATAAGTCCAGTTAGTTTGATAGTCTCTCCTGTAATAACTTTGCCAACATTATTATCTCTAAGTTAGCACATTATCTGTCTAGGTGTCCTTCCTTCGGAATCGATTTCTTGTACTTTCATTCTTTGTGCAAAAATAGTCTTAATTTTATCTTTTTTCAAGATGAAAGTTTTACAGTTGCATTATTTTTTTGTAGCTTTGCATTTATTTGGCTGTGAGTAGATTCCATCAACGAGATAGTGCGAAAATGTGCCTTTGCAATCGGGACAATCGAATTCCAAACTTACTGCCATTAATTTCACTTGATAGACTTTCAACACTACTGCTTAAAATTTGATGAAATTCTCGATCATATTTGCTTTGATGTCATTGATATCAGATTCTGGGTAGTTTTCAATTATCAAATAAACTTTTTTTGATCGTTTATTTGGCTTGGACTCTAAAATGTAAGCATGAAGAACCAGGCTAGCAGCAGGAATGATCGCAGATGCATCATATTGAAAAGTGCTGAAAATTTAGAGTAGTGCTTCAGCTAAAACATCATTTTCTTTCCTGAGGTTACTCTGAGCTTCAGGTAAGTTCAAGGTGACTTCATAATAATGTCTGTCAAAATCTAATATTTTGAATATTTTCGCAAAATATGGTTTTTTAGTAGATTACCTAAATGCGAAGATGATTTTATGTAAAGGCAGTTGCATCTAAATATTAGGTGAAATACATTGAGTGAGGTGGGTACTTGAGAAGTAAAGTAGTGGTTCCAAAAGTGTTTGAGAGATGCAAAGTTACAACTTTCATTAACTTATTCGATGTTGGGTTGCTGGTTTTAATGAGAGAGTTTTTGAGATTGTGAATCATTTTACTACTTCATTTTTAGACTACAAATTATTAGTCAAAATCATTACTTTATAAAACACTAACAAATATAATCAAACCCCAGCTTAATTTATACCTACTTTTGCTTATATTCGTTGCTAAATAAATAATATTGCAAAAATTGTTTATTAATAAAATCAAGCAAGATCATAAATTCTCATCAAATTTAAAAGCTATTGTTTCTAATTTTTTACTTTCTTGTCACCATACCGGCCTGAACTTGTCAAATCTTCAGCATTATCAACCTAATTACTTCTTTATAATCCTCCTGTAGGTAGTTTTCGCACAGACTTTATTTTCTTTTTGCCCTTAGCATCAGCTAATGAATCTTATGTCTTATTTTTCGTATCTGGTAACGTACTGCTACTATTTTTAGTCTAAAAAGGTTCAGATCTTTTGCCATCAATATTTTTTTGGGGAGACTTACTTATTGCTCTTGTTGCTTTAGAGGGGCTCTTATTTAATTTTGGACTTTTAGAGCCAGTTTACATAATATCTTTTTTAGACTTGCGTATTTCTTCTACTTACAAGTTAGAAGATTATGACCCACCCATTTGATAATTATATTTAATATGATGTCTGATAAATTATCATTTTGAGTTAATAACTAAAGCGTTTCTTATTTTCTCAGCCAACATCAAACTTTTATCATCTCCGAGAGCTTCGTATCTTTAGGCAAAATCAAATTAGATAGCTGCTTGGAGCTTCCTAAGACAAACTGGACACAAATGTTCATCTTTAGCAACTACTTATTCATAATGGTTGGATCCATTCATCAAACATGTGTAGAAAATGCAGTGTTTCATGGCAAAAGTATGGCAAAGTTAGTGATTGACAACCTTAATCAAAAATTAAACATTCACTTCCGACTCATCTTCTTAGTTTTATTATCTTTTTCCTCCGAAACCTTTCAGAACAATTTCTTAAAATGAAATTACACTTGTCCTATCTTTAATAGATCCCAAACCAAACACCCATTTTTCTTATATTTCTTCACGAGGATTACTCCCATTATAAGTTAGCAAGTTGGTCAATATTGCCACAGAATAAGTGTTTTTGGGCAGATGTTTAGCAAAATAAGTGTTCATTTTAGCTGCATCATAGTAAACTTAGCCGTTTGCTGCTTGCATAGGATCGAATTTCGATAAATCAGTTTTTGGAAACTAATGTAACCTAAATTTAACACCATGAAAGAAAGCTTTTGCTTTTTTCTTGATTCTTTTTATTGTATCTTCAGTTATTTTGCTGTAAAATGTTGCTATGTAGATTATCTATTTCTATTTATATATGTGATTTCTTGATCGAGACAAAAAAAGTCCAAAAACTTGCCCATCTTCTTAAAATTAGTATAGATTATCTCCAGGTTGTGGAGTTTTTATTGGAGCGAAACCATCAATTATTGCTTGAAGAGACTTTTTTATTCTCCATTTTTAACCTGCTAAACTACCTAGTGCATTCATTTGTTCCTCTTTATTAGGAACAACAAAAGGAATCACTCTCGTCCTATCTTTCAAAGGATTCACCCACTTCGTCTTAGATTTCGGTTACTTTTTCACCTCCTATTTTTCCATTGTATAAAAATATCAAATGTAGATTATAAAGTCTTTTATATAGTTTTTAATTACAAATCATGGCATACAATCATCATTTGCCTCCAACTTGCTCAATCACGACATCGATTTCATCTCCGTTTTACATATTTAGATCTTTAGGGGTCTGAGTCTCATGCAATCTTTAACCATCAAAAAGAAACCTCACATTACTGACGTTGAGCTATATAAGATCAAATTTACGCTTTGGCGTTGGCAGTAAGCATCCATCAGTTTTTTGAGCTGAGTTGAATTTTTTATCTTGAAAAAGACTTCTTCTCCATCCTGACTTTTAACTTTGAGGTTGAGTTGCTCTGGAGCTCCAGGTGTAGTCATGTAATTGATATGATTTAGTATATGAACTTAGATTTGATGAGAGTATAAGAGGCAAATGAGTGATTCATAAAAGTGTATTTTATTATATCTCGCTGAATTTTTGTACAAAAATATTTAAAAAGTGTTGATTCTAAATTGACAAGCCCTTTATACAACTAGCTGAGATACTTCTTGAGATTTGTCTGTTCCGTAAATTATCCAAAATTAATTGCTGTCTCATAATGTCATAAATTAAGGATCGTTTTCATTTACAACTCTTTGAGCGAGCATAATTTATTTTTGAACTGGTAGTTTAAGGGGAATTGTTGTTTTATAATAGAAGTACAGTTAAAGTATATTTGAATATAAAGCACAAAAACTTCCTTCTAAATCCGTTATTTTATATAATTTTACTCTGGATGTTCTATCAAGAAAATCTTAATCACGACGATTAACACCACCAAATCCCATATTCTTCATTATAGAACGAAGATCTACCAACTGCCTAGCCTCAACAATATGGAAGTTTCAATGATTAGGAGGTTGATAATAAACATGAACATTCATCTCAACATCAGTTTTAGATCTTTGGAAACGAATCTTTTCACACAATTTCGAGGATTTCTTTACAAATGCTTCCCGACCCTTATGCGATGTAGATAAACTAAGAAAAATTGTAGCTACCCCATAAACATTCTAATAGTAGCATTTACATGGGATCCGATAATGAAGATGAGAATGAGCTATAAACAAAGCTGGTCACATAGACACGATAGCTATCAATAGATTAAAACAAATAAGATGAGGCCGGTCAGTTTTAATAAAATTCTTTCAGAAATAGCCAACAAGAGATATAAAAACATCAGAAGTCAAGTAGAATATTTAATACTAAACATATTAAAAATTTATTGAGAGAAATAAAGAGGAGATATAAGTACCATGAAAAAGTCAAGGGTAGTTTTAAGATTAGGTTGGAATACTAAACAATTTAATTAAAAGATGTTTTTATCCGGCCAATTTTATAAAAGAAAGGAGCGATAGCAGGCATCATAATTGAATATAAGGAAAAAATGTTTAAGTTGAGAATAAATAGAGAGCTTTCAACCAAGACGTAAATTTATTTATAATTCTGGAGAGAGGCTGAATAAAACTGGGTTTAGGCTACAATTTCAGCCAAACTTAGGTCATGAACAAGATGATAATTTTATTAATGTGTATATTGAACTATTTTTAATTTTTATTTTCAACTTAAAATTAAACTAATGATTAATAAGAATAGGATAAATGAAAGGCGGGATCATGTGAAACTTGAAACTAAATGGATAATCTCAGATGAACAATATATTAAATGCCTTTTCTAATTGGTCACAAGCAAAGTAATTATGAATGCAATCAGTAAGAATATTTGAAACTTCCACTATAAACAAAAACAATTTATAATACTTGTTTGTGAGCTCAATTTATAAACCTAAACCAGTGCTATTGTTTTTGTGTATAGTTTGTGCTAAATAATGTAGTAAAGTAGTATTATAAAAATCATAACTTCAAAATGACATCATAATATTATTAATCTATTATCAAAGAAAATAGGGTAGATATGAATTTGTTAAACTTTTTAACCCAAAGTGGCTCACGTAAACATTCGCTTATCCAGTCTTAAATTTTAATCTCAATAATATTGTTAATGGATTCGGTCTGGGAAACTCAACTATGGAAATCAATACATCCAAAGCTCTCAATACTGAACAAATTATCAAGGAACCTAGCACTTTGGAAAGTGGGATTTCTAAGAACATAACTTAAACTTAAAAGGAAGCTATCAAAAAGGAATCTCAAGTTTAACTGTTTACTCAACAGCAACAACTGATTAATCAATACATGCATCTAAATATACAACTTTTGTCCAAAAAACTTGAAAATCTTGAACAAATTGACAAGGTCCCAAAAAAAGAAGAATCCCAAGAGCACCCTGAAACCAAATCATACAAAAAGAAAATGTAACGATTTACTTATAAAGAAAAAAGATGAATAGTTGTGGTCATCAAGATAAGTAACATTATGCAAAAGGAATGTGTAGTAATTGCTATCATAAATATGGACGAACCAAAAAGCCTTGGAACTGCCCTCATGAAAAACTTTACGCCAACGGTATGTGCCATAATTGCTACATAAACACTTATAATCGTAAAAGAAGAGAAGAGAGAGACGAAAAAAATGAGGATGTTTAAATTCCAAGTGAATTAAAGCTAGAAGAAAATAGAGATGAATGATTTTGATATGCACATAAATCAAGATGGTGAATTTAAAAATACTTGACGTCGGGCTGAGTCACCTTGTATGCTGAAACTCAGAGAAAAATCAGGACTTTAGTCATATTTCAGTTAGAGACTGCTTATGTCTGGACTATTTTATAGCTTTTTTATTGATTTACTGACGTTAAGAGAGGAAAACTAATGAATGTTTATTGGGTTTGAAAAAAAGTGACCATTTTTTATTTATATTTTTTCCTTATATTTATTTAAGTTCTCATCGATGTAAGCTCTCTCTGAAGGTATAGGATTTCTAGCCGTGTTATCTGATTCATATGTATTACACCTTTCACTTTATTTACTTGCTGGTATTTCTTTAAATATATTCTTTTTGAATGGGATGCTGATAGTAATCTTTTTTGCACTTGTATTTACTTATTTTTTCTACTTTTTAACTGACTTTTAGCCGCATTTATACTTGTTAAGTTCAGAATTAGTGACTTCAAGGTCATGCTGCAACTTTTTTATGACCTAATGTAGTTGAGAAATATATTATTTTTAAATGAGTTCCTCTTATAAACTTGTAACATTTACTTTAATCTTTTTGGCTCTCTCTGCAAATTTTAACGAAGAAATTGTCTCATTAAGGAAAGATTATGACGAAGAGCAATTTACAATGATAGAGGTCAAAAAGTTTCCTACCAAAGAATCTTTCAGTAATCTTGTAAGTTTAGAATCGCGGAAAGGAATATGAGTGCTTTTGTTTTTGGTAGTCAAAGCATTGATAACGTTTCCCAAACAAGATAAAGAATAATTGATTTTTTTCATTTACTCAAAAGATTCACCATAGGTACCTGATTTCCCAACTTTTTAGCTACCAGCCAAATCAATCAGACACAGTTTTGTAGTATACTTTTATTGTTAGAGATAGATAGTGAGTATCGTATGGCTTCTCGAACTTTCTTAATTAAGTTTGGTTGAACTAACTTTCCTGCCTTTTGCAGCTTGTTTGACTAAAGTTATCATTTCACCTTCATTTTTGATGTATATTTATCTTAATCTTTAGATATAGACTTATCCATTCCTATTTTACTTCAACTTAAGATCAGAACTGCTGCCAAACATATCAATTAGTTGTTCCTTGTAGAGTTACACCATAGAGCACTTTATCTTTGCTAAAATTTGATGTTTTTCTTTGAATTAGATTATCTCTCGAATACATCTATAAATCAATCCATGTGATTATTTCTACTGATCTCCAAAAATAGTATAAGTTTTACCTGAACCAGTTTGTCCATAAGCAAAAATAGTACCATTGAAACCTTCATAAAGTTTTTGACACATCTACATGCCAACTCTTTAGAAAATCATCTATTGATTGACTTCTTGGTTGAAAATTTAGTCAAAGCAAAAATAGTTATCCTATACTTTAACTGTTTTTTAATTTAATATTTGCACTATATCTTTTGATCCCAGTTCTTTAGTAGATTTTGGCCTTAGCCTTATGTACACTTGTATATTTTACTATCTTTTAAGCGAACTTTCCTATTTCTTGAAACTCAATGAAGATGTTCTATTGAGTTTCATCTCTTTCTAATCTTTATTGGGGCAGACAGCAGTAAGATCCATTTGTATATTGACTAAATTTAGATTTTTCTATGCCAGTGGAGCCCTGTTTTTACTTTTGCTGGTTTTCTTAACCACTGTTTTTTTGCCTGAATGTATTTCTCTTTTATTTTTACTATCGAACATAGTAGTAGTTTTATTGAGTGATCCATTTTGGTAAGAATTGATTCTCTTCCAAAATTCGTTTTACTTATTATTCAAATTAAACAGTTGTGGACAACCTGAATCTCTTAAAAAATTAGTGGGTTCGGTATTAAAGCTTTTGAAATTGGTGCTAAGAGTATTTTGGAATGATACATTACTAAGTTTATGGTGGTTTACTTTGACGAATCGGGTGTGAATTTGCTGGAACTTTTCATCATATGAGTTGAGTTGAGATGGTGGATGATGGATTGTTTAGATTTATCTCTGTACATAATCTAACGAATATATTATATTTATTTTAATATAGACTAACTATAAGATCAGATTGTAAAAATCTCTCAGACTATTAATTTTGACAAACGCTGTAGATCTTATTCCAATGCTTGTTGTGTTACCCTGCTGGCTCTGAGTTACTGTCTGATTTTGAACATTTTTTTCTCTAAAATTTCAAGTTATTCGAGCTATTTCTTCTTTCTTTAATCTCTAGCATCATACATGCTTCCTATCTCTTAATCGAGCTCTCTGAGCTACTTCTATAACTTCTATTGAATTTTCTGCTACTATAGAACTTAATTATTTTCTCTTTATATTTATTCTTTTAATCTTATATTCGCATACAAATAAGCTCTACTTGAGGAAGTCAAAGCTTCAGACTTCTTTCTTTGCTACGAATATGATATTCTCTTCTACGGATCAGGTTCTTCTTCTCTAAGCAACCTTGATCTTCTTTTATCTTCCCCGTAGTTTTCATACTGTTTTTGTTTTTCAGCACGAATAGGTCTTTCTTTGGCAAGTTCTTTTTTAGCTTAAAGTAACTTCGCATTTTTGATAACTTGATAGTTCCATAATTCTTATTCTTATTTAAGTCTTTCGATCTATATCAGTTCCCTAGCCTCTATTTCTCGAGCTTAGGCGATTCTGAGCAACTAAACTGCAGTAGCATATTAACTCTATCTTTCAAGCTGCAAAATCCTCTATAATTACAGCTTGTAGGCAAGTCTGAGTCAACATATATCTACCTGCTAATATAGTAGTAGTCCATGTAAGATTGAATACTAAATTTTATAATATTAATCTTTAGCACTTATTCTTAGCCAAAAATAAAAATACAAACCCATCTGCGGCTACATTTAATTTATCAAAATATAACTTCTCAAAAGTTCATTTGAATGTGTTTATAAACCTCTCTAGGTTGTTCATACTCAAGAATGATATAACAAATCAGATAATCTAAATCACAGGGCACATCCAAAGACATTGACGATACAGATAAGTGTGGGTGCGTCCCATTTGATTGTCACTGTTCCATCAACTTCATTATCCCAGAAACATGAGCCGGAGATGTTGAGCCCGCAGTCTGCTTTCTGCATGATGATGCAGTTGGCGATGAACTTAAAGTTTTTGTTGACGGTGATATTTTTTAAGATCTAAATGGGTTAGTGAGTACATCATCGCAGATCTGGTTGGTCCATAGTTGTGCATCATTGACGTTGTAGTTCTTATTGGTGAGGTGGTTGTTGATGACGTTGTTGACTTCTTTTTGGACGAATGAACGGATGTTATTGAAGACTGTTTATTTTTATTCCGTCATGGATTTGCTTAATCAAATATTATATCTGGATGTAATTGGCATGTTTGAAAATAGTATGTCATAGATGCCCATTTGTTTTAGTTTTTGTGGCAAGATCTATATATATCAGGTGATAGTAA
>Ga0194117_10002829_pt1 | contig 18026 bp, 11 predicted proteins | sample TA2MahsurfametaG_FD_160579 | JGI IMG/M metagenome (GOLD analysis project Ga0194117, IMG submission 160579) | Freshwater microbial communities from Lake Tanganyika, Tanzania - TA2015009 Mahale N1 surface | ecosystem: Environmental > Aquatic > Freshwater > Lake | place: Tanzania: Lake Tanganyika...
TTCAGGACATTTATTGCAAGACTTATCCTTCCATTAATATTTCTTGTCCTTAGGGCAATAGCATGTTTGAGTATCTGGCTTCCATTTTTTAGGATATGGACAGTTGTGGCAGAAATTTTCCTAATCCATATAATTGGGACTTAAGCACTAACATTTCATAGACTTTTAGTTCCAGACATAGTTGTTAGGGCATACACATGTTTTGGTCACATCATTTCAGTTTCCTGGGGAATTACAAGGCTGACAGACATCTTTAGAGTTGCGCTTAGGATTAGCAGCATTGCATTCACAAGTCTAACTGGCAACATCAAAAATCTAAGTAGCTTTATCACAGGTGATACATTTCTATCCTTTAATAGCCCAAATACCAGGTGTGGGACAGGGTGAACAGAAACCCTTTTTTGTGAGGAAGTTAGAGGGAGGACAAGTACATTATTAATCTACCCAAATTTGATTATTTGGACAATTACATTCTCCATTCTTCCAGAATCTAGGAGCATGACAAACACAATCTTATCCATTCCAATATCTGGGCGATATGCAGGAACATTTTTGGCCATCCCAGACTCTAGGAGGAGGACAAAGACATTATCTTCCAGTCCACAATCTAGGCGCTTGACAGGTGCATTCCTTGCCATTCCAAACTCTTGGAGAAGGACATTCACAGTTTTTACCGTTCCAGAATCTTGGCTCTTCACAGAGACACACGTCTCCTTTCCATACTCGAGGACTTTTACATTCTTTACATTCGAAGTTGATCCATTTATTTGGAGATTTGCATAAGTGGCATTCTGTGTTATCTCTGTTTTAGTGATAATTGTTTTTTTTGTTGCAGACACATTCCTTTTTGTTGTAGTCAAACTAATACATGGTCATGTCACAACAGAGAGGAGCTCCTTTGATCTAATGAGTGAGACTTGGGGTGAAAGCGATAGCAAAATTAGCAATGAGGAGGGCAAAGATTAAAGTTTTGCCAAAGTTGATACAAGTATCTTGTGGCATAAAATAGATATTTTAATAAAATTCTTAGTCAGCAAACGCAATTAAACAGTTAGTTGGAAATTTATTAAATAAGTTAAACAAAGGGTACAAAACAAGCTCAAGCCAACATTGATAAACAGCAGATCTGCGAATGCCTTGAAAAATATTACTCTACTCTGAAACAATTATTTTATGTCGAAGTAAACATTATTTATTAATATTCAGATAAATAAAATCACCTTCATTTTGGAACACATGTTTTTAGATCCTTGTCGAAAACTTGCTTTATTTCACTACAAAGATAACAAGACCCATCAGTATTCATAGCCTCCGCACAAACACACATACCCATTTCAAGCACTTGCTTAGCAGGACAGTCAGAACAGCCACCTTTCACCTCAAATTTACCTTCAGGACATAAATGACAATTCCAGTCTTTATGCACATAGGGTAAGTTAGTAGGACAGGTTTTTTGACACCGTCCACCCCAGAAATGTTCACCTTGAATGCAATCGTGGCACTTCTTTTCATAGAAGTATTTGTTCTTAGGACACAAATTGCAGTTCCCTTCCCAATAGAATAAATTTTTGGTGCAAGGATGGCAGGCTCCATCATATTAATACTGTTCTTTTCTACATTTATGGCATTAACCATCATATTCATGCATTCCTTTTCTGCACATGTGGCAGCCTTTATCATATACGAACTTATTTTTAGAGCAAGCATGGCATTTACCATTGTAGTATTCTTGAAACTCTTTGCAATTGTTGCAAACGTTGTTGTAGAAAAACTTGCCCTTGGGGCAGGGATGACAAGATCCATCATAGTAAAACTGTTTGGGAGGACACTTGTTGCACCTTCTGAGGTAGTATAGTTCTCCTTTCGGACAAAGATTGCATTTTCCTTAGTATTAGTACATACCTTTTTTGCAATTGTGGCAGTTATTGTTATAATAAAATTTACCTTTAGGACATTTATTGCACTTTTTGTCATATTAGAACTAGCTTTGAGGACATTTGTGGCATCCATTTGCATATTAGAATTGGCCTTGAGGGCAATTGTTGCAAATATCATTGTAGAAATATTTTCCTTTGGGACATTTAGAGCAGTTGCCATCAACTTAGAGCAATCCCTTTTAGCATTTATTGCATTTAAAGTCGTAGAAAATCTAGCCTATATTGCATTTCACACAACTGCCATCTTTCAATTCATTTAATCCTTTCTAGCATTTATGACAAACATTATCATAAAAGAATTGGCCTTTTGCACAAGGATTGCACTTTTAATCATAATAGAATTGACCTTTGGGACAGAGGGAGCATTTACCACCAATATAAAACTTTCCTTTTGGGCACTTATGACAAGCATTGTCATAATAGAACTTGCCTTCTTAGCATTTATGGCACTCGCATTTGTAGAAAAATTCATATTGAGAACATTCATTGCACTTATTATTGTAGAAGTAAGGAGTTTCCTTAGGACAAGTGTGGCAAGCATTATCGTATTAATACTCGACTTATTTGCAAGGACGGCACCCCTGGTCATAATAGAAAAGTCCTTTTTTGCAAGAGTTGCATTTGTTTTAGTACCAATGTTGACCTTTTGGGCATTCATTACAGTTACCATCATATCTATATTTTTTATTTTGGGGACAGATGTTGCAGGTGTTATCATAGAAATAGGAGGTGTGGAAAGGACATTGATTGCATTTCTTGTTATAGAAGTACCTGGTTTATTTAGGACAAACGCGGCATCGATTGCTATATCTGAATTGAGCTTCTTGAGGACAGAGATGACAATTTTACTGATAGAAGTATTTTTGAGTTTCAGGACATTTGTTGCATTATCCATCTTTCCATTCAAATTGGAGATTGTCTGGGCAGAAACATTTTAAAGTGGTAGTATTCCATCTTTTTGGTTCAGGACAGTTGTGACAATTATTTTATCTATCAATACGATTGGGACTTAAGCATTAACATTTGTTAGTTTTTTATGAAAATACATAGTTATGTGGGCAGATGCACTTCTTTTGTTTTGTGTTGAATTTACCTGGAGCGTCACAAGGTTGACATTTATTTTTAAAGTTTAAGTAAGGATTTTCAGTGTTACATTTGCAAGTTTCAGTATCTTTGTCATATACTTAAGTTTTAAGATCACAAGTCACACAAATTTAGGATTTAAGACCCCAGTTACTTGGAGAAAAGCAGGCCTTACAAACACCGGACTTAGTCATGGAGTGTCCTACTGGGCAAATACATTTTTAGCCACTCCAGATTTGGTTATATGGGCAAGTGCATTCACCATCCTTCCAGATTCTAGGTTAACGACAAAGACATTCCTTTCCATTCCAGAAGCGAGGAGTTGGGCAGCTGCATTTTTTTCCATCCCATACTCTTGGCTAGGGACAGAGACATTCCTTTCCATTCCAAATTCTTGGTGCAGGACACTAACAAGTATTACCTTTCCACTCTCTAGGAAAAGGGCAGGCACAAGTTTTTCCATTCCAGAACGATGGAGTAGGACATTTACATTCATCTCCATACCATATTTTAGGGCTCAAACATTATTTACATTCATAGTCAATCCATTTTTTTGGAGGTTTACAGTTATAACAGGCTTCTCCGTTTCTGGTGGGATAGTAGTGATTTTTTTAATTACAAACACATTCTGAGGTGTTGTTGTTGTATCTGTATTTTGTGTCATCACAACAAAGACTAATTCCTTTGACTCCTTCGTGAGAGAGACTGTTAGCTAATAGTGTAGTGATCAAAAATAAACCTATGAATAGAGTTTTCCCAAAGTTGAAGCTTCCTCTTTGCATATCGAAGATATGTTAAATTAATTATTCACCTTTGATTAATAGGATCTAAGTACTGACTAAGGTCGTAGAGACGAAATCTCAGTTGAGAACATATTGAGACGATGAAAAAATATAATCGTAGGACTGGATGACCTTAAAGGGAGAAAAAGAAGAGTAGTCTCTTTAAAACTTGATTGTAACTGTAAAATCATCGAGTATATTGTAAGTATTAATATGAATAAAATAGACGATTCCCTTTCAGCAAACTAAAAAAGAATTAAGGAAAAATAAACAATAAAAAACATATTGAAAATAGATTTGACGTTAAAAACTTTGACATCAAAAATAGTAGGAGATTTCCTGAACAAACAGATACTAAGTTGCCAATCAGTTATAAAAATATCAACAGCAATTTTACTTCTTCTTTGTTTTACCCTCTACTGTACTCTCTGTTTTGGCTGTCAATGCGAACTTCTTCTCATTTTCGTCTAACTGCTTCGTATTACTCTTGCTCTACTCATTGATAGCCGGCAGCTTGTTTCGATGCTCAATGTTGTCAGTTATCAAATCGATTATATTGTTGAATAGCTCATCAAGCTTTTTACCTTGTTTTGCGGAGACTTAGAAGTGTTTTGAGTTATAGAGCGCAGCATGGCTCTCTCCTTACTTCCTGTTAACCTGCCTATCAGACAAGTCGGTTTTATTGCCTACACAAACTTTGATTGCTTCTGGTGTTTGATGCTACTCAAACATATGGTTCCAGATTTTAAGATTTTCGAGAGAAGCTTTGTTCGTCACATCATAGACCATTACTGCACAATTAGCATCCTTCATGTAGTTTGGAATAAGACTTCTGAATCTCTATTGTCCAGCAGTGTCCCAGAGTTGTATTCTGTAGTGCTGCCCGTGACGAGTAACGTTTTTTATATGAAAGTCAATTCCTACAGTAGACTACATGTTGAGAAATGTACGTTGAGTCCTTCCTAAAACTTGTCTTTGATATACTTTTCGATAATGGAGGATTTTCCAACCGATTGATCACCCAGAAAAATGATTTTGTACTTGGTTCTGCCTCCTCCTACTGTACTCGAAGAAACACTCATTATTATTACATTAGATCAAACTGCCAGATAATATAAGCAATTGTAGGTCAGCAATGCTCTGAGAGAAATTATCGAATTTAATATTTTTTGATTAAGTTTTATAGATTTAGAATAGGAAATCTTTTATAACAATGTTTGATGATATGTTCGACACGCCCGAGGACCTTCTCGCTGGAGAAGGAACTCAAGTACTCTCCTCATGGGAAAGGCTACCACGAAACTGTGCAGATAAACTGCCTCTACCTGAAATCCCTCGCAAGATGGGTTATCCTATGGGATTGAAAAATCAAGGCGCTACATGTTATCTTAACTCTTTGTTCCAAATTCTTTTCCATACACCTTAGTTAAGAAAACTTATACTTTAATTGCCACTCTGCGTACTTTAATATTGATTCAGCTTTAAAACTCTTAGAAACCATCAGGCTTGGTAAACGAGGCGAGACATAAGTTTTTACTAGGTTTTCAACGATTGTTTTCTGAGATGATTGCTTGCGATCAAAAAGCAGTCGGAACTGAGTACTTAAACAAAGCTTTTGGTTGGGAGGGTGCTCAACATCTATAACAACAAGATATCCAAGAAGCAATGAGAATTATTTTCGACACAATCGAAAGAGCTTTATTTGGAACTGAGTACTATTAAAATGTAAGATCTTTGTTTCGAGGATCAACAATCAGGTATAAGACTTGTAGAGTATGTGGAGAAACTGCAGAACATCCTGAAGTTTTCTATGATTTACAACTGCAGGTCAAAGGGGCAAGTTCCGTTAACTAAGCCCTTTTGGCATTAACGACTGCTGAAGGAATGTAAGGTGACAACGCTATTTTTTGTGATGTTTGCCAATCAAAACAGGACATGTGGTTAGGAAGTCGCTTAAACTAGCTTCCTGGAACATTAGTTCTTACTTTGAATAGATTCGACTTCGACTATGAAAAATTTGATAGAATCAAGCTCAATAACTATTTTGAGTACCAATTGTAGTTAGATCTTTCTTCTTTTTTGATGCCTCATCCCGATCCAAACTATAACAAATATGAACTTTATGGAGTTGTAATTCATCGAGGTTCAGCTCACGGAGGACATTACTTGTGTTTTGCTAGAGATTTGCTACATTAAACTGACTGGAAAAATGGTCTCGCCTAAGCAAATGCGCAAGAAGCAAGGATAAAATAAGGATCAAATACAAAAAACAAAGATAAGGAAAATGAAGATAAGTAATTCAAACTTATTGATCCTGAGAACAAATAGCTGCTGTCTAATTGGTATTAAATCAATGACAACATCGCAACTGCAATCAGTGCAAACAAACTGACATCTAAATATGAAGGTAGCGACTCTGCTTACATCCTGTTTTATAGGAGGAAATCTTTAGTTGTAAATGCATAAAAAATAAGGCTTCCAGCATATTTCAGTGGGCCAATTACTGAGGCTAACAAAGTTATGGCAAAGGAAAGAGAAGTTTATGAGTCCGAAAAGAGACATATCATTTTGAACATCAATGGAAACGATCATAAATTGAAAGCTGACACAACGATCAACGATTTCAAACAAACCTATATCCCACAAGGTTGCGCTCTTGTTCTTTAACACTAACACAATGGTCTACCATACTATCCACTACAAATTGTGAATAGCAACGATATGGTGTATAAAGAAAATGAAAATTTGATCAGTCAATAGGTGCCACATTAATCGAAATTCACAACATATCAGATTTTGACTCCTTAGTATGAGCAGATCAAATCTACAATCGGAAAAAGCAGATTGCCCTTTGAGGTAGTTCTGCTTGTAGATGGTGAAAATCCTAAAAGAATAGTAGCTTATAATGACTAAAATTTCGTTATGCTGAGGATGAAAATTGAGAAAATTCTCAATATTCCTTATGAACATCAAGTCATTACCCTTGTTACTCCTTATAAACAACAAATTTTGACTTAATCTCTCACTAATGATGAGATGCTTCTACCAAAACTCGGCATCACTCATGGTGTTCAGTTAATTATCAAAACCTTTTCAGCAGATGATGAAGAAGGAGTCAAAGAGTAGAAAAAAACTACAAATGAGCATCTGATTTGTTTTGTCATCTAAAGAGATGATATAATCGGTCTCAAAAGGTTTTATTACTAAAAAACCAAGACTCTTCAATAGTTGCTCAACTATTTCCTCAATATGTAAGCTTTTAACGGCAACTTGAAGAGAAGATTCAGAAAGTAATTTTGTTTTTATTTAGTCTTAATGGTAACCGTCTCTACTACACCTAACACTATTCAAATACATTATAAAGTTTTGATTTTAGTGAAGAAGTGGTAAGACTGAGATTGTAAAGAGGAGATATACCCATCAAAGGTGATATCTGTGTTAAAATCAAAATGCAAAGTACTTTGGCTAAAACATAAACATAAATTCCTGAAGAAGCACTCAAGATTGAAAAAATATTTGATCCCAACACACCCATCTTAGAAGTAAAAGAATGGGCCTGCTCTCATTATCATCTAGATGTTAGCTTACATAAACTTTATCTGACTGATTGGATGACTTAACCTGTAAGATCACTAACAAGATAAAAATTAACACTTTTCTAAGCCAATTTCGGAAGAGAAGAAACCCTTTGCCTGAGAGATATCTACTCTCCTATAGGAGCAGAGCTTGTCCATTTGGAAGTTTTCACCACTGTAACTGGATCTCCTGATAATACAATTAAATAAGGAATTCATGTAAAAATATAAGAATTTAAAACTGTGGGAGAACTGAAACAATTACTGATAACAACTTTAGACTTAAAAGATGTAACAATAGAAAGGCTTCGTCTGCGTTAGATTAAGAGAGATTACATGTTTGGTTCAGTTTGGAGAGATAACAACAAATCAGTAAAGTCTGTTACTATCAACTCGAACAAAATCGTCTATCAGATTTTACAAGAACCATAAGCACTCACAGATGACCAAATCGTGCTTATTCTAAAAGAAAGAAACAAAACAAAAAGGATTTACGAAAATCCTACATAAATAATTTTCGAAGCAGGGAGAACTACAAATATTGAGCAATTAGTTGATACTGTGAAAGCTAAAGTTGGAAAGTCTTAAATTTATGTTGTTAAATATTTCCATTATAACTTCGAATGGTCTTAACTCAGCAGAAAGAATATAGAGACTCTTGCAAAAAATAAAAAAACTAATAATCAGAAAGGCAAAAAGCAAGATCAACAAAAAGTAAAAAACTAACAAAAGAAAAAATAATAAAATGTTCCTTCTTAATAGAAGAAGAATAAGGAATAAGGAAAACAAAAAAGTAAAAAGAATGTATAACACAAACCTAAGGTTCAAAAAGAATAAAAGACTCAAGCAGATGTTTAACAGTTAGAAAAACTGACCTAAAATGTTGAAAAAAAACATCCAGAAGTCACAAATTCGGAAGCCAAAGGAAAGAAATAAAAGAAAGGAAGTAAAAATGACCAACAGAAATAGCTCCTTTAAGAATGCCAAAACTTAAGAAAAGCTCCAGTTTTGCTTAAAGACGGAGATATACTAGGTTGGGGATTATTGAGTGAACTTGAAGGCGACGATTTGCAAACTGATGAAGATTTGGCTTGGCGAGTTCAGTTGAAAAATCAACCCACAAAATACAAAGGTAAAGAGGCTGGAGGATTCAAGTTGAACGTTGACTTTTGATTTCATAGATAATTACATTTCATAAATCATTTAAGAATTTAAATGGCAGACAAAACAACCAAAATATAAAACGACCATGCAGATGAAGAAATCGCAGTTGAAGGATCTTCTATTAGTTCCAAATCAGAACAGGAAGGTGAAGACGAATTCAATACGGGATGTAGTATCAGTTTCATTTAGAGCCTATAAGACAGAACAATCCAAATAACTTTGATTCGAGCAAGCAAGTGACTTTACAAGGTGGTTATGAGCCAGCTCAATACACCAATTTGGCAGTGAGTGCAGAATTAAAGGAGCTGTTCAAAACTATCCAAAGGTAGAAAATCAGATATGAAGATATACACCTGTCATTGCTGAAATCGACACGAAATTGAAGGCTTTTGTGCCCTAGTACATCCCAGCAATAGGAGAAGTCGATGCATTTTTGAAGATGCCTCGTCCGGATGGTCAACCTGAGACTCTTGGTCTGTATGTGTTAGTAAACTTGAAACTATTTAGGATTAACCAGCTTTGAACCAATCTGATAAAGCTAAAATAGATTTACAACTAATCAATAATGATAAAAGATATAGAGGAGGCAAATATAACAAAGTTCATTCCATCGAAAACGCTGAGAAAAACCCAAAACAAATTTTACAATGGATCACCACAGTCGCCGATATTCATAAAACCAAACAACCTCCTTCAGTTAGCTACTCAAAACCTATGCCAGATATAGATTCACTCATGCAGGTCTGGCCACAAGAAGTAGAATAGCTTTTGGGAGAGGTAGCTACTCCAAGCTAAGAAATCGATCTCACACTAGCAGATTATAGCAGAGTAGCATGCAATATTCTGGACATACCAGTCTATCTATCACTAAACAACTCACTAGTTTAGTCACTTCATGTTATGTTTACTCTCTATTCTGCATTCAATTAGAACCAACATTTCCAAATAAACAACGAGAATGAGTCTTTTGCTTAAGGGCACAGATGATTGTGGGTGTATTGAAAGTTAAATGTTGAATTAAAGGAATATTCTTTGTTAAGATTATTGCTTAAGTTACCTTATTTATTTAAATCATTATGCAGTCGGAAAACTCCTCTTCTTTGAAGGCAGGCAGTACAAAAAATAAAAACTCTCAAAAGGCAGGTATAAACGCTCAGGTGAGGTAAACATCGCAAAATGCAGCAAGAAGGGATTTAGTAAAATCAAAGTCATAAGTGGAACCAAGACCAGTCAATCAGAAATGGACGGAAATTTAGTAGTTGTTGATGGCAAAGTCAAAACTCCAAAGCCGTAACCAGTTTTTAACCCAGTCTTATCACAAAGAAATACAAAGAGTACACCTAAGAATATTTGAAACTTCTCTAGCAACAGCAAGAATAAGAAAAGAAAGCCAGATAACAAAATGAAGTCAAAGTCAAAAGTTCTCTGAATTCTCAGGTAGAAATCCCTTAATTTAGAATGACTCTTAGATGAAGAATAGCAGCTCTATGAAAGAATAAAGAAGCTTTAAATCAAGTAGTAAATCAGAAGTCGATTCTGAACCCGAAACCAAAAGATAAAAACAGACGGGGAATAAAAAAGATACCAAGGATCTCACAATCTAAGACCTTGAAAAGAATGTTTCCATTTTGTTAGAATAAACTCCCACTATCTTCACTTTCAACTTGTCCTCAACCTCCTACAAGCTATAACAAACTGAAATCAGATAAAAAAATAGATAATACGAGTAATATAAACAGCGATTGATTGGTAGTGATAATTTCATAGCAAGACCCGTTCAAACCTTCAACTTTCAATACAAAATGATAGCCTAGACAGTATAAAAAATGCCTTCCGTCGATACTGGTATTTTGGCTACCAACTGGGACATTTAAGACCAGCTCAGACTCTAAAAGAAAACCTAGTACTAAATTTTAGGAGAAGACATTCGAAAGAATGTAGATAAAGAATTTAATAATTTCTTGTTAAATCCTTTTAGTTGTCTGCCTCTTGATAAGGAAGCCATTGATATACATTCGAGGTATGAAGTACCAGGAGCTGCTGAGTATGTTGCAAAGGAGAAAGACGATAAAAAAAGTAGAACTAAGAAAACCGGAAACACGCAGAGTCAAAATGTAACAGGTTTGGCCCAAGTTTCAACTGTTAATCTCAACAAAATGGTCAACGATACAAAAGGAGGTCAGGATTCAAGCAAAAGGCAGTAGAGTTCGCAACAGAGTAATAAAAGAAATGTGAGAAATGCACAACTTCAAATGTAATTGAAACAATAGCAATAAAAAATAGAAGAGGAATAGAAAAACTTTTTGAATAATCTCATGAAAAAGGCCAAAGAGTTGCCTTCATAACAAGAAAGAAAACTGATGACAAACTAAAATCTAGAGAAGATGCTCAAGTATATAGATAGAATCCTTAACAGTCAAACTTTTCATAAGGAGTACATCGCTTATCGCAACTATCCAGAAATAGAGTTTGTGAAAGCTATCCCTGAGGAATAGAGAAGAAACAACTTTGCCAAAAAGAAGAAGTAGGAGAAAGTACAAGATGTCAACAAAGAAGCTCTACAATATCTCTTTACTTTTTCATCTAAAGAATTCTAAGGATACTCAGTCACTAGTGCAGATTGGAATCCAGTTAACAAAGATCTCTTAGCTGTCAGCTATGAGTTAGTAGCTGATACAGAAAAAGCAGGCAAAAGAGGTTTGCTAATGTTTTGGACTTTAAAGAATCCGGCTTTCCCTTAAAAAATATTTTACAGTTAATCAAAGATCACAGCCTGTAAGTTTAGTGTTGAAAATCCTAATCTAATTGCTTGTGGAACGCATGATGGTGTTATATTGATCTACGATATTAGAAAGAAAGACAACGCTCCAATAGCTTAAAACAAATAGAGTCTTGACAAACATACAAATACAGTTTGGGACATCCAATGGATTAGTAAAGGTAAAGGAAATAAAGGCTAAAGTCTGGTTAGTATCTCAGCAGATGGTCGTATTACTGAGTGGTCAATGAAAAAAGGTTTAGAATATACTGACTTGATGTTGCTGAGAAGAATTCCTCAATCTAACAAAAAAGAAGCTTCTTAGAATATGAATTTCAGATTTGCAAGCGGGCTTTCATTCTAGTTTTTGAAGGGTGAGTCTTCTATGTATTTGGCGACTACTGAGGAAGGTGTAATTTATAGATGTTCTAAAAGCTACACTCAACAATATCTTTAGATCTATCCTGGCCACAATGGTCCAATCTACAAAGTTAGAGCTAATCCTTTTTTTTATGATGCATTTTTGACTTGCTCAGCCGATTGGAGTTGTAAACTTTGGAATTGGAGACGCGATACTCATCTTAATTCTTTCCAAAGTTTGGATCTCTATGATGAAGTTATTGACATTGAATGGAATCCTAATTAATCAACTGTTTTTGCATCGGTAAGCAAAGATGGTCGCTTGTAACTTTGGTAACAAAAATTTAATTAAGGGATTTATAAAAGAAGAACATGTTAGATCCAATTTGCACAATGAAATAACGAAACAAGCAAAGATTAGCACCCAAAACTATGGTAAGATTCTGTAGAGGAGATCCAGTACTAGTAACTGGTGATATCAACGGTTAGATAGATGTTTATCGCATACACAGTAAAATTTAGTTTATTTAGGAGAAGAAATAAATTTAGATTTCAATTATCAAAGAGATAAAATAACAAAACTGTTATATCCAAATGGGTATTTATTGAACACAGTGGCAGACTAGCACAAGTAGGAGGGAAATGGATCTTAGATAAAAGTGGAATGATTATGTATTTTGTGATAATAAATTTTAATATTAAAAAGGTTTAGGCCAACGGAATGATTAGCCTTTATAATTATCATGTAAAAAAAGATTACTAGACATTTGATGATGGAGAAAGAGAATGACCGCAAAAACGTCAATAAGAGGGACAACAATTATGAAACAACCTCCAAAATTGACAGACTGCTAGCCATCAAGAAGATTTCCAATGGGGAGGAAAGGGACAATGTAGAATTAAAGTTCATTAGAAATAGCAAAGAGGTGAGAACATATTCTAAATCCTTGACTGACAGAACTTAAAAAATTGAACTCAAACCTCTCTCCTAACCTGCAACTAATACTCAGCAGTTCTGCAAACTTTACGCCCAAGACATCATCTAGCAATCGGGAGAAGGCTATTCAATTCTGGGGTCTTTTTTGATTTCACACGATATTGATAAAAATCTTAGGGCTAGGATGCTGGATTGGATGATAGAAGTGACTTCTTCTTACAAATTCACACCTAAAACATACTTTGCTAGTGTTTATTTGATGGACAGGTACTTTAAGGCAGAGGAACAAAGGCTGCCAATTACACGTTTACACATAATTGGAGTTGTGGCAATGTTGATTGCGACCAAAATGGACTAAGTCTATCCTTTGAAGATAAAGACCGTATATGAAAAAATTGTTCACAAAAAGATAGAGAAGAGAGAACTTGTAGAAATGTAAGCTAGAATGACTGAAAAACTAGGTTTCAAGTTGAACATCTGGAGTTTTTATGACTTAGCAATGCTCAAACTTCACGAAACTTGCTTAATTAAAAATGAAGAAGCACTAAGAACCTTTGAAGACATTTGCCAGTACATTGCCAAATTTGTCGTCTTTAATTATTAACTATACGGGCATTACAATATTGTCATTCTCGCTGAATCTTTACTCAGAGCTGCTAGCAAAATATATGGTTCTGAAAAATCTAGAATGATTTTTGGAGATAGATTTGGAAAAGTGCCTTCTTAAGAAGAGTAGTTGTGCATTGACTTAATTTTAGACACAGTGCGAAATTTCAAAAGCAATTTCCGGAGTTTGAACAACATCTATAAGTACTCTGAAAGTGGGATCGCTATGAAGTTATAGGAGTACTTCAAAAACTGACAATGCTGACTGATATTTAGAGTTTATAATCAAATTTTATGATTGAAAGCTAGCAATTTCTTCGAGATCATGAGTCTGAACCACTTTATCTGTTTGCATCATAGACTTCCAGTAGTTTTTGAACATGCGCTTCTTTTTTGGCTATAGCGAAATCAAAGATTCCGAAGTTGTATTTCTGAGCCTAAATCTATCAACTTATACCAGTCTTTAAACAACAGAACTACTTTCAAGCATTCTTCCTTCTTGAGTTCTCCAAAGAGTTGAATTTACTATGGTTGCTGAGTAGCTAGCCAACGCAGTCCAAATAGCAATATCTCTGATCGCAGTAGTTCTGCGTCTTTTGAGAACGACTGCAGTGGTGGGCAATAAAACTCCAAAAAATGTGGCATAGGTCCACAACATAATGGATGAACCGTATCGCTAGTTTCTATTTTTTATTCGAAGTACCTTTCGCGCAAGTACTCTAAATGATCTTGGGTTGTAATTTTTTGAGGAGTGTGCTCTGCGATGAAATAGAAGATAAGTTTGTTGCGAGTTTTGGGAGAGGCTGTTTAAGTAATAAACTACAATTGATAAGGAGATCGTGATTGATAAAGTAGCCTGACCTGCTTTTGTGATATTGTGTGATAAAAACACCAGGGAAATAACTCATCTAAAATATTATACAAAACAAGCGATAATCTTAAATCAGCAAATATCTTATTAGCACTGAGGCTATTAAGCCATCAATTTGTAGATAAGAGTGTGGTCCTTAGAAGCACTCGTCGGATCTCCAAATTTTTTTATATTAAGACAAAAAGACCACTCTAATGTTTATATAATGGCTCAATTAATGCAAGAGTTGAGCAAAGATAATGATTTGCCGTTAAAATACACCATCTTCTTTGTCATTAGGAGTGTTATGAATGCGCAAAACTGCACTTTCTAACTCAAAACTTAAAATAACAAAACTATACTGTTCAGAGAACAATCTTTGCTTTAGGGGTTTGCTGTAGATTGGAAGTTCATAGCAAATGACCAGGAATACATCATAATCCATGTAATGCCTTAATTCTTGCACACATTTGGGGCACCTTTAAAAGTATCAAACCAGAGAATGCTTGTTGACCTGCTTAAAATTTTTAGTTTCAAAAATTCTACTAATGTATGGAATATTATCGTGAAATAAACCAATGAAATTGTATTGCAGTACATCTCAAAGATTCAATAATTTTTGAAATCCTTTCCAGCCTATTTCAATTTCTTAAAAAAGGAAGTAAGAGTTATATTATAGCGACTTTTGCTTGTCCTCCAACCATATTCCTTCTAAACACTTCTTATCTACTAATCTGAGTCCAAATATCTTTAAAGTCCCAGCTCAACAATAGAAGATGTCTTTTCAGGCTTGATGATGTTGGAGACCCGCAAAAAGATAAGAGAATCTCTTTAATAGTCCAACTAAAAATCCAGCAATTTTCCGGCTAAAAATATACAAATGAGGAGATAGTTAGTGTTCAAAATAATGAAATATCATAGAGAGAAAGTATTCAATTATGTTGCTGAAACACTTAAAATATCAGGTGGCAAATCTTTGTTCATCTAAAGCATTTCTCAATAAAAACTCAAACGAAATGAACTTAGTTTCAAAATCTGGCAGTCTTCTAGCAAATTACAATCGAAGAGTGATTATAAAAATGTTTTTGGAGTTAAAATTCTGAACTAAATCACAGAAAAAGACAAGAAGAAAGCTGAAGGAACTCACTGTTAAGTGATTATGGGTAGATTTCAAATTGTAATTATGGCTTCTTTGAATATTTTAACCAACATCGCTTTTTAAAGTATAACTGGGGCCTAAAGTCTTCGATATTAAAAGTAATTAGAACTGGTAAAAAAAAAATGTAAAGACAGATAAAAAGACCCTTCTTTAAATTCTTTTTAAAATTAGCTTGACTTCATCGAATATATAAAAGATAGAAATTGCAAATATGTCTCAACTTACTACTGGTAAATGGAAAAGAAGAAAGTAGAAATGGAGCACATTATCATGGAATTTTATCCTCATACTTTGCTATCTGCACAACAATCCAAGATGTCTCTGCAAGAGGCGCTTACTATTCTTTTGTATATTGTTTAGGCTTTGGCTTGGCTTGCAGACAACCATGTTTGTCATAGAGATATAAAACCTGAAAATATAATGCTCAATTCGGAGAGAATTCCAAAGATAGTTGATTTGGCTCTTGTTGTCCATCCTTCCGTGGTGGAACCAAAAAAACTTTTACAGTTAAAGACCAAAGACGTAATTCTGAATCTATTTAGTGTTAGCAACTTCTGGATATACTAAAAAATACAAAGATCTTCCTTAGAAATTAAAAGCTAAATACACCAAAAAAAGCTATTAGGAGCACATACTGTATGATGCATATAGCTATGGAAAGATGATGTAATAAATTTTGTCAGACTACACTTGCAACAGTCTAAATTTGGGAAATGACTTTTTGTAATATTTATACAAAAGATGCCAAGAAGTGGTGCCTTAAGATAGACCGACTTACGAGTAGATAGGATTTGTACTGTGTGGAATTCTAAAACATCTGCAACAACACTACTAATCTTTTTGATTGCTAAATAATACATTATTTTTAGTCATAGAAATGCACAATAAGCTAAATTGAATGAATTATCAATACTTAGAAGATTTGACTCTGGGAGGAGTATTCGGTCTAGGATTACTCATCTGCGCAATCTTCTGTTCAGCAGGTTTCAAAATTTGGAAAGAACAAACTAAATTTTAGTCCACGCTCATCAGAGCTCCTGAATTATTGAACTCACCACAGTAGTTTGGTGCTGAGAAAATGGTGAGAAGTGTCCTCTTTGCAAAAAATTAATAGCCTTCTTAGACTACTTGATGTGCTCTGCAGATCAAATCTAGATCATGTTTTTTGCAGAACATTTGTACGTAGTCAGGACCAAAAGTATAAGATACACCTCGTTCATTTTCTCCCCATCCTTGAGTATCTTTGTCAGGATCAGACCACAACAAATCACAAAGCAAGCCAGTGTCAGGTACATCAGTTGGCTTTTCTATCTTTTTAATTTGTTAAATAGATTCTAATTCAGGTGACAGACCTCCATGCATGCACAATATGCGGTCATCAATTAACGCCGCTACAGGTAAACAGTTGAAGCAATCAATAAAGAGTTTCCACAATTTGATATTGTATCGTCTTTTGCCTATGTTAAATCATAAGTACATTCATCATAAAATCCATAGATTCTGTTGATAGACGAGCACTCGTGGTTACCGCGAAGCAGGAAGAAATTTCTGGGATATTTGATCTTATATGCCAGCAGAAGGCAGATAGTTTCAAGAGAAAATTTACCACGATCGACATAGTCTCCCAAAAATAGATAGTTGGACTAAGGAGGATATTTTCCGTGATCGAACAAACGCAGTAGATCTGGATACTGACCATGGATGTCACCTAAATTACTAAAACTGTACCGCACACTTTGAGGGGAGCTTAAAGTTAAAGGAAGATGGGCTGCTGCATAAAAATTTCTTTGGATTTATGGCAGAGTCCTTTAATTTACCCTTCAAGGAGGTTGACTTGCTTGGGCACTTTCGAGTTTTTGACGGAGAGTAGTTTTTCGATGATGTTGTCAACGTTGATCTCTATTTTGCGATCCATTTATAATATAGTTCAAATTGAGTCATTCATTAGCCAAACCAACCCATAAAATTGCATTTTAAAACACGATTTTATTTGTAAATTAATGAGATTAAATGAGAAAAGTGCCAATCAACATCATTTAGAATTGTGGGTGTCTGTCATAGGTTCTCAGCTCCCATCCATCTCTTTGCTCCTTCGTAACTAATCTTAAAAACTTCCTCCTGATTTAGTCTCATAGAGCTGCCGAGCGAGAGCTTTGTAGGAGTCTTTTCTATTTCAGTTTCTAACTAATTTTTGATCTTATTTCTACCATTGAGGCTTAGTTCTCGTCGTTTTAAGCCTGATATTTTATCAATTGGCAGCATAGGTATCGATGATTCTACCTTCTTTGTTCCACTCCTAAGCTGCAACAACTTCTCCTTCTCTACTTTTTAAAAACGATTTCCTTTAATATTTCCTTCCAAAATAGGATTGTTGTTTCTGAGACTCATCTCCCAGTAATGCACTACATTATTATTAATGATATCAGTTTTGTATCTGTTAGGGTGCACGTACAGAGACTTGATATTGCTGTCCATTATTATCGGTGTTTTTTTATGAATTTCGTTTTTGATGCTCAGTTTTTTCCTCTCCCACACTTCTTGATACTCTTTATATCGTTTCAAATTTTTAGTGTGTTTGGTTAGTTCAGTTACTTGATCCTGATGGAGAGTAGAAAGCATATTTTCTCTGTTTATGGTGGTATTCATTTGATTCTTGGAAGTGTATGTTTGGTTTAATGGAGTGAGTTATTTATTCGCTGTATTTGTCTTTGAGATGCATTTTAGCAGTAATATTGTTTTTTGAGATCAATTTTGTGCGAAATTAGACTGGACCAACGAAATCGTAGGTTTCAGCATTTTCTCTGACTTTGATTTT
>Ga0194117_10002833_pt1 | contig 18012 bp, 16 predicted proteins | sample TA2MahsurfametaG_FD_160579 | JGI IMG/M metagenome (GOLD analysis project Ga0194117, IMG submission 160579) | Freshwater microbial communities from Lake Tanganyika, Tanzania - TA2015009 Mahale N1 surface | ecosystem: Environmental > Aquatic > Freshwater > Lake | place: Tanzania: Lake Tanganyika...
TCATAGTTGTTTGAGTTCTCTCTTCAATTGAAATACCATAATTTTATGCAGTTTTTACAAAAGTTATCTAATCCGGACTAGAAGCTTGATAATCTTTTTTGGTGCGATCTTCATTGAAAACGGGTGTCACATTGTGGCAGAGTGCAAGAGCAGTCATAATATTTTTCAAACTTCTCTCTTTAGAGTCAATAGCATCAGAAATCTCGTCATAGTCTTTTAAAATGGCTATAATATCTTTAGATTATTCTTATCTGAATTTGGTTTGATCATCAACAGATATTTGTTTAAATAACATTTAGTTTTGAGTGAGGGTGCCTGTTTTATCAGAAAGTACATATCTAACTCGACCAAGTTATTCAGGGCAATTACTGTTTCGGGTCACTGCTCCTTTTATTGATTAGTCTTTGTTTACAAGATAGGCATAAAATAATTTGGCGAAATCTAAGTTGACTCTCATTGAAATCGGTATGATGGAACTCAACAAAATAAGCATTCTCATAAATTGGATTGGGATGTAAGTTAGCTATGTTTTCTGCAGAAAGACAAAAGCTCCAGTGAGCACAACCATGATCAAAAAGAGAACTTTTGACAAAAAGTTTATCTATAAGTCGAGAATACCGAATTTAGTTCTCGCACTTGAACCTCCCATTGAAATTCTTGTCTCTCTGCCAACGTAAATGACGAGACCTATCACTGTTCCATTTGTTAAAACAGTTGTCGTCCACATTGTATTTTCTAAAGTGAGTTTTTATGGTTGTTCTGTAACTGTGTTTGTTATTAGGGCTTAAAAAGTATAAATTTCTCCTGAGGGTGGCCTAAAGTAAAGTATAGAAATACTTGGCTTTGACATCGTATTCATTTGAGAATAGTGAAAAGTAGTCATCTGGGGACTTAATCAAATTTTGAGTCATTTTTACTGCTTTTCTAAGCTTCCAATCAGTCTATCCATCTAGCTGGTCAGTTTTTAAAAATAAAAGGCCTTGGTCATTATCTGAATAGAGTATGATCATATCAGCTGGGACTCTATCTCCTCCTTCTAGCTTGACGATGTCACCAACTCTCAAATCTTTACTTTTTATTCTCTAAAGCCCGTGACTTCTGATAACATCGTATTGCTTAGAGTTAGCCTATTTTAAGTATTTAGTACTTAAATGTCTCTCTTATATGTATTGAAGTCATCATAGGCCTCTTTTCCCATAGTGAGAGTGAGAACCATTATAAGTGGGCCGATGTAGGTGATAAAGAGTCCAACTTTAAGAAGCTAGATGAGTTGAGTGAGTGCAGTGATGAGAAAGAAGAGATTGAAGAAAAATTTGAACTGATTGTAAAGAACTTTGGGTATAAAAGTAAACAGATTGTATTTGGTATTTTTGACCAGATTATTTTGGTTGTTTTGAGGTATAACAGTGCCATCTAGGTAAACTTTACGTTTCACATCCTGAACTTCTTTAAATATTAACTGTTTCAATTTGTTTAGACAGGAGGGTGTGGTTTAGGGATCTTCTTATTCCGACTATGGTGGAATGAGTTGCTATTCGAGCTATGAATCGCGATGAGTGGCCATTTATCTTTAAGAAACAGATTTATATTTCATATAAGAAACAAATTTTCATTATAAATATTCTAATGATTTTTTACGACTGTGTCTTTCTTATAATACCATTAATAGTCAAAACTAAAATATTTTTTAGAGCAAACATCTTGAAGATCTATTTTCTTTTTTTGTAGAGGCAAGGTATTTTAGTTTTTTAGATGATCGAGTAATCAGAACAATCCATTAGTAATTTTGAAGTACCCAAAAATAAAGGGAACGTCTTATTTCGAATTAAAGAGTGGCAGGAAAGTATAGAAAATGATGTAATTTTATTTCCTAGATGCGTAGGTTTTGAGTATTATAAATTTTCAACAGAATAGTATACAACAGGAAAAAATAATAAAATCAATAGTTAGAAGGTCTTATAGTTTCTTCAACTATATTTGTACTCTGATTGCTAGTTCGGCAAGAAGTAGCTTGCACTTTTCTTCTTGCACTTTTTCTTCCCAATAACTTCACTTCAGATGATTCTATGGCTGTATTTTAATCTTTAACAATGTCTTTGGCCTTGGCTATGATCCTTCGACATCTGTTCTTAGATTTGAACTTGGAGACAAGTTCTTCTATAAAATGATTAGCTGGTGAACTAGTGAGACGTTCGAGATGTGAGTTAGAAGAAGCATGTTCTAAGTAATTTTGATATGAGGTTTTGCATAATTGGCAGTAGGAAGAAGGTGGGGAGTGTCTGTTTAAATCCTGGATAAAAAGAGTTTAACATATGTGATAGATTTTTCTTCAGCATTTTGAATCTGTTCATCAAATTTGATTTTCTCAAAGGTAATGTTTTATCTGTAAAAGCGCTTGATTAAAACATGGTTACCTCATCTCTGGGCAGTAGGAATGCAGGTGTGAAGTGTTGTCTGTCCGGGTTGAACCGCGGCATAATTGACTCTTCCAGATGGTTGGGTCTAGATGATGGGAGAGGTACTTGATGGTAGGTTAAAAGTTGACATCAAGAAGGACATCGTTAGGAGCTGGATTGATTTTGACCAAAAATAAGTGATGAGGGTTTGGGTTAACTGTTTGATTCTTTAGCATTGGAATTATAAATTTAGCAATCTGCCCTTCCATTATTATTTAAATTTATTATTTGAAGTGGTCGCATTAACAGTTTGCTTCTCTATTTGCAGTCTTTTAAGCATGTTTAATAGAACTGTTGATATATAAGTATCTTGGGCGAAGAATGCCAACTTAATCTTAGTATATTTCTGAAAAGAATGAATTGTAAACTATAAATATGGGTTGATGATAAAGATATTTAAAGCGATGTTAATCGTTATCTATTCATAATATTTATTTTTGATAGTATAAGTACTTGATTAGTTATGTTCACAATAAATGATTATGATAAAGGTGTAATGAGATAGCAGAATATTTTATCGCGAAATAGCCAATTAAATACTACTATTTTATCTGATCAATTTATTTCTTATTTCTAGCACCTCGTGAAATGTTGGTATGCTTTCTCCTCCTCAGAACTATACTCGTCGTCGATTTGAGCTGCATTTTTGTTCATTGTTTCGACCACGAATTTTTGGTTTATCAGGACGGATATTGCACTCCAAAATGAAAAAAATAGAAACATGAGGGCTGGATTTTGATTTAGTAGTCGGGCTTTTACTATTGGGAATAAAAGGATAACTAAAGCTAGAAAGGCCCAGTTCGTCATAGTAGAGTAGGGTAGAAAAGAGGGCTTTACTATTTTAGGAATGTACAGCCAAATGATCGGAGCAAGACTGAGACCGAAGTTGGCCATGAAATAGATAAAAGCTATCATCAATAAAGTTACTGAAAGCTCAGGTTGTTCTTTTTGGATTGAATAACCGATAAAAATAACCAAATTTGATATAGCGAAGCCAATCGTACCAAATTGCAAAATGGTTTTCCTTCCGAATTTTTTCAACAAAAGCGAACTGACGATACACGTTGCCATTTGTTAGAAGTTCAATATTGAAGGGAGGATAGCTTTATAATTGGGCAAACTTCCTTCTGCGATTTCTCGTGCGTATGTTCCAACTGCACTGATACCTACAAACTGTTGAAGGATGGCTAAGTGTATGGCTACAAATCTGGCTGTTTTAGGAGTATAGTGTTTTTTGACTTCAGCTTAATTTTAAAAATTTTGTAGATCACTTATTTTAATTCTTCTCAATTTTTGGAGTTTGAGTTACTCGAATATTTAACCAACATACATGTCCAGATAGATCTATCTGAGGACATCCCTAGCTTAGTTGTCAGATTGATGGGCAATAAGGTAAGCAGGGGTTTAAAACCTAAAAACTGTCCAAAGACATAATGTTTGAATAGTGATAGTAACCAAAGGAACACCAAAGATTAAATACCAAAATGTTTAGCCACTTTAATCATTCCTTATCAAACTTAAGATGTAAGTCATAATACAACCCAATAAAATCCCGAACGCTATGAAAAGTTGATGAAAAACTCCGAACATACCTGAAATTTACAGTGGCACAATTTCTTTTATGATAAGAGGCACCATAGCACTATAGATACCTGCACAAATGCCCTGTCCGAACCTCAAGAGCATGTAGACTTTAAAATCGACGAAAAAGATGAGCACTCCTAATATTAAAGCTACGTAGTTTATACACAATATAGAATTTCTATATTTACTTAAAAATACCTTCTAGTAGCATGATGGATGAAATATGAACTACCGAATGCTCCCAAAATACCACCAAGAGGTACACAAAATGTGAGCAGACCCTCAGTATCAGGTCGATTCATATTGATTTTGTACTTTTACATGACTACGCCGAAATCGATGACACTCAGATATATGAGAGAGTAGCCGAAGTAGAAAGAAGACAGACTGTAGTTGATGACAATCAGCATAATTTTGAGGAATGACCTGTATCTTTTCCTGTTGGCTAAGTTAATGGGTTGGTATTCGAGATTTGTGGGGATTTAGAGAGGTGGGTATTTTTTGTCTTAAATCATTATTGGGCAAAGTTTATAAGTGACAAAGAAACGGATCATTTGACATCCAACAAACTACTATTTCAACCTCCGCAATTATCAATCATTCCAGTATTTACAATCAGTTCAAAAGTGATAAAGAGATTACTTTTAATCTATTGTTGATTATTTTTGCACTTTATCCATCAGGACATCATTAATCCATCATCAATGACTATCCTTATCAAATTATGGCATAATCTCCCTACATGTATGTAAATCTACATTCAAGCAAACCCGCAATCACACCAAGCAGAATTGTTAAAACCAATGAATAAATATTTTATAATTATCTCTAAAATAATATTATGGTGAAATCAACTCCCCTCCTCAAAAAGCGTATTGTCAAGAAGAGAACCCTCAAGTTCACTCGTTTCCAATCTGACCTCTATGGAGGAAGACTTGCTGAAAGCTGGAGAAGACCAAGAGGTAACTCTACCTACATTCAGGCATTGATAACAGAATGAGAAGAAGATTCAGAGGCAACAAAAAAATGCCCAAAATCGGATACGGATCAGATAACACTACCAAGTACTATCTTCCCAACGGACTCAAAAAATTCGTTGTGCACAACGCCAAAGATCTTGACGTCCTTTTGATGAACAATCGTACCTTCTGCGCTTAAATCGCTCACAACGTCAGCTCACGCGTACCTTTTGTCTTAGTTAGAAACGTGCCGAGATTGTTAAACGTGCCCAGCAAATCAGAGTCAAGGTGACCAACTCACGCGGTAAGGTCAGAACTGAGGAGAAGAAGCAATAGGCATGATGTCACTCTATTTAAATTCTCATTAATCTCCTATAATTTAATATAAATCATTATGTCTAAATAGTCAGGACTACTCGTTGGAACACTTATCTTCATTATATTGGGTGTCGTCGCTGCCTTAGTCTTCTACAACTACATCCGAATGAAGAGTCCACCACATGCAGTTGATGCCAATCGCAAGTAGAAACTTCTTTAAGTAGAGTGGGAATGGTCTCAGTGCTGATCGCTACCGTAAGTATGTGGATTATGTGGGCATGTACTTACATGCATCAGATGAATCCGATTATTCAACCTTTGATGATGGCAAAGAAAACCTGATACATAGTTATTTTAGCTTAAATACTATAGTTAGTAACATAGTAGAGATAACAATCAAAACATTCTTGATTTAGATTTCTAACTTTGATGATAGCTCGGACCGATGTGCTGCTCCAACATCTCTCTGAGATGTGTGATTTCCCTCAAAAATTATGTGCGAATCTACTGGCCAGAAGGCAGATAGGTCAACTTTTACTCGTCGATTTTCTACTGCATGAATAGATCGAGCACTAGGTGTTTGTAGACTTCAGTCTCCTCGTTGTTGGATGGTTTCGGAAGGGTAGTTCTTGTTTTGGCGAGCAATTCTTTCCACCAGCTCATTTCTTTGATACCTGTGTCATTGATGTTGACAGCTCGATTGAAAGCCTAAATGGCACGTTCACGTGTCTATTTATGTTTCCTCTAAACCATGAGATATATCTCTTTGAACTAATCCTCAATCTGCTTAAGAATGGCATTGTACTACACTTCCAAAGTCTTCTTATTTTTTCTCATTTCAACATCAATATATTTAATTCTCTCTAACTCCTCATCCAAAATCCTTAGATTATCCTCATTATCCTTCGCAATACTTCGAACTGAGTTCTTGCTAGGTATAACTCTGTGATCTTTGTGTATGGCACTTCCATAAATACAGTTCACACATAGCAATTTGTATTCGTTTTAGCAATAGAGAGTAATGAAGTTGTTATGGACTAGACATTTCTGAGGGAGTTCGTTCTAGTATGATACTCTATAGAGTTATAGGCAAGTGCAGAAGTTTTCTTTGCGGCTGTGCAAATTTTCGATATATTATGCATGATCTTCTTGGAGCAGAACAGAAGCTTTAGTAGGGGAGCCTTGTTATCGCATGTTGGTATAAGTATTAGGGGAGTATGGGAGTGGTTTACGTTCTTTGCGGTTTGACATAGATAAATTTTAAGATTATAATTATTACTCTGTTCACAAATACAGTATTTTAGCCCTAGTTTTAAGTATTGTTTAACTGAACTAAGTAAATATGTTTGTTTGATACTGTTAATTCCAAAATCATCTATTTCTCTATTAATAAAATGACATAATATCATTCCTCCTTGGTAGATTTATACCCTGTCCTTAAAATAAGATCCCATAGAGGTGAACTAACCCCATATCCAGCATCTTGCCCAGAAAAATGATGTTTATTATGATATTTTTGTAAACGATGAAACCAGCTGCCTTTATGTTTGGTTGTATCAACATGGTGTAAAGCATAGTGTGTGATATCATAGATCACGTATCCAACTAAGATGAATGAGTAAAATGTTGAATACATTATCCAATCTTGAATTACAATTACTTTTAAGAGAGTATAGTAACCGATTGTTAAGATGATGATCACGAGACCAGGAGGTAACACTAATCTGTCACTAAGTTAATCTAGAATTACGGGTCATTTGGAAGCATATGATGCACACCATGTAATACATAGTGTAAGTATCTACATACTCGATTGTCAGGTAAATAACTTTCAGAATGGAATAAAAATCGATGGATAGTGTACTAAAGCAAAGTAAAGAAAAGGATACCTGCTATGGCAGTGAGGATAAATGTGGCAAGATTGAAGTTCTACCATGAAGGAACCAAGTAGAATAGATATGCAGAGATAAAAAAAGGAGCGAAAGGAACATGATACCATTTGTTATGGCTCTGGCTCTCCATGAAATCGGTTTAGAAGAACCTTGGAGATTAGACAAATAGCCAGTGAGGAGAGTTTACAACTTTCAGATAGTCTTGGTGGTTGAGGTCCCAAATCTGACTCATTAAGGGCTTGTCTAATTGTATCATACGTGATATTTATTGTTTGAAGGAGCCAATGGCCATAGTATTAGCCAAGGTGAGAGTGAGTGGGTAGTGAAATTTCATTTCTTCTTAAATATTTTTGCCATTGACATTTTGGAGTAAGACAGCTCCTCCGGGGTGATGTTTGGCAAAGGTGGTGACATCAAGTACATAATCTTTGTATACAACTAAAACAGAATCTTTTTGTTGAGCATGTTGCTTGACTTCCTCGAGACTGTTGAACTTGAGGTTGGTTTAATTTTTGGTCATTATAAAAATTATTGATAGAGTTACTACATTCAAATTTTATCTGTTAGCAACAAATCCAGTTTGGAGAAGATTTACGTTGAATTTTTATTTATTTTACAGGTAAAATATAGTTTTATATTATGATAAAGCATTTTCAAATACCATCAAAAAAGGGGTGCTCCATTGCTTGTTTAGCTGTTAACCTCTTTTTCTAAATTAACACATTTTTACATAGTCTAAACGCAGGAGTTTTTTGATTAAGTCGAGAGCCTACCAAGTAGCGTTTTCTTCATTTGATTTGTTAATGAATTAAGTGTACTCAGAGGGTTCTTCAGCTTTGATGTCACCATTTTCAAAAGCAAGTATAATATCGAAGCAGATGTTGTCTTTTCTGTGTCCTTTTCTCTCACTGAGCTTGTTCTCTTTTATGTAAGTTACCACCTGCTTTGCGCCAAGTAGTTTTGTTAGTTTTAGAATTTGGTCGATCTGATCATTTCCCACCAAAAATGGCGTCTTTTTGAAGATCTAACATTAAAAATAGAGTACCATTCCTGCCAATATCATTCCTACTGCCCAGCAATCAACTCTATAATCGTATTGAGAGTTAGAAAAGTAAAGCTCAGGGGCTTTATAGTAAGCTGAAGCAACTTTGGTGTTGTTTTCTTTAGTGGGATAATAGTATTCACTGAGCCCGAAATCAATAAGTTTAAGTTGTTTCTTCTAATGATTGATAAGGATATTGAAAGGTTTGATATCCCTATGCATTATGCCTTGAGAATGGATGTAATCAAGTGTCTAAATATGATATATTGTACCTCCAGCAATTGTTTAGTGTAGAATTTGATGTCACTCAGTGTGAGTTTGGGATATAGTTCTCTAAAATCATCGTACTAAAAATGTTCGGTGATGATGCTGGCAGTTTTTAGATGGGCGCACTTGACGATATCTACAAGTTTGATGATGTTGGGGTGATTTAATGATCTGAGGATGTGGTACTCCCTTTTAATTTTGACTGGATTGATGGGTAGCAATACTTTTACTGCTACTTTCTCTTTTCTTTTGACATTTTTGCCCTCGAAAACATGGGAGTAGCGACCACGTCCGATTTTTTGGGAGATGGTATAGTGCTATAGTTAGCTGGCTAGTGTAGATAGTACCCCCATGGGATGTCGATAGTGTCGTAGAGGGTGGCTTTGAGGTCTGTTTTTTTCATATTGGCGCTGGCGTAGGGATGGAGGATAAGTTATTGATTTTCCATTTTAAAATTCAAATAATAAAATCAGATGACTATCTATCATTTTTGCCATTACACGATTTGAGATCATACAATCCCATAAATATCTTCTCTTTGTTTGCCATAGTAATGCAGTCCAATATTTATAGTAAATAAAACCTTAATTTGGTTTGGTATGGCTGATGCTTTATAGTATGCATATTCAAAAATTTAATTATTTTTTAAAATGTCAGACTAAAGATAAAAGCTGCTACAGGAATACCAGGTCATCTATAATAAGCATGCCAAAGAATAAGAAAATCTTCGCAAAAGTATACACTCTGACAATTAGAACGTTTCGAATTGAGAGATAAGAAAAAGGAAGTCACCAAAACTGATAAACAGCTCAAGTCATTGCAATCTGTAGGACAGATGATTGGAGAGGTACTCAAAGAATTGAATACTTAAAAATGTATACTTACTCATAAATTAGATATCATCAAGGCTTCAAGTGGAACCAGAAACGTCGTCGGAGTCAAAGCTAAAATTGACAGATCAAAGTTAGTTGTTGGCGCAAGAGTAGCACTCGATCAAACTACCCTTACCATTATGAGAGTTTTGCCTAGAGAAGTAGATCCTATGGTTTTTAACATGATGAGCTAAGATCCTGGAAAAGTTGACTTCTCAGATATCGGAGGACTTGGAGACCAATTAAGAATTTTGAGAGAAACTATCTAACTTCCATTGACAAATCCTGAACTTTTCAAAAGAGTCGGAATTAAGCCACCAAAAGGTTAAAAACACATTATTTAGGATGTTTAATGTATGGTCCTCCTGGAACTGGAAAAACACTGATTGCCAGAGCTCTAGCTTCAAACATCTAAGCCAAATTTTTGAAAGTAGTCGCTTCAGCTATTGTTGATAAATACATCGGAGAATCTGCAAGAGTTATTAGAGAAATGTTTGGTTATGCTCGTGATAATTAACCTTGTATCATCTTTATGGATGAAATCGATGCTATTGGAGGAAGAAGATTTAGTGAAGGAAACTCAGCTGATAGAGAAGTACAAAGAACTTTGATGGAGTTACTCAATCAACTTGATGGTTTTGATGAATTGGGAAGAGTTAAAGTTGTTATGGCCACTAACAGACCTGATATCCTTGATCCAGCTCTTCTTAGACCCGGTAGATTGGATAGAAAAGTCGAAATTCCTCTACCTAACGAAGCAGCAAGACAGGAAATTTTGAAGATTCACTCTAAAACTATCACAGTAAAGGGAGATCTTGACTTCGAAGCTTTAGCTAAAATTTGTGAGTAATTCAACGGTGCGGATCTACGCAATGTTTGCACCTAGGCTGGTATGTTCGCTATTCGAGAGGACAGAGACTACTGTATCGATGAAGATTTCATGAAGGCAGCAAGGAAAATCAGAGACAACAAGAAACTATAGTCCAAATTGTAATATCAAAAAGTCTGATCTTTGAATAGTGAATATGGATTGTAGCATGTTTTAGTTTTTTTTTTTTTCATTAATTAAATTGATAAATATTATAATTTAACATTATGGAGGACAAACATAGAATCGCTATTGTCAACCCTGAGAAATGTAAGCCTAAGAGATGTAAACAGTAGTGCAAAAAAGGATGCCCTGTTAATAAAACAGAAGCACTGTGTATTGAAGTTATGCCTACTTCAACTATCTCTTCCATCTCATAAATTCTTTGTGTTGGATGCGGTATTTGTGTTAAAAAGTGCCCCTTCTCGGCTATAAAGATCATCAACGTTCCTAAAAATATGGATAAACTTACAACCCATAGGTATGGAAAAAATGCATTTAAACTTCATCGTCTCCCTGTTCCTCGACCAGGTCAAGTTTTAGGCTTAGTCGGTATCAACGGTATAGGAAAATCAACAGCTTTGCTAATATTGGGAAACAAGCTTAAACCAAACTTGGGTAATTTTAGGGAGCCTCCAGAATGGTAGTCCATATTGAAATACTTTAAAGGGTCAGAATTGCAAAACTATCTAACTAAAATGTTATAGCTTACTTACAAACCTGCAATAAAACCTCAGTATGTTGATAGTATCCCTCGTAGCGCCAAGGGTAAAGTTGGAGAGTACATTATGAAAAAGGATATAAATGGACTGAGCGATAAATTAAAACATGATCTATAATTGTAGAAACTCTATGAGAGAGATATATCTGAGTTGTCAGGAGGTGAACTACAAAGATTTGCAATGATGATTGTAATGATCCAAAAAGCAGAGGTTTATATTTTCGATTAACCTACTTCCTATCTGGATGTTAAACAAAGAATAAAGATGGCAAAACTTATCAGAGGGCTTCAAACTCATGATAATTACATCATACTCGTCGAACACGATCTATCCATTCTAGATTATCTTTCAGATTTCATCTGCTGCCTCTATGGGTAACCTGCAGCATATGGTGTTGTCACTATGCCTTTTACAGTGAGAGAGGGAATCAATATTTTCTTAGCAGGTTTTGTACCTACTGAAAACATGAGATTTAGAGATGAGGAGCTTAATTTTAAGATCAGTGATACCTTTGAAGATCTGAAGATGGATAAGTCAGGTTCATATAAGTATCCTAAATTGTATAAAAAGCAAGGAAATTTCGAACTGACTGTTTAGCAAGGATCATTCAAGACTTCACAAATTACAGTTTTACTTGGATAAAATGGTACTGGAAAGACGACATTTATCAAGATGTTAGCTGAAGCAGGTAAGAAAGGTAAGGGAGAAAAAGGAAAGAAAGAATAAACTGAAGACAATAAATACGAGGTACTTCTTGTTCTATGTAGATACCTTAAATGAATATCAGTTATAAACCACAGACTATTGCGCCTAAATTTGAAGGAACCGTTAGAGAACTCTTTTACAACAAAATTGGAGGTAATTGGGAAACTCCAACTTTTATTTCCGAAGTCACCAGACCTCTTAAACTATAAAATATCATTGATAATGAAGTTCAAAAACTTTCAGGAGGATAGCTTCAAAGAGTAGCTATTATCTTGGCTTTAGCTAAAGGAGCTGATACATATTTGATTGATGAACCTTCAGCTTATTTGGATAGCGAGCAAAGAATTATTACTGCTAGAGTTCTCAAGAGATTTGTCCTTAACAATCAAAAAACAGCATTTATAGTAGAACATGATTTCATTATGGCTACTTACTTGGCAGATCAAGTCATAGTCTACGAAGGAGAGCCAGGAGTGCAATGTAAAGCTAACTCTCCTCAAGGTTTAGTCGACGGTATGAACAAATTCTTGAACATGTTGGGCATAACATTCAGAAGAGATCCAACTAACTTCAGGCCCCGTATTAACAAGTTGAATTCTGTTCTGGATAAGGAACAAAAATTATCAGGAAATTACTTTTGTCTTTAGGAGTGATTTATATATAATCATGAAAATGTTAAATGAATAAATGTTCATAATACTATCCACTGTTATAGAGTAAGAAATAATGGAACTATCAATTATCGAAGGATATGATTCCTTTTTCTTTTTTCGAAATATTAATGAATCTTTAAATTTTGTTGTTGTATCTATTGAAAAGATGGGCTGCTATGCGTTTCCCTACGTGGGTTTTGAGGTCTATACTCATTGGTTCTTTTGATGTAGTTCGTAAAAACTCGATGCGAGATAAATTTTATGACTATCTCTGCTTTCTTTACTATAAATGTTTTTTCAATTTGTTTTTTCTATTGTATTACAAAATGCTGAAATCTGATTAGTCAGTCTAGGTTTAAAACGTGATTTGTTTAGCCTGACTACAAGACTTTAACTTAAATTTTTATTTTCGATTAAAAAGGCTTAGATTAGACGTAGATGTTCCACTTTCCTTTCTTTTTTCAAGAAGACTGTTTAAATAGTTATTATGTGAATGTTTCTATAGATTTGTTGTCTATGGTCGAAAGTTTGATAAATATGCGGTGTTAGAAAAAGGAGTTTCCATGTTTTAGAGATGTTCATTTCGTTTAAAAATGGGTGCTGTCTGAGATGTGAGCTAAAAATGCTGTATGGTGTTTTAAAAAGCATTGGTTTTGTTATAGCTAAGTGTTTGATTGTGATTGTTATGAATGTAGGGTGTGGAAGTGGAGTGGATGGGTTGTGTTTGTATGTGTTATTGATTTTGTGAGCGAAGTCTACGGGCTTCTGACTTTCGAGAATAGGTCCTTGAGAATGTTCTAAATAAATTTTTGTGCTATATTCTTCTATGAAGGTGATTGTTTTACAACATAAAGTTTATTATTACAAGTATTTTATTGTTTATTCTGAGCAATTGTTCAAGATAACTTAAGAGAAATTGTGATTACAAAGTACTTTTGATGATCGATATCTTGCTGGGAGTTATATTTATTTTGAAAGAATAGTAGTAGCCAATTATTAACCATTCTTTTTTATTTAGAAGTCAAATGCATTTTACAGAAACAACTATATCACTAACAACTGACTAAGGCTACAATTATGTTAAATCTAATCCATCCTTGCTGTCAATACTATTAATATTAATATTAATATCAATGTTCAAAATCGCCAACAGATTCTTCTACAGCAACATTAAAAACTTTACCAGCCTCTAATAACTTAACACTTACCTCAACCAAAACAGATATAATCACAGTCTAGTCTATTTCCGTTCCAGTTGGAATCCTCAATGCGAGGTGGCTGATCAGCAACTCTAAAAGTTAGCAGCTGAAAACAGATTTTTAGAGGTCATTAAAGTCGATAGTGATGTGGCACCTAAAATTGCAAGACATTATGGAGTTAAAAATTAACCTGAGTTTGTTTTTTGTCTCTATGGTGATGAAGTTTTGAGACAAATCGGACCCAACCAAGAGGGACTCAAACAAAAACTTGACAATATGGTCAAATTGGGATAGTCGACCAACAGTGATTTTCTCGGCCCCAATGAGAAATGGTTCCCCTATGGAACACGCTTCGAAAGATACTACATGCAAATCCTCCAACCTCTTTATGCCAGAAATGTTAGTGATTTGTGATAGCGAATAATGGAGCATTGCTGTATCAAAAACTTAAATGTTAGTATTAGATGCGTGTTAATATTTGCGAGTATATTTCATGTGATCATTCATTTCAGAAATCTTCACGATCAAGGATTCTGTTGCATTCTCTAAGAATCTCGTTTCTTTTGGCTCCCAAGTGGAACTATTCACCCAAATTGCACATGTCGAACAATTTTTTGTTGTGCTTTTGGAGCAGACTAAATCGAGTGGGAGTTACATTGGTGAAATTAATTGGTAGGTGAGGGGAATGGTGAACAGAGGCCACCATATCATTGCTTTGTTAACGTAGATTCTCCAAGAAATGAGTGCATGTGCGATGAAGAATGCATAGCCTGTACCTTTCAAAATGACATCATAGTTGTATTCTCTGAGTGTGGGAGTGTGTACCTTTTGGCGAGGTAAGCCCAATCTCGTTATTATTGAGTTCTGTAAAGATGAGAGTCAAAATCAATGATGTATCTTTGCAAGAATTATTTTCTGAGTTTACTGGCCTGAAGTTCTTAGGCAGTGTATCCTCTTTTAAACTCGAAGTCTTCCTTCTCTCTGATGAATCTTCTAATTTGTGCAGACATGGGGTGATGTCGATTTCAATTAATAAATAAATCACTATCTCGAATATGTAGTTATCAACAGACCACTTAGATAATCTAAAATAACAAGCAAATTTTTATTAAGAACTTTGATTTATATGGATTAAAGGAGGGAATATGGAGATGCTGATGGATGGATGAAATTAGGATAGTTTATAGTTTGCAGAGAAGATGTGTTAGAGATAATTAAAGGATTTACAGTTGATGATAGTTGTCTCGATAACTCATTTATCACTCTTGTAAAATGATATCAATTATTTGCCTAGATTTGTTTATAAACTTCTCAAATCTTTACTTCGCCAGTCCAGACAAAGTATTATCTCCAGGTTTTACTTTCCAGGATCGACTCAGATTAGAAACCACTCCAAGTACTTCTCTCTTCTCTAAAAAGTTCGAATCTAAATACTAAAAATGATACCATCAGAATCGAGCAGAGAGAATAGTATGTCAGATTGTTGAGAACTTACATTGTCTGAAGTTAGATTTAAGATATTTTTTAGTTATTTTCTGTTGATTGCACCTTTTTCATTCAGTTTTTCTTCTATCTACTTCTCGTTGAAAATAAAATTAGAATGAAAGTTTACATATTCTTTTTGGTTGATTTTAAGATTTTTTATTTTTTACTCAATCCAATAGATTTTTCTCAAAAACTTGCGTTTATGATTGTTTTCCGTATACTTGACAATGCTCCTCGCGAAATCAACTCCATCAATAGCATCACCTTCAGTTTTAAAACTCTTAAACTCAAAAACGAACAATTCTTTAAAAAGTTCTTTTTTGAACTATATGATTTCTTGCAAAGAGTATGAATTTTTATTTTTGAACATACTTTAGGTCATTCTTTTGCAGGTATTATAGTTATCGTCTTTGCTGGCATTGAACTGACGTGATTCGATATAAAGTGGCTAGCGGATAAATCCATCGTTATGTGTGCAGATATATTGTAATAGGACTTATTAAGATTGAGCATACGCTATAAAAACGATTATTTGGTTATATTTTTGATGTTCTTCTTTTTGAAGAATTCTTAGAAAGGTTCTTTCTGTGCATACACGAATCTCACGAAATTAGAGTAATCATAGATCTAGAAATTGCCTTCTTTTCCCATCAGTTTGATGATATTCTCGGGACGATAGGTTGCAATCTTCTAGTTATCCTGCATATACCAAATCGTACTATCTCTGAGTAGTTATAAAACAAACAAGCCTTGAGCATATCAGACAGAGTCATGGTGTAATGTTTGTTTTCATCGATTTTGGCAAAAACTGAAAATATTTTTTATGGTGGTGAGTATCGCCGAATTTTGTCTTCGTATTCTCCACGTATGATTTCATAGATGGGAGGTTGTGATGAGAGTGCAACGGATGAGGTGAGTCCACAGACAGCTGCGAAAGCAGTGACCAGTTTGTTATATCTCATTGAAATTATAAAAAAAATTGTCTATAAATAATCCAAAATATTATCAGATGTTACTTCTGCTCGATCTAAGTTAACGTCTTCTTGATTCTCGTAGTTTTGATTTGAAGTATTTATGCTGTTACAGCAGTTACTTGCTATTGCTAACCGGTACGTAATCTTATTAATTATAATAGTGTACACTAAAGGGACTGCCTTGAAGCTACTGGTTCCATTCGTAGAGTTTATCAATCAAATCAGTAGTAATTAGCCTTCCTCCTTTGCACATATTATATTTTAGCAACTTTAATTTATGAATTCCCACTACCTTGTTGTAATCTACGATGATTGGTGAGCCGATCATCCCAAATTTAGTGTCTATATTGTGGGCAATCATATGCCTGTCAATATAAGTATCCAGCTCGCGACTAATATTACCCTCTATCTTGGGATTTTATATTTGTTTACCTTAGTGGTTTCGGCTGGGATATCCGTATACAGAATATTTTTTTTATGTGTGAGTATAGTTGACTGCAAGTTATAAATATTCGAAATGTTTTGTTTGTATATTTTTTGATAGTTTGAGTAGACAATAGTCATAATAAATGTCTTCTAACAGATCTTAGTTTTTCGTTTTGCGGGAAAACTTTTGTATGCTAAGGTTTAGAGATTCAGGATTGATTCTGAATGATTAGATCGGTATTTTTTATCTTTTGGAAGTTTGGGAAGTGGGAATAAAGAAAACTTTTATTTTGGGGTTGTTACTATTAAAATTTTAGATCTGTGGATTAAAAATACTATTGAAAGACGTCAAAACAAGATTGTTTGAAATGAGGAATGCAGTATTGACTCCGTTTTTTTGTTTATCTCCCAAATACTAAATCACTATCTGCCCTATACAACAGTAGGGAAATTTTTAGTACCTATTTTCTTCGATTATTTTAGTAGGAATTAATTTCTCTCTTTAGGAAGCAGTTCTGATTAGTAATCTTGAATGTTCTAAACTTCTTTACTTCAGGTATTAGGTTACTTGTATAGTTTGCTTTGAGTTCATTTACATTTACCATTTTCTGAGGTTGTTTATCATATCTTTGTTTACTAAAACACCGATATTGTAAGGTTTGTTCTTAACACCTCCTTTATGAATGGAAACAACCTCATGCTACTCTGTAATAATGGGACTTCCACTTTGTCCAGACTTGGATGGCAATGTATGTCTAATTTCCATTTATTTAGGGTCTATCTTTATTATGGAAATCTATGTTTGTCCTCTATACTCGATCTGCCTTCCAGTTTGAACTTTTCCATCACGCATAAAGCCCTAATATCCGATGATACTAATCTGTTCTCGATCGTTTGTCAACTTCTCTGACAACTTAAAGTACTTACCGATGATAATATCTCTTTATAGCTTCAGTAAAGCATAGTCATATTTTAATGATTTTTTATCTTTGAAGTAAATTTTCTTGTATTCTTATGGAAACTTCCAGTCGATCACTTTGATTGGATCTTTTAACTACCCATGGAGCATATGATAAAATTGTAGATCTATATACTCAGTTAACAAGTTATTGTTTATTATGTTGTGGGCGACTGTCAGTACAAGATTGGGTGAGACGAGAAAACCTGTTCCATTATATAGTCTTGGTTAATTTTAGTATCTTTTAAAAGCTACTGCTCCAATAGCATTGTAAGGAAATGTATCAAGATCTTATCGATTAACGAATTCTGCAGTACCCTGATCCGTGTCGTTTTAGTCTATGAATTATTATTCTTCGCTTCGTTAGGATTCATAGGAATACGAAGAATCAGAATCTTACATACGAGTAATAAGTATAAAGTTAATACTAACAATATAACCCAAATTAATAAACAAAGTTAGAGTATATAAATTGAGAGGTATTTATAAGTGATGTATTTAGTGTATGGATAAAAACATAATGGGATACACTTCTCGATTTGAGCGTGTCATCCTTCGCGCAGGGGCCATGCTAATCTTCTCTGTATTGTTCCAATTTTAACTGATGTTCCCGAAGGAACTAACTAACACGT
>Ga0194117_10002842_pt1 | contig 17964 bp, 11 predicted proteins | sample TA2MahsurfametaG_FD_160579 | JGI IMG/M metagenome (GOLD analysis project Ga0194117, IMG submission 160579) | Freshwater microbial communities from Lake Tanganyika, Tanzania - TA2015009 Mahale N1 surface | ecosystem: Environmental > Aquatic > Freshwater > Lake | place: Tanzania: Lake Tanganyika...
TTTTTTAAGTAGGAAAGTGACATATTGAGGCAATAATGTGAAATATTGAAGCAGGAGAATGACCTATTGAAAAGATAATTAGGGACTGCTACTTTACTTATGGAAACTCCATCTGATCCAGAAAAGTTACTAAGATAGACTAACTCTCAGCTAAACAAAGAATTGAAAACTCTCAAAGATGAGTTTAGAATAACAATTTAGCAAATATAAGGATTACAAAATTAGCTCATTGCTAAAGAAGAAGAGTTAAGACAACTAAAAACTGTGGCATAAGAAAAAGGAAATGGTAGTTTCATTTCAAGAGAAAAGGATTCAGTTCAAAAAGAGTTAAAAGCTACAAAATAAGAGTTAAAAAATACCCAAAGAAAACTTCATTAATTCTAAGAAGATCTATCCCAGAAAAATACTGAAATTAAAGAACTTAAACAAAAGAGAGTGAGTTTTGAATATAAATAACAGATGGAGTAAGCTAAAAATTAAATTGCTTAACTTCACAAATAAAACAAATTATTAAAAGAAGAACTGAAAAAGGCCAATAGAAAATATGATGAGATTTAAGAATAGTTGGCAATCAAAAATATTGAACTAAAAGATTTCAAACAAAAAAGATTGGGAATTTAGGCAGAACTCAAGCACTAACAAGACATCCTTAATAACGATATAGCTTATCTAGAAAAAGAACTAAAAACTACCAAGGATTAACTTCGAACCACTCTAAAAAAACTTGATTATGTTGAGGAAGAATTAGCTGTAAGGAATACTGAATTTAAATAAGTCAAACAAAAACAAAGTTATTCTTCGTAAGAACTAAAAACAGAAATACTTACACAGAGAGACTAGATAATTGTTTTGACTAAAGAAAATAAAAATCTTAAGTAAGAACTTAGAAATTGTAATCGTGCTATAGATGATCTTTCCTCAGAAGTGGAGAACAAAATGAGTTAGATAAGAGATAATAAGCAAAAAATTGCAATTAAATAGGGTGAGATATAAAAATTGAAAGCTGAATCTACTGCACAAGCTAAAGACATCAAATAACTCAAAGATTAGTTGAAAAAATCTTTGAGATAAATTGATAAAACAGAGTAGTAGATAGCTACAAAAATAGTTGAATTAAGATAAATAAAGAGGCAAAGATAGTAATAAACAAAAAGTTTCCAACTTAAACTTTAATATGCCCAAAAAGAGGTAGCTCAGTTTAAAGGTTTGCAATAATAGCTAAGAAAAGTTAAAGAGGAGAACAAAAATATTCAAGGAAAATATTAAATTTTAGTTGATTAGATGGCTGAAATCAAAAATAAAGAGAAAAGCTTATCAGACTCTCTGAAGTAAAGCACTAAGTTGTTGAATGAAAAATAAAAAACTATAGGTCAGATCACAACAAATCATAAAAAAATTTAAAACTAGCTTTATAAATCGATTGCTCAAATATAGGATTAAAAGAATAAATTAAGCTAGTTTGTTGAAAGGTCAACTTATTAGAAGAAATAATATGAAGAGGCTTTGAGAGCAAGGGAAGAAGCCATTATTGCCTTGGAAAAACATTATAAACTCTAACTAAACTAAGTGACTGCGAATCTTATAAAACTCAAATAAGTACAGGAACTTAATGATATTAGAGCTGGATAGTTTAAGCACATGTTGGAGGACGAGCAAAAAATTAAGCAATAGTTATCAAATGAAGTTGAATTATTAAGAGTTAAAAATGATGAATTACAAGAAGAGAAGAAATAGCTTTTCAAAATAATTGATTAAAGAAAGGCAAAAGACGAAGAAAATATAAGAATTTACAAGGACAAAGTTATTGAAGCCTAAAATTATTCCAGTGTGCTTCAATAGAAGATAGTTCAACTTGAAATTTAACTCAATTACTAAAAAGACTATCATGGAAAATATGAAGATAGTATCAAAGAGTTAACTTAAAACAGAGATCGTTTATGCATGGAGTTATAAGAACTTAAGTCAGGTTTATAAAAGTAGAAATAGAAAGTAAAAGAGCTCCAATTTGAAAATTAAAAAGCTAAAACTTTTAAAAAGTAAGTTGAAGTACTTACACTTCAGTTATAGAGGATAGAGTCTAGTACTCGTTAATATAGAAAATAAATAGAGTAAATTTTGAAACAAAAGTAAGAAGTTGTAAAATAATTAAGAAGCGATTTATAGAAGAAACAATCTGATTTAGAAAAGCTATAAGAAAAATATGAAAAAGATATAGCAGCTTTGAATCGTTAAATCAAAGATTACTAAAGAAAACTTACTGCAAAGAACAAATAATGCAATGATATCAAAAAGTAATACGAAAGAAAAAGTGCAGAAGCTGATACTCTTAAAGATACGATCTAAAAATTGAATCGCAAACTTGCCTTTAAAAATGAATAATTTGAGAAATAGATAAAGGAACATGAAAAAACAACTGAAGAGTTCAATAATCTAAGAAGATAATACACTAAGATAAGAGCTTAAAAAGAAGATCTATAAAATAAAAAGGATCAACTAATTTATGAGAAAGAAACTCTATAACAGAAAATGAATTAGAAAAAACGGGAAATATAGCTAATACAAACTTAAAACAAGAGATTACAGACAGTCATCTAAAACTTAAAAAAAGAGACGTAGTTAACTAAAAAATAATTACAGGAAAGCAACTGGGCTTTAGAGGACGTTAACAGAACAAATGAAGAACTTTCAAAGGCTAATAAATAATTTGCTGAGAATTAATAACAGTTAACAACCAAAATATCCTAACTTTAAGGAAAAGTCTATTAACTTTAAGACTAAAATAAATCATATTCTCCAAGATATGAAGCACTCTTACAAAGAAATCGAGAACTCGATGAAAGAAACAAAGAACTAGCTGAAATGATTAACAAAGCTATTGAAATTCAAGCCTAGGCTTACAAAACAAATATTTTGAAAGAAGTGTAGATTAACACTGGCTAGATCATTCAACAAATCAAAGAATAGCAATAATTCAAACCAAAATCAAGAAGAAGAGAAGTTCAAAGTGTAAAATAGGTGGATAAATCAGAAATATAAAATTTACCCGAGTCCAAGGTTCCAGGAATAGTCAGTAAAATTAAATAAGAACCATACAATAAGCTAATGCAAGAAAAAATAAATGCCCATAAGAAAAAAGTTTCTGAGAGTGCGCAAAAACTTGCAGGTATCTTGTAACTCGGCCAAGGTGGAGATGACTAACATTAAGGAAAATCCTTCTCAAGATCAATTGGATTCAGAAGATAGGAAGATTACTAAAAAATAAACAGCCAGATGTAGAGTCTAAACAATCAGAAGCAAGAATTTATGCAAAAGATAAGTAATTTTGCTGAAAAGCTAAAATTGCTTTGATAACTAATATTATTAAAATATAATTAATCTACTTATGAGACTGTTACATTTATAAGAAATCTATAATACTTTTTAGCTTCTTTTTATTTAGTTGATTCATCTTTGGAAAAAAGATCATTCTGGTTTGACTGTAGAGAAGTTATGCAGAAAGGCAAAAAGGCGGTAGAAATCGACGTGTTCCTCAACAAAGCAAGTCTTATATTCGGAATCTTGAATATCTCGTTTCTGTTCAACAGAACGCACATGGCAAAGGATATATTCGTTGCTTTCACATGCATTTTTGCCCTCGCAATAGGGTATCACTGCATGCATTCTGAACTCCGCATTTTCATTTTCTTCAACGATATGGGCTCTCATCGCAGATGCTACGACATAGGTCACATAGGGGCTTCTCTTGGGTAAATCAGTTGTAAAGTTCATTTTTTTCCAACGGTACTTCTTTTTGAGCTATTACATTCTTGGGAATCCAAAATCTTGTCCCACTCCTTTACCTTTTACAAAATATATCATGCCATCTACGTTAAAAAATCTTTACTCACAGGCTATGAATAAATTTCTTTCGGATGGTTCTTGGGCTCATATTTTTTGAAGCCAAACTTTTCACAGTAGCTGTCTACATTCATCAAAATATGATAGTATTAATGTCCTTTAAGCCATCTTTTCTCCCAATCATAAGCAACTATCTAACTCTAAGGATTCATTTCTGCTTGATGGTCTATATCTGCCAAATTTTCAGAAGAGCTGTTTCTGAGGGAAGAGCTCATAATAAAAGAATGCGTACTAACTTAACACAACATAAATTTTTATTCATACCAATAAAATAATAAGAGTAGGCGGGACTGTTAACCATATTTAAAATAAAGGTAGTTTTCATTTCAAGATAAAAAAATATGAAGTTTAATGACTTATTTAACAAATAAACTGTTTATTACTTATTTCTTCTTTAAACGTAATAATTTAAGGAGATAAAAAAATAATTATTGGCTCTTTTTCATTCTAAATGATTTTTGACGATTTTTACCACTTATTTATAGTTTTCTTGGTCCATTTTTAATTTGGTTATCAACTTCTTGAAAATGATTGGATTTATAACTTCACTTTATGTACTCTAGTCCTCTTGAAATTTACTTGAATTATAAGCACATTTAGTCAAACACTACATGAAAGTGTCAAAGTCTAGAGGTTGACCTTTTCCTGTGCTTTTATAAATATCAGAAATTGTTTTGGGGAGTATAAATTCTGGACTTATCTGGAAGTCTCTTAATAATAAAGCTATGGCGTTGAGTTCTATTTTGTTTTTTTCCCAGTTGTAGTATGAAGTGTACAACTATCTAAATTCTCTTTAATGCTCGCTTACTATATTCTTTAATTCTCCTTTTTCGAGACTATTTTTGATCTATAGCATTTTGAGTTTTTACTGCTGCACATCCTCTTTTACTGCAATGTTTTATTTGGCTAATTTTTAGAATTGTTTGGCTTTTCGATCTCTAGAATTCTAAAGTTCTCTTCTCTTTTAACTCATAACATCTGCTCTTTTCTTGATATCTTCCTGATGCTTCTCAAAAAGTTATTTTTAACGTTTCTTCCTTTCTTATTGAGCTATTTCCTTTTGTCTTCTTTCTTATTCTTCTTTTTTGATTTTTTATTCAGCTTCCTTCTTTTTGTACTCATCAATCTTCAGCTTATTGTTATTTAGATACTGCTTTCTTTCTTATTATTTTTTCCTTTATTTTTAACGCTGTTCGGCCTATTATTTCTTTTTTTGTTACTATTTCAGTGCCTTTTATTGTCGCATTTTGGCTAAATTTTACTTCAATTGCTAAGCATACTTTTATCTTTTAATGGCTTTAATTTTTTATTATTCTAAGATTGCAGCTAGATCAACTTTGGGTTTATGAATAGCTCTTTGAGATTGACTTCTACGTTAACTTTTCTCTTTTCTTCTATTGTTAGGAGTATTTATCTTGGGATTATTCAAAAATTCATTTTCTTCGATTTTTATGTCATCTTACTTTATTTTTTGATATAACTCTTGTTTTATATTTTTGGGTTTGATAATTTTGGGTATTTGTATTAAATCGTATCTTTCTTTGATTTATACACAAGGTGTCATAATGTGCAAACTAAATAGCAAGAAATTTACTCAAGACATCGACTTATCAGCCAATCTGCTAGTTCATAGCCTAACAAAAATCTTTATTTTACTCCCCAATCTTGATCAGCAGGCTGATATTTAAGTTCTACTCGATTTTCTTTTATTTTTTTGTAGCCCTAAATTAACTTAAAATTACCTAGGGTATTTCGGATTAAAAATTTTCTTCATTTTTGAGTGCTTATCTTAGTTTGGTGATTTTGATATCTTCCTTGATCCTAAAACGATTTTCATAAAATACCTACCCATAGAGTAGATTTTTGATAACTTTTTACATTTTTAAACCAAAAGGTACTTACAGTGAATTTTTTTAGTTTTGAATGATGAAGTCAGTGATTTTGATTAAAAAATCATTAAATTCGGGCTATTAGATTCCAAAAAGAATATTCCTTTCCTTTCTTTTGTTATAATTTATTGAGGAAATAATATCGCTGACTATAAATTTGTTGATATCACTCATTCCTTTTTAGTTTAGCATTTTAACGACTTCAGTAAAAGACATCACTGAAACATTTTGTTCTTTTCTGTTGTTTTAATGCGTAGAGGAAATCAGAGCGTACTTTGAAAATATAGATTTGATGTCTTTGGCGTAGAGTTTTAAGATTACTTTCGCACTTTCTTTGTCAATTTGTTACAGTTAATCTAGAGTGTGAAAGTGATATGAAAGCTTAAGTTGTTTTGGTTTTACAGTTCCGAAATCGAATAGAATTTGTTCTTAACTTTGAGGAACTAGCTTCGCATAACCAAGTGACAAATTTCTCTGAAGAAGTTCTAGATTATTTGCACTCGTTCTTTCCTTAATCTTTTTTAATTCGATATCTTCCATTTCTTTTTTCTTATTTGCATCTCCTTTTATTTTTTATTTGATTTTTTCCAACTGTTACAGAGCTGAGGGACTTGCTTTGATTACATTTCTATCGATCAATTCCTATGTATTTGCCTTTTTATTCATTTTATAACCGATTCCTTTCTATTTCATGTATTATATTTCTTGATATGTTTATGTTCTTGTAGGTCTACTCACATTGGTTTACCTAATTGTCGCTTAACTTGTTATCGGAAGAGATATCTATTCTCTTTGATTTTAGTGAACTTTATATTGCAAGCAAAGTTCATCAACATCTCCATAAAGTTAAATCAAATATTTTAGCCCCTTATTCAGATGTTTTTTAGTTTAGGCCCATAATAAATAAAGACCTATAATTTTTTATTGAATGAATTTTGATAGATCTTGATGTTACAATAGTGTAAAGTGCTTTATGAGTTAAATTGCTAGTGATTTCTTTTGTTTATTGATTATAGTATCCTACTTACTTAGTTTCTTTTTGTTAAAAGTGAGAATTCCATACAAGTTAAGCGTACTGTCTATATTCTTTTTGATAAATTATATTATTGCTTATTCCTCACAAAAACGGCTTGTTAATACTTCAATTACCCGAATAATCAATTTGGCATAGATCACTGATTTTATATATAGTTTGCTTAAAAACTACAAATAACTGAGTGCATTTTCTGCGTCCATTCTTGGATGCTTGCAAAGCTATATTAAAAATTAGAAATCGAAAATGTTCAGAATGTAGCTTTGGCCTTATGTGTTTATGAGTTGTCTTAAAAGAGGCTCAACTAAGAATTAAACTGGTATTGTAGGATATTTCTTTAGCATGACTTTAAAATTTGAAAGTATTAATTCTCTTATTTATTCTTCTTCATGATTTTCAATAAGAAGAAAGATTAATTTTTTATAAAGAATAGGTGCTACTTTGTTCTTGTTATCTGCAAGGAAATGCAAAAAATCAAAGAGTCTTAAGAGAGCTGGTACTTTTATAGTATAGATATCTTTCCGAGTATTTCTTTTTAGTTATTAAATCCCTTTGATAAGAAGTTGTTCTGCATATTACTGATCGACTTCACTAGCATAGTATTTCCATAAGTTGCAAAGAAGTTACAAATACAGTATTTTAGTCTACTCATTTACTGGGTTTTATTCTTTATTTTTCTTCTTTTCAAAAGAAAGTTCGCTATTCTTGAGCCAAACATTTAACAAACCAGATTATTTGAGAACTGTTTTGCTTTCAGTGTTTGCAGTTAGTCCTTCTATAATTCTTAATACAATTTTGAGATATTCTTGTTCATTATTTATTGTCCTTTTAAGATGGATTTAGAAGAAGTCACTAAAAGCATCTTTGATAAGTGGGAAGAGGAAAGATGTAAACTAATTGACTAAATCAGGATGCCTCTTAAGACCCATGTACAAGAAATCAAATCCTACATTTTATTTACACAATATCTGATAAACAAGGTTTTTACTGTTGTACTTCAAACTCTATTGGATCATCAGTTCAAATAACTTGCAACCGTTCTTTACGATTTCTATTTTAGGATCAATTTACATGAATCTCGAGAAATGAGAGTCGGTTTTATTAAATCCAAGAAAAACTATGTATGTTTTTATGGATTTTTTTCGCAGAAAAACATGAGTTTGGGTATATGAGTGATGAATGTATCAAGCATGGTCATAATTTCAATGAAACTATTTTTAATACCCTTAACAACCATGTGAGCATAGTATTTACAATTTTAGCTAAAAGTTGAAAGTACTTGTTTTGGTGTCAAATTTAAGGAATGACCGATTATCATGATTGCCATTTCTATAAAGTTTTCTGCTTCATCATAATTCTGTAAAACTTACAATTTCTTTAGATTGATCTCTATATCGCCTGACTCTTCTTTTTTTTGTTATTTCTAAGTTAAGGACATGCTACTCTAGGGTTAAATCGTTTGTGTAAATCTAACAGAAACCTTATAAGTGTATTGAAGTTGCCTGCTGTTATCTATTTTTGAGTCTACTTTCCGATCGTTACATTTAATTTTGTAAAACTCTTGATACCTTTATTCTTACTTCCGTCAGGATATTCCAGTTGTAGACTTTGGCTGCAGGAGTATTGGACTGTTTGATCGAAAAAATCAAAGGTTAGTTGATGGCTGCACCATGTTATTTGGCCAGATACACTAATAATTTCGATATTAGAAAACCGCTTTTTAAATTGTCTGCAGTTTTAGTATCAAGTTCATAGTTTCCATTAGATTTGTATCTCAGATTTGTCGGCAAAACGCTTATACTACTCAGCCATTTGTATATTTCGTACGAAAGCTCTTCGGACATTATTATTATAAACCAAAATAATTCTAAAACTTTGCAACCTTTAATCAATCAGTTTAAAAGAATGGTAAAGGCGTTAAGAAAAGATAGAAGATATGATTATTTGAAAAGGTAAAGATAATAATTTTATTATTCATTAATGTTATAGCTCAAATAACTTTACTCGACAGTAATCAGAGAACCCCAATACGGAGTATAAGGCTACCACGTTGATAAGAAATATTTCGATAGTCGTCGCTCTCGAGAATAAAAAGTGCTTGCAATTTCAAAAGAACGTTCATCAACAATGAAGCCATCTCTAGCATCTAAAAAGTCAAATTTCTTGGACTAGATACTCAAAAAGTAAGCAAAACTCCCCGGACCATCCACTTACTCCCCTAAATAGTACGAGCGCAGTACTAAAAAGATAAAGGTTTAGTCTCCACCTAGACTGACCTATATTCAATAGATGCAAAGAATACAACAAAAGTACAATTTTCCTGCACCTGGTAAATATGATAAATTATAAATTGAGGTAGATAAAACCAAAAAACAAAGGAGTAGTCTCAGCAAAGCAGAAGTTTGTAACTATTTGGACAATTCGATGAGGAATTCAATTGAAATGCCCGGAGTAGGTTCCTATAATGCCAAGATACAACTGTTCGATAAAAAAGGAGTATCAATTTGGAAAAAACCTAATGAGGTAAAAGGTAAGAAAAGTATGAGTTAAAGAGGAATCAAAGCAGCAGAAGTGGGTACTTACAATCCAATCCCAGTTGCTTATGACATATTTGAATCCATTTCTCACTTAAAACAAAAGAAGAGTAAATCATACTTCAGCAAATAGTAAAGATTTAAAAATTCCAAAGATAAAACTGTACCCTTTTACAATGTAGGGAGTTAGTGGGGAATGAAAGATAAAATTCACAAAAAAGATATACTAAGTAGAGTTGGTTCTTCTCTTACTCATCATTCCATCTATTATTGATAACTTACAACTGTAGATAGGGTGATAGTCTATTGTAATTTATTTCACACAATTATTAATTAAGTTCAATCATTTAAAGAGCGTTAAAATTTATTATTAATTTACAAGTGCAATGAACTACGAATCATTCGGCTTTTCAGGAACAAAAATTATAGACTATCGCAATGCTCGCTATCAAGGCTTAGTTTCAAAAGATAATAAAAGGCAAGGATTTGGGATAGTACTTGACGATGATATGAATCTGTATTTTTCAGAGTGGAACAAAGGACAATTGAATGGAAAAACTCTAATTTTGCTTAGAAATGGAAGATACCTCTAGGGTAGTTGGCTATAAGGGGAAGCTCACGGTGCAATTAGTTTTAAGAGTAAAAAAATTAATCTCTATGCAAATTACTACAAAGGAAAAACTAAATAAATAATGGTTTCTTTCTACGAAGTAACAAATAATATTCTTTGCTTTTATGCCGAAGAAATGGAAAAGAAATCCGATCTTTAGGTTATCAGTTCTTAAAATTTGAGCAATGTATAAATCTATAAATAGTACATGAGTGATATCGTATCCAAACGATGTGGAATACTTACTTTCATTGATGAAATAACAGTACTAGATTTTATGAGAAAAATAGCTCTCAAATATCAAGATCTTGTAGTGTTTAAACAGAAAGGATAAATATACTATTTTGGCTTCGAAAATGGTATCGGTGTCAGATTTACAGTCAGTGGGGAATTCAATCAACACATCCATCAAATATCTATAGGTAACCACAGTTCAGGTGAAAAACTTGTCTAGATGGGAGCAAAGTATTACAAACAGCCAGAGTGTACGTAGGAAGGTAATTTTTAGACCAGGTAGCTGATCTCATACAATAAATATAACTAAAGACCACAATAAAAATGTAATCTAATTTTCCAAAATACCCATAGAAAAGGTTTATACTTTCTTAACGAGTATTTTGATATTAGGATACCTTTAATCTCTAGCCTGTAGTAATTTTGTAGTAAAAAATTGATCGAAAAATACGATTAAATTTAAACAGAAATGAAGTAATCCGTTAGAAGTAGTCAATTGAAAAGGAATGAGTCTAATTTATTTATCGAAAGCCAAAATGGACGAAGAAAATCAGAACTACTCAAATAAAAGAGTACAGAAAATTTTATACTAAATTCACAGAAATCAAATAAGAACCTTATTACGACTTAAGACAAATATAAGCCCAGCTACCTAAAGAGGAATACTTATACATAATAAAATGCAGCAGTAAACTAACTAATCAAAAATTACAATGATCTACGCTATAAAAACCCATATCATTGCCACAGAAGTCCTTCCAAAACTGTTTCACAAAATAAAAGTACTAATAAGCTATCAAAACTTAAATAGAAATCTAAAGATTTCCGTAGGTAAGGAAAGTAAGATGTGAGTCCTCAAAAAAAATAGATTAAGTATTTAAAGCATAAAATGGCTCCGAAATAAAAACAGAGAGAAGCCAGTCCTCTAAAAAATACTGCAAATGTAATAAAGGGCAAATAGTTAACGAACTCAACGAAATACAAAGGAATAACAGACAAATCCTTAAACAAATCCAGTAATAAAAGGGAACAACAGAAAACTCCTTATAGATAGGAGAAAAATAGATAATAAAAAATTAGGGAATACCAGTAGTAGAAGGAAATAAAGAATACGAAACTACCTTAGAACAACATAAAAAACAATTAAAATAAAGAAGTTAAAAGTTCTAGTTTCATAATGGAAGATATGTTAGGCCTTTAAGCAAAGCCATAAAACAAACTTAGCCAATACCAAATTGAACTCAAAATAAGGCACTAGATTCTCCAGCAAGAAAAGTATAGAGAAATAAAAAATCGACAAATGAGTTAGTTTATTCATTAGAGGTAACTTCCAAACGTTTGGCTTTAGTCTATCAATAGCCCCCTCCCAAGATAAAGACAGTCAATTGTATAAAGACAATCTTAATACATATATGATGAAGTAACTCTTAGTCCAAAAGAAATAAGACATTCAATAGTTCCAGAAGTATCTCCTCGTAAGCCGTTAGATTTAAGAATACCGACTCCGAATTTCGACAGCTATTTACAAAATCTTTAGGGCAAAAGATAGAAATTACTAAGATAATTTAGACAGATGACTGAGCAAATCTAAACTAATTTGATGCCTTCTAGATATAAACCACTCCAAGTTGAAAACAATCTTCATCTAGACAGACTCAAATCATTTGACTCACCAATCCGAACAAATTCAATTTATACAGAGTACTAATCTCCCCTTAAGCATTTTCATGAACAATAAAATTTGAGAATGAAGTAAGAAATTCTAGACCTTAAGCTAGCAAACCATATCTATAAAAACAGTGAGTTTTTGGAATCGGTTTACAGACCAGAACGAACTCCTTTACAAAATTCTTTAAATAGTTATCATTTTGACGACGGGTCAAAACGATCTCCTTTAAAAAATACAATAAATAGTTTTTATTAAGATGAATATTTGTAGAGTGGACCCAAACAATTCAATGGCACTCGCAAGAAAAAATTTGAATATCTTCTTTAATGATTCTCTATTATTTCGTTACCTAATTATTACAGTGTTACATTTGGTATTCAGTAGGGCAACTTCAGTTTTATAACTGAAGGAGTTTGATATAAAATAATCATGAACACTAATCCACAGACACCTGATTAATAGTCACGACTTTTGGCCTCACGCATGCGCAGTAATCATTTTTAGATATAGATGGAACAGGAGCTGCTTCTCTTTTGCATGCAGATGATGCTCCCACACATCACATGGATGGTAATTTTTTCACTATGCAGCTCTTTAGAGATTCCAAAAAGACTTCGCTTATTACTAAAAACAACGTAGAGAATAATAAAAGCAACGAAGACAAGCCGAACTCTAAAGAAAAAAATTAGAAATGTTAGAAAGATAGAACAAACGTTGGGAAATGGTATAGAATTATCAGAATAAACTTAAAGAAAGATAACAATTTAGTGTACAAAATCAGCGACTTGGCCTAAAACGCACAGCTAACACTAATGGGTACTTATGGATTAAATCAGACTGGCATACAATCCGATAACTCTAGAATATGACCGAAACCCTGAGGGGGAAAAATTAAAACGTCTTGACTAAGATACTAAAATAAGAGGGTACATCAGAGCTCACAACATGGACTATAAAGGTAACAGTAAGTACAATCCTCTTAATGGCAAAAATAGACTGGGAATTGAGCAAATTATACCGCCGTAGCTAAACCAACGATACTAAATAAAAAAGCATTAGCACTACGAAAATATGAGACTAAAAGTGCCATCTTCAGCCAATGATGGCAGGCCAAATAACTATAGCAGATACTATTGATTCATTGTTTAAGAATTTTAATATTTTTAGTTTCAAAAAACAGCAATCATTCGTATCTGCGCCATTTGCGGATGAAGTTAGGCAGATCCTCACGTTTACGGCCTATTCTGAATACTAATGATTTGTTGGAAAGAGATGAAGATAGTTTTGAAGATAGTCCTAATGAATCTATTTCTAAAGTTTGTCGATTTGTTTCCTCTACATCTGAGTATACGAGATCATCTTTGGGTGTTCGATTGAAGGCAGAGATGTTGGTTAGCTAAAAGACAACACTTGAAGTTGGTGTGTTATGCATTAGGGGTTGGGATTTTTTGTGATGGTCGGATGAATAAAGCATTGCTATTATGTATTTTATAAAATTTGGATAAAAGAGTAGTATTATCATGATTATCAAGTTTGCTAAAATATTTTCAATTATAAATTTTATCTATGTTGATTATTTTTATCAAATGGAAAGGGCAATACTTGGATTGATGAAGCAGAGGAGCATCGACCTTAATTGATAATATTTTAATAGAATATCTATCACCCAAATCACATGAAAAATAATCACCCAATCCATATAAACACCTTGCTTATATACCTTTCCCTTCTCTTTGCAGTTACTTACACTATAACTCTGCCCAACTGCCAGACCAACGAGTTCTACAAAATGTTGCCACTCACTCCCAATTAAGCATACTATCTTGATATGGCAAACATCTTCAGTGGTTACAATCTTAGGTTCAACATTACTGCAGACCCTGATTTACAAAAGTATCTCAAACTTAGTAGCAAAATCGGTCTTCAGAAAGAATAATATCCAGAGGTACCCATCCAAGGTCTAAAAAGTTTACACATCTCTAAAACAGGGAACTCATGGGGACAACAGTTCATTACTCTAGGTTAAAAACGTGGTGACAGGTCATACATCCATTATGGTATTTTATCTGATAATCAAACAGTGCCAGTCATTAACAATAACTTGGATGTCTAAAATTTAACCAATACAACATGTTACGATGCTTTATTACTACCTCTATCGAATACAATTGTTGTTGACTGTGCTGTAAAAAAAACTAGTCCGAATTCTCGAGGGCAAATTTATCAGAACATTTTCTATTACTTTCAAATAAGTGATGGTAACAAAACTAAATAACTTCCGACGTAAATGTATGTTCCTTTCGAATCTATCTATAGAAGGAAGTTGGATATTTATCAGGATAATTAGAAAAGTCATACGTTTGTATTGAGGACCTATATGGCTGATAAGATGGTTGAAGCCACGAAAGATAATACCTATGTCGAGGTTATTATGATGGAAGATCCCAATAAACCTTGGGTAGTTGGTGTCATTGACCGATCTTTTCTCAATTTGCCAAGGTTGAGGATAGTTGATATCAAGGTCTATCAAGGTTAAATCTACATTCTGGATGAACTCTAGGGAGTGCATAGAGTTTACATCAATGGAGCTGAAGATTTGATCTATCAAAATACCTATTAAGCTAAAGGTTTTACTCGATTAGCAGTTTTTTCTCCAAATCTTGATAATCGAATTGAACTAGCTCTAGCAAATGATCATAGTGTACATGAGATTGACTGGACTGATGTTTAGGAACCTAGGCTTATAAATAAATATTCCTTAATGCCAGATTCAAATGTCTTACAAGTTTTTTTGAATGAACGATTTCTGTTTGTGAGAAGCACAGCAACTGATTCTAAAGTTACTTATAGCTATACTTGGGTTTTCACACGAGGAGATAGAGCGTTTACTAAAGCTTTTCTCACTATGTCGCATGGTCTAAGTAACACACTGATAGACGTAAACTAGGCTCTTAGTTATATCCTTGTGGTGAATGATCAAGCTATCTCAAACTATTATATTGATGACCCTTCTTTCAGTCTAGTTTTCGACTAAAAATAAGAATTAATGAATGTACCTCGTAATTTTGTACTCAACACATATTCAACTGACCCAAATACACCTTAAGTTAACATTACATGTTCAATTGTTATTAACTTTACTTTACTTGATCCAAATAACCGCACTTTATGGGAAGTGGGTAGTGCTCCTCCTTCCAAATTTACTGCAAACTATCCAGGAAAAATCAAACTTTAGTTGGGAGACTATGTTTTAGGTCCGAATATTACTTATAATATACGTGAGATTCAGAAAGATACCATTAAAGGCAAAGTATTTCAGAATGAACAGTTAGAAGTTATATGGTAGAAGTCTCCACCTTTTACTAACATTACCTTCCTGCAAACTGAAACTATCAGTGGCACTATATCTGATACACTCATGATCTATATGCAAGACAGTCAGAATAACACATATATAAGCAGCTGCTACCCTCATCATGAAAAACTTTTAGTCCACTGCAACAAAACTTAAGTCAAAGATTTAGGCGGAAAAATCAAAGATTGGGCGACAACAATGGTGAGAAATCCTTATAGTCAAACAGTTCATCACTTACTTGCTTATACAACGGGTAAATATTACAACACTATTTTTTTACGTGATTTGACAGATGGAAGTGAGTTGGATCGTCTTACCTTAGGAAGTGGTTTTCCAGGTAATATTTCTTCATTAACTATAACAGGAAAGTATATGTTTGCAGTGCTTAGACATATAAAGAGGATCAACATTTATCCTTTAGACTAGTGCCTAGCTGAAAATTGTTTCAGCATTTGCAACATCAACCACTTGACAATGTTTAAACTTGGTGTTAAATTTTTCAATCCAAAAGTTGTGCATACAAGTAGATTCCATCCTGACATCCTCTTTATCAAAACATCTGACTCTATTATTGCCATAGATCTCAGCAAAGAATGTGTACCAAAACTACTGAATATCATCCGTCCTGTAGAAAATGCTAATACATAATTTGCCTTCGAAGTCAATAGTAACTTTTTGGTTGTAACGATTGCTCCGAATATTGTTCAGGAGTATGATATTTCACGTATCTATCTAAAGTAAGTCAGAAAAACAAAAAAGTATCCTCTCTATGGCTATAAATTACCCAAAAACTATGATTTTGATATTTCAGATTACGGTAACTGCGTTTACCTTTCCACCATTACCTTAGGAGGAGACTATAATGTGTTTGTGTATAGAAGTGGAGTACCTGCAATAGGAAGTCTTTACAATCAAATCGATCTGTTTGCTTTCCAAAATCTGCTAATTGATGCAAGTGGATACATAATTGACTATGTGACTGTTATTACATCTAACAAGTAGCTGCGTATTTTCAGACAGTACGAAAAGCCTCAAGCTGTAATATAAAATGCAGATAAAGACTACGACTTTTATCTGGAGTATCATAATAGTTTGGATGCAGTTGAACTTGAAAAGATTTCAGTTTCAATCATAAATTTACCTACATATATCAAGGTCAATCCTATGTTGAAAGATATCATGAACACTAAGGATTACTTTTACTCTGGATACAACACACTAAGTGAGGTCAATGATACAGATTGGTACAAGGGCAATGTCCTCTTTATCAAAGCAGAATGTGAAGATTGTCCTGAAAAGATAAGAGTCAATAATCATATCCAAATGGAATAGAGTTCATTTTTGCTGCCAGGCCTTACAGCTTATGCGTATAGTGCAAATGGTGGTGATGTGCTTGCGGAAAGTACTCTGTTTAAATTGAATAAAAATGGATCTGTCTTATAGATAGTTGAGTTTTCTAAAAAATCGCTTAGACACTGTTCATAGGTCACTCTTTCCCGTCATCGATATAGTGTGATCGGTTGTACCTAAAATAGCAATGTTTATCTGCAAGTAGTGAGTAGTATCGGTAAAAAATCATTTGCTTTCTAGCCCGAATAAGTCAACGCTAACAACATCTTAAGACTACAAGCGACGCATAATTTAGTGATGCTGGTTGATGCTGATTCGGATTGTTACAAAAAGAAAAGAGCAGGTGGAATTTATCTCTATGAGATTAGTGATGACATGTAGAGTAGTTCACCTCTTACTGAGATTGAGTATATTGATGGAGATGATTTCAATATGAAAGAATTGGGGGTGATCAATTTTAACAATGCTGAACTTATTTACAACAATGAAAATAAAATATACAGGTTGTATATTTCGGAAATGGAAAGAGGATTGCTTGTCATGGAATTTACACATAATCCTGGCAAGGGTGTAGTTGTAAGGCAGCTCTATTTTATTCCGATCAAACCAATGTTGTACTCTCTAGGGGAGGCGTTACCTTACGATGCTACATTCCAAGCTATCACTCTCGTTTCAACAACCACTGACCTATTGCTTAGAAGAACAACTTAAAAATTGCTTATCACAACGGGCAGATACCACACAATCCAGCTTGTACTCATTTATGACTTTACCTATAGCCTCATTAACAAATATGTTGAAAGACTGTACCTTAGATACTCTTACTATGAAGTAGGTAATGAGATCAAATAAAATGGAGGACTATTCGTCGTAAGACAAGTTTTACCTGATTAGTATAATAATGGCAATCTAACTCAACAACTTTATACTGTTTACTCAATCACTGGACCTTTCAATGGAACTGTTTAAAAGAGAGGGCTGATTGGAGCATTGACTTTACAAGAAAATTCAGTACATAGATTTGATTTCAACAAAACTATAGATTATGATGACCAGCACTCTGAACCGAGAATTGGCTTAGTGGTTGTTGAAGAAAAAGGACAGCTAATCAAAGCCTCTCTGCATCGCAATCTTAGTCTATTCACAACCTAGCTTGTCGACACTCAAATTATATATCTGGACCTTATAAATGACTTCAATTTATAAAAAATCAGGATACTGCTAAATGGAAGATCTCCTTACCCATAATGGAAGCTCATAACAATCATAATATTCAGCGTACTGGGAGGATTCTTATTATTAGGAGTTGGTTTCGTTTTGTTTAAGAAACTGCAAGATTGGAAACAGATGAACCACGAGCAGAGGGAAACCTTGCTTTCTTAGTAAACCAAAA
>Ga0194117_10002847_pt1 | contig 17952 bp, 20 predicted proteins | sample TA2MahsurfametaG_FD_160579 | JGI IMG/M metagenome (GOLD analysis project Ga0194117, IMG submission 160579) | Freshwater microbial communities from Lake Tanganyika, Tanzania - TA2015009 Mahale N1 surface | ecosystem: Environmental > Aquatic > Freshwater > Lake | place: Tanzania: Lake Tanganyika...
CCCCCGTCATGCCACGGGCATAGAGAGACAAAATCTTGTCATCAAAACCCGACCAGCGGGTCTGGTGCTTGGGGATCAACTGGGGCTCAAAACTACCTTGGCGGTCCCTTGGAATCTCAATCGGCAGCTCGCCAAACTCGCCCTTTAAGGTCTTCTTGCTCTTGCCATTACGGGCGTTACCGCTGAGATTGGTCACGAGCTCGTTTTTGCCGTGGCCCAGATGCTCGGCTATCTCAGCGTCTAAAGCCCGCTCCACCAACATCTTGGTCAACTGCTTTAACAGGCCATTCTCGCCAATCAAATCCTCAGGCTTCTTATAATCAGCCAGCAGTCCGTCGATCAACTCCTTGGGTACTTCTCGCTTCGGTGCTACGGTCATATCCACTCCTGTGAATCAGGCGGCTACCCGCCCTTAGACCGTTTACGCAAAATTTAGTACACCCTCTCAGCCTCATGTCTTCAGGAATAAGGCCCGAATCGACCAATGGGCGCGCCAAAGGATGAAGGCCGTGGCGTGGCAGCCTGGGTTGGCCAACCGCTTGGCAGAGCAAATCCGCTCCCGTTGGCCATTACTGAGCTCCGGCAAGCCATAAACCCAGGCGGGGTCAGTCCTGAAGGCGGTGCTCGCATCAATAACTCGGGTAGATGGGTTGGTTACCACGGCCGCGGCCTCGCGAGAGGCGGCATCGGGCAGGCAGAGGAACACTAAGTCCGCCTCGTTGATGAGCCTTGCGCGCTCCAATGGATCTTTGCGTTTCTCTGGCGCAATCCGCAGTACCTCAAGGTCATCTCTGGGTGCGAGCATCTCGTGGATCTTCAGCCCCGTGGTACCTTCCTGGCCATCCACAAAAATGAGGTGTTTTCTGGACATTCGGGAAACATACACCAAGCTTAGGGGCAAGCTTGTCGGGCTCGCCAGTTGGGAGCAAACTTCTTCCTTACGTACCAAGGGGGCAAGCAACGCCAAAGTGCCCCCTAAAACCAAACCATAAAGGACTTCTCATTAATGCCATCTTCCAGACCGAAAGCCTCCAAGCCGATTCCGCGGCCATGCCATCGCCCCTGCTCTTTACCGACTCGGCCGCGTCAAAAGTGAAGGCGCTGATCGACGAGGAAGGAAACCCAGATCTCAAGTTGCGGGTCTTTGTTCAGGGCGGTGGTTGCTCAGGCTTTCAGTACGGCTTCACCTTCGATGAAGACGTGAACGAAGTCGACACCGTGATGGACAAGAATGGGGTTCAGTTGCTGATCGACAGCATGAGTTACCAGTACCTCGTGGGTGCGGAAATAGATTACAAAGAAGACCTAGAGGGGTCCCAGTTCGTGATCAAGAACCCGAACGCAACAACCACCTGCGGGTGCGGGTCTAGTTTCTCGGTCTAACTCCAAGTTCTGGGAATTTTTGCATTCACTCCTGCAATTCTCGCGGGAAGTTGTTTCTGTTTACGAATCACCCAAAAACGTCGGAGTTCTCGTTGAGTTTTTGCTCGAATGCCGTCTCCTGACACAACGTGGAGGGCGGAGTTGAGGTTGAACTTTCGCTCTATCCGAAGGGCGGGTGAGTACCACACCCTCCTGAGCAATCGTCACCAGGGCCCCTTGAGGCTTCAAAAAGCCCTATATCCAGAGGGATCCCAGTGCTGTCAGGCGATCATCCTGCATCCCCCAGGTGGCATAGCGGGTGGCGATGAGTTAGCGATCAAACTGAGTGTAGCGCGGCATGCGCACGCAATCATCACAACCCCGGGCGCAACAAAATGGTACGGATCCCATGGTCCCGTCGCGATACAAAGGGTGCATATGAACATCAGAGGGGACCTTGAATGGCTTCCGCAGGAGGGAATAGTATTCGATCGAGCCCTAGCCGCCTCTCTTATCTCGATGAGTGTGGCGCCTTCGGCAAGAATGCTTGGTTGGGACGGGTTGGTCATGGGCAGAGGAGCATCGGGGGAGAGATTTGTTCAAGGGCACTTCGCCCAGTCGATCCGCTTGCGTCTGGATGGGTTGTTGGAGTGGGAAGAGCGTTTGAATTTGGATGGAGAAGACCGCGCATTGGCCTCGCCCCTTGGGTTGAATTGCCAATCTACGACGAGTTCCATTTGGGCCGTGCTTCGAGACGATGATTACTGGACAGAGGAGGATCAAAGCAATACGCGCCGTGCCTGCCCAGATATCGCTTGGAGCATCCTGTCGCCCAGGTTGCTGGTGGGCCGGTTATTGAGCGATAGTTGGACATCCAGACAATCTCGCATCAATGCTTGGAGAACTCTGCGACCACGTGTCCTTGCCAAGCCTGCAGTTCCACTGAGAATATGGGCCACTTAGAGAGATATCGACTAGAGAACAACTACAATGAATTTGACCCCCAGAGAAAAGGATAAGCTCTTGATTTTTACCGCCGCCCTAGTTGCCGAGAGAAGAAAGCAACGTGGCCTGAAACTGAATGTTCCAGAGGTGATTGCTTTAATCAGTGCAGAGATCTTGGAGGGGGCAAGAGACGGTCAATCGGTTGCTCAACTCATGCACAGAGGTAAAACCATCCTTAGCCGCTCAGATGTAATGGAGGGCGTGGCAGAGATGATCCCCGACATCCAAGTCGAGGCAACCTTCCCCGATGGAACCAAACTAGTCACCATTCATCAGCCCATTCAATAAAGAATTCTGCGATGCGTATCGTTCTCATGCTTATTTTTTGGGTAACTTCCCGCCCCCTTCTGGCGCATGAAAGCCAGAGCCCCGCCATTCTTCATGCACTCGAGCACTTCATTGAGGAAAACGGAGATGTCATAGTTGCGATTCTCCTAGTTCTGCTGCTGGGTATTTGGAGGTTCGTCAGCGCTCGAGGAAAAACGAGATGACTCCAGGGGAGATTATTTGCCATGAAGGCGATATTGAACTGAACGTTGGGAGGACAACTAGAAAATTATTGGTCTCAAACACCGGTGACAGGCCAGTGCAAGTGGGCTCTCATTATCATTTTTATGAAACGAATACCGCACTGGGATTCAATCGAGAGGAGACCATTGGGTTTCGATTGAACATTCCTGCTGGGACTGCTGTGCGTTTCGAGCCAGGGCAACAGAGGGAAGTTGAACTCGTTTCTTTGGCCGGAGATCGTCTGGTCTTTGGCTTCCAAGGAAGAATTATGGGGAAACTTTCCGATTGAAGATCTCGAGGCGAGCCTATGTTGAGATGTTTGGGCCCTCTGTTGGTGATCGGGTCAGATTGGCAGACACAGAACTTTTCGCCTGCGTTGAGAAAGACTTCACAATTTACGGAGAAGAGGTGAAGTTCGGGGGTGGCAAAGTGATCCGAGACGGAATGGGCCAGTCGCAGCGAATAAGCAAGGATTGCGCGGACACCGTAATTACCAATGGGCTGATCATCGACTGGTGGGGAATTGTAAAGGCGGACATCGGAATCAAGGCGGGGCGAATTAGCGGAATCGGAAAGGCTGGTAATCCGGATATCCAACCAGGGGTCACTATTATTATTGGGCCTGGGACCGAAGTTATAGCAGGCGAGGGGCTCATTTTAACAGCCGGTGGAATCGATACACACATTCACTTTATCTGTCCCCAGCAAATTGAGGAGGCTCTGGTCAGTGGAATTACCACGATGATTGGAGGTGGTACAGGGCCCGCCACTGGGACATTCGCTACAACTGTCACTCCCGGGCCCTGGCATCTCGCCCGAATGCTTCAGGCCTCAGACTCCTACCCCGTGAATCTAGGCTTTCTCGGAAAGGGAAACGCCTCAAAGAAAGAACCCTTGCGTGAGCAGATAGAGGCTGGAGCCATCGGATTGAAACTCCACGAGGATTGGGGAACAACGCCAGCCGCAATCGATGCCTGTCTTACCGTTGCTGATGAAACAGACACCCAGGTCGCCATTCATACCGACACCCTCAATGAGTCTGGGTTCGTCGAGGCGACGATTTCAGCATTCAAAGGACGAACGATTCACACCTATCACACGGAAGGTGCAGGCGGTGGCCACGCGCCAGACATCATCAAGGTCTGTGGCCTGAAGAATGTTTTGCCTTCCTCAACCAACCCAACCCGTCCTTATACAGTCAACACCGTCGATGAGCATCTCGACATGCTCATGGTCTGTCATCATCTCGATGCCTCGATAGCAGAGGATGTGGCATTCGCTGAGAGCCGTATCCGCAAAGAAACAATAGCAGCAGAGGATCTGCTTCACGATATGGGCGCCTTTTCAATGATTAGCTCAGATAGTCAGGCCATGGGCCGTGTCGGTGAAGTCATACTGCGCACCTGGCAGACAGCCCACAAGATGAAGGTCCAGTTTGGCTCACTCAATAGCAACGGGCTGTCCGATCCCGCGGAACACGACAATGGTCGAATCAAGCGTTACGTTGCCAAGTACACAATTAATCCGGCACTAACACATGGAATCGCTCATGAGGTAGGGTCGGTCGAGGTTGGAAAGTTCGCTGACCTCGTTCTTTGGCAACCCGCTTATTTTGGTGTAAAGCCCCACACCATCCTAAAGGGGGGAATGATTGCGATGGCTGTTATGGGAGATCCCAATGCGTCGATCCCCACCCCGCAGCCAGTTCACTATCGACCCCAATTTGCTGCCGCCCACTCTGCCATCCCACATTCATCGATTACGTTTCTATCCCAGTCCGCAATGACGGGTAACCTTCCCGATCGACTTGGATTGAGCAAATTGGTCTCGGCAACACATGAGATTAGGTGCATATCTAAGACAGACATGATTCTGAATGACGCCACGCCATTGATAACCGTTAGCCCAGAGGACTATCGGGTATACGCAGACGGCAGACTGCTCGATTGTGAACCGGCAAGGGTGTTACCAATGGCGCAGCGCTATTTTCTATTTTGAATATCGAACAATGCCGATTCGATTGACACAGAATCTTGGGCCGGTTTCGAGTTGCGTGGCCACAGCAACCGTCACGCTGGGCTGGCAGGAGAGACAAAGATCGCGACTTGCGGTTGTGTTGTCAAATGGCGAGACAGCAGCAATCCTTCTTCAGAGGGGTGAGCCAATGAGAAACGGAGACCTCTTGGCATCAGACGATGGTTTCTGTGTAGAGATTCAGAGTGCGGCAGAGATTGTGCTTGAGGTCACGAGTTCCAGCGCACTTACGCTCATGCGAATCGCTTATCACTTTGGAAACCGGCATACGCCTCTTATGCTCTCTGAAAATGCTATTTGGATCGAGAGTGACGCGGTTCGGGCAGACCTCGCGCGTCGCTTGGGTGGTGACGTGAAGATCGTATCGCTGGCCTTTGACCCCGAGGCGGGTCCTTACCAAGGTGGGATCAAGCACAACCATGAGAGTCATGACTTGAGTGACAGCCATGGCAATTTTATTGCGGAGGACTTCGACTTTGGTAATCTCGGTGAGGTCCTCTCTCGTCAGGCGCATGCTGGTAAGGCCCCCTGATCTTCTCGTCGCCCTTCAGTTTGGCAGCCCTGCACTCCCGATTGGCGGCTTTGCCTATTCTCAGGGACTTGAGTGGGCGATAGAGAATCGGATTGTCTCGGACCTCGCAACGGTGAGGGCGTGGATCTTAGATTCTTTTCAGCTCAATTTCGCCCGGCAAGAGCTCATTTTCTGGAGTTTGGTGTATCAGGCAGTTGAGAATCGAAATCCAGGGAAGGTGGGCAAACTGAACGAACGAATCTATGCTCTGAAGGAGACTGCTGAGTTGAGACAAGAGTCTACGCAGATGGGGGAGTCCCTTGCAAAATTACACTCCATTTGGGACCCCAGTCGATGGCTTGGCGGTCTCACTTTATCCCGACCCTGGACATATACCGCTGCCCATTCTGCACTTTGCGCCGTTGTAAGTCTGCCCGTCACGGCGGGGATGCTGGTGTTTGCATGGTCTTGGCTCGAGAATCAGGTCCTTACGGCCGTCAAGCATCTGCCTCTCGGCCAGACGCAAGCTCAGGCATTACTGCAAGATATGCATCTACAACTTGTTAATGCAACTGAGGCCGCCCAAGCGCGCACCGCGAGGAATTTCGGTAGCGCGACTACTGGATTTGCGATTGCAAGCTCGCAACATGAAACGCAATATAGCCGCATATTTCGAAGCTAGGATAAGTGTCGAAGAATCCACTGCCCCGTATTGAGGACGCCATCCAACCCAAGGCGGGACCCCTCCGCGTCGGAGTGGGTGGACCTGTTGGTTCTGGGAAGACAACGCTGATTGAAGTGCTCTGCAAAGCGATGCGTGATCAATACGAGCTCGCGGTTGTAACAAATGACATTTTTACCAAAGAAGATGCACGGATTTTGGTGGCCTGCAACGCGCTACCTGCAGAGAGAATACTTGGCGTGGAGACCGGCGGATGCCCTCACACAGCAATCCGAGAGGACGCTTCGATTAACCTGGAGGCTGTCAATTCGATGCAAGAGAGGTTTCCATGTTTAGATTTGGTTTTCATTGAATCCGGAGGAGACAACCTCGCGGCAACCTTCAGTCCAGAACTTTCGGACCTGACTATCTACGTCATCGATGTGGCAGGAGGAGAGAAGATTCCTCGTAAAGGCGGCCCTGGGATCACCCGCAGCGATCTATTTGTGATTAACAAAGCCGATTTAGCTCCATATGTGGGAGCGAATCTTGACGTGATGCGAAGAGACACAAGCGCAATGCGACCGAATCGTCCCTGGGTAATGAGCAATCTCAAAACAGGCGAAGGAGTAAGTGAGATTGTTAAATTCCTGAAGGAGAAGGGTTGCCTCAAGGTTTGAATGAGGTGACTATCGCTCTGCGGGGGCCAACATGGCTTTCCCCTGAATGTAAGTCTGCTCAATCATGCGCTCATCACCCAACATCATCACAATAAATAACTGCTCCCCAACAGTCTTTGCGGACTGCATTCTGCGGCCGGAGAGCGCGGTGGCCTCGGGATTAATAACAATCAGGTCGGCCTCCTTCCCAGGCTCAAGGCTCCCAATCATGTTGTCTAAACCCAAGGCCTTGGCACCACCGAGCGTGGCCAGATAAAAACACTCCTCTGCCGTCATCGTCAGTCCCTTGAGTTGGGCCACCTTATAGGCCTCTTGCATCGTTCGAAGCATCGAGAAACTTGTTCCCCCGCCTACATCGGTCGCCAACCCCACTGTTAAGTGATGCAATCGGGCGGCTTTTAGATCAAACAAGCCAGAGCCCAAAAACAAATTCGAGGTGGGACAGAACGCGACCGCGGTCTGCGTTGCTGCCATCCGCCTGCGGTCGTCGTCGTCAAACCAGATGCAATGGGCATATGTCGCTCTCGGCCCCAGAAGACCAAAGTCCTCATAGACTTGCAGGTAACTCCGTGACTTCGGATAGAGTTCTTTAACCCACGCGACTTCGGCTTCATTTTCGGCAACATGAGACTGCAGATGCAGGTTAGGTATCTGTCGATACATCTCCGCTGCAAGCTCTAATTGCCTGTCAGTGGATGTGGGAAGAAAGCGAGGCGTTACTGAATACCTCAGTCGTCCACGGTTATGCCAACGATCAACCAAGGCGTAAGACGATTCTATTCCGTCCAACGCAGTATCGCAGAGGTAGTGTGGTGCGTTGCGATCCATAAGGACCTTACCGGCAATCATGCGCATCCCGCAATCATGGGCTGCTTGAAAGAGTGCATCGCAAGATTCGGTATGCACCGTCGAAAAAACCGATGCCGTTGTCGTTCCATGCCTCAGCAGTTCCCGAATAAAAAATCGGGCCACCGCTTGAGCATGCGCTGAGTTCGAGAACTTGGCTTCCTCGGGGAACGTATATTGGTCCAGCCACTCAAGCAATGAAGGGCTCGGGCTCGCGATGATGTCAGTCTGTGCAAAATGGGTGTGCGTATCGACAAACCCCGGCAACACAAAGCACCCCGGATGGTGATGCTGCACACGGCATGCAGAGAAGGCTGATGCCGAATCGCCATATGGTCCACAGGCAACAATGAGCCCATTTTCAATAACAACGACACCATCGGAAAAACTCTGTACCGCCTCCGATCCGGCTAGAGACGGATCGGAGAGGAAATGAACAACATGTCCGCGGATTCCAACGGACTCTGGCGCTACAACTTCGATCAAGATTTGGGTAGGTTCGAGGTGACGCCTTGGACGTAATAATCCATCTTACCGAGTTCTTCATCCGACATGGTCTTGCCGGTGCCAAGACGCTCCTTGCCACCCTGATCCATCACCGAGCCAGAGAAGGGATGGAACTTCCCTGCGCGGATATTCGCTTCGACCTTGGTGACTTGATCTTTAACAGCGGCTGGAATATTCGCGTTGAGAGGAGCCATCTTGATGAAACCATCCTTCATGCCGCCCCAGATGGTGCCGGCTTTCCAGGTTCCTGCAATCACTTCCTGGGCGATTTTGGTGTAATACGCTCCCCAGTGATGGGTGGTCGCCGTCAGATGGGCCTTGGGACCATACTTTGACATGTCGGAGTGATAGCCACAAGCAAATACCGCCCTTTCTTCGGCGGCCTGCACAACAGCGGTTGAATCTGTGTGATGAGTTAATACATCTGCCTTCTGAGCAATCAAAGTCATCGCCGCCTCACGCTCTTTGCCTGGGTCGTACCAGCTGTTGACCCAAATCACGCGGACATCAATCTTGGGATTCACGCTGCGTGCGCCGCGAGTGAACGAATTAATACCTTGAAGCACCTCAGGAATCGGGAAAGCAGCAACATAGCCCAGCACATTGCTCTTGGTCATGCGACCTGCCACCATCCCAGCAATGTAGCGGCCCTCGTAGAAGCGTGCGTTGTAATTGCCAAAGTTCGGACCCGACTTATAGCCAGTGGCATGCATAAAAGCCACCTTGGGAAACTCCTTGGAGACCTTCTCGACAGCATTCATATAGCCAAAGCTGGTTGCAAAAATCAGCCGATGGCCGCTATTTGCCATCTCACGAATCACGCGCTCGGTGTCTGCGCCTTCGGTGACCTTTTCGACAAAGGAAGTTGATATCTTCCCAGCTAGAGTCTTTTCCATCTCCAGGCGGCCAAGATTATGCTGGGTTGTCCAGCCTGCATCACCAATTGGACTGACATAGACGAATCCGATTTTTAGTGGACCAGAAGTCTGTGCCAACGCGGGAATACCAAGGCCGACCAGAGTACCACCTGCCACCGAGGCCTGAACAAACTGTCGACGAGTAGTCATACACAACCCTTTCTCATGGTTAACAACATTAGTCCGCGCGGAATGGCCTTCCGAGCGAGGCTGGGGAATTAATACGAATCATCTGCGGATTCCTGCAAATCAAAACAAGGACTCCAATCGTTGCTAGGTATGGGAGTGCCGACAAAAACTGGGCCGGCACGTTGATCTGTAACGTGGACGATTGTACAAAGAATTGGCTGATCAGCACCCCCCCAAACAAATAGGCTCCGAGCAACACTCGCCAAGGCCGCCAGGTTGCAAAAACCACAAGCGCCAGAGCGATCCAGCCTCGACCCGCAATCATTCCCTCTGTCCACATTGGAGTGTAAAAAACCGACAGAAACGCACCACCGAGACCCGCCATCGCACCACCAAAGAGCACAGCCAAGTACCGAACCCCATTGACGGAAATACCGACGGCATGCGCCGACGCTGGCGATTCCCCTACTGCTTTTAGAATCAGTCCTCCGTGGGTCTTCGCAAGAAACCAGACCAGGCCGCCGAAAACAATCCAGGTCAAGTAGACCAAGGACTGCTGCTGGAAAAAAATCTTACCCAGAATGGGGATCTCCGAGAGCAGTGGAATGACGATCACCGGTGTTGCGGGAATCACCTGGGACTCAAACGGCTTGCCGATAAAGGCCGCCAGTCCCACCCCGAATATCGCAACCGCTAAGCCGGTTGCCACCTGGTTGGCCATGAGGTTAATCGTGATCACACCGAAGATGAGCGCAAGCAGCGCGCCAGCCAACATGCCTGCAGTAACACCAAACCATACCGAGCCAGTTAAAAACGTCGCAATAAAGCCACCGACTGCGCCCAAGGCCATCATGCCTTCAGCGCCCAAATTCAGCATGCCGGATTTCTCGCAGACCAGCTCGCCAAGGGCCACCAAAACCAGCGGAGTGCCTGCCACCACCGTGGCGAAAAGAATCGAGGTCAAGAGATCTGCGGTCATGAGAATCTCACCCTATAACGAATCAGAACATCCACCGCCAGCAAATAAAAAAGTAGTAAACCCTGAAAGACCTTGGAAATCGAGCCCCGCACACCGAGGTATTGCTGGGCCTGCTCACCGCCAATATAAAAAAGTGCCATCAGCAAAGATGCAAGACCAATACCCAGTGGATTTAATCGGCCGACAAATGCAATGATGATCGCAGCAAAGCCGTAGCCGCTTCCTACTTTGTCGGTCAGCTGGCCCACGGGGCCAGCCACCTCCGCCATACCCGCAAGGCCAGCGCAGGCTCCCCCCACAACAAGACCTACCCAGGTCATCTTCGCTGTTGAAATACCCGCATAGCCAGCAGCGGAAGGCGACTCACCGGCCACCCGCATTTTGAATCCGAGATGGGTTCTAGCAAACAAAATATGGCCCGCAATCAAAAGCACGATCGCAAATCCAAGTGCAAGATTTAAGCGAGCGCCATCAAAAAGCCTGGGCAGTAGTGCAGTGCTTTCAAAAACCTCGGTCTGCGGAAAATTAAATCCTTGCGGATCTCTCCAGGGACCAAAGACAAACCATGAAACCAAAAGCTCCGCCACGTAGACCAGCATCAGAGAGACCAATATCTCGCTGGTATTGAATCGGGTCTTTAAGAATGCAGCGATTGACGCCCAGAAGGCTCCACCAAGAATTCCCGCCAGCATCATTAGCACCAGGGTGATTACAGGTATTTCACCAAAAAAAAGGGCAATACCAGTTGCGAAAATTGCTCCCAAAATGAACTGGCCTTCTGCGCCGATGTTCCAGACATTGGCTCTAAATCCAATCGCAAGTCCAATCGCGCAGATGGCGAGCGGTGTGGCCTTTAGCAGGAGTTCCGAAATGTGATAAAAACTTCTCAGGGGGTATAGAAAAAATACCTCAAAGCCCCGAATCGGATCCTTACCCAGCAGAGCAAAAATAACCAATCCTGAGAAAATCGTGAGTAAGACGGCGATCACGGGGGAGCCATAGCGCATCCATTGCGAAGCGCTGGGGCGCAGTTCAAGCCGTGGCATTTTCGCTCTCTCGCCACATCCCGCCCATCCACAATCCGATCTGCTCCACAGTTGTTTCTGAGAGTGGTTTAACCGGCGAGAGCCTGCCTTGGGATAAAACCGCAATGCGATCACTCACCTCGAAGAGTTCTTCGAGCTCCTCAGAGATGACAATCACCGCGCAGCCGGACCGTGCAAGGTCGATCAATGACTGCCGAATAAACGCCGTGGCACCCACATCCACGCCCCAAGTCGGCTGGGCACAGATCATGACTCTGGGCTTTTGGAGCATCTCTCTTCCTGCAATAAACTTTTGCAAATTACCGCCCGACAGGGATCCGGCAGCGGCATGAGGCCCCGACGCCTTAACGTTGAAACGATCAATGCAATCTTGGGTCATTACAGAGGCCTTAGAAAGCTGAAGCATGCCGCCCTTTGCAAGGCCCAAGGCAATGGCGCCTGTGAGCATCAGATTTTCCGCCAATGACATGCTGGTCACCGACCCCCGGCTCAGCCGATCCTCGGGCACATAGGCAAGGCCCTGAGATCGTCGCGTCTCCACATCTGCCAGACCAATAGGAGCGCCCAATAATTCAATCGCATCAGCGGAGTCGGCCAAAACTTCGCCTGAGAGAATTTCACAAAGTTCGTTTTGGCCATTTCCCGAAATACCCGCGATCCCAAGAATTTCCCCGGCTTGAACACTGAAGTGAATGCCCCGCAAATCGACACCGAAGGGAGAGCCTGCCACCTTCGAGCATTGATTAAGGGCGAGCACCCTCTCACCCGAGGCAAGAGGGGCGCGCCGGGGTCGATCAAATTCTTTGCCAATCATCATTTTGGCAAGCGACTGCGGAGTCTCGTTTCGCGGTATGCAGCTGCCCGTGACCCGGCCCGCCCGAAGAATCGTGGCGGTATCACATAGCGATCGAATCTCATCGAGCTTATGGCTGATATAGAGAATTGCGCAGCCCTCTCGACTAATGGTCCGAAGCGTCTCAAAAAGCTTCTCAATCGCACTCGGGCTTAGCACGGAGGTGGGCTCATCCATAATCAAAAGCCGGGGCTTTTGCAGTAGGCATCGAATGATCTCAACCCGCTGCCGTTCGCCGACCGAGAGATCGTGCACCAGCCGGTCAGGGTGTACGGGCAGCCCGTAGTGAGCAGAGATCTTGGCGATTTGATCGGAGAGCTCAGGGCGGTGGGCATTGCTGGCCAAAGCCAATGCGGTGTTTTCCAAAACCGTTAGAGATTCAAAAAGCGAGAAGTGCTGGAAGACCATCCCGATGCCTAGCGCACGGGCCTGGGCGGTCGAACGAATCTGAACCGGCCTGCCTTCCCAGATGATCTGGCCACTGGTTGGCGGCGTCACTCCATAGATCATCTTCATTAGGGTGGATTTACCGGCGCCGTTTTCGCCCAACACCGCGTGAATCTCGCCAGGCCGCACCTCCATGCTGATGCCGTCGTTGGCAATTAAGGTCGAGTAGACCTTGGTCAGGGAGGCGACACGCAACAAACCCAAGTTTGAGTCCTGGCCTTAATTAAGCCGGCTAACGGTTCTGTCCGCGGAATGCCCAGCCGGTAAAACGTTTCTCGATTAAGGCCGTGCCGATGTACAAGAGAATGCCCAGCACCGCCAAAACCAGAAGACCTGCAAAGACGATCTGAACTTGAAAGGCTGCTTGAGCGTCGAGCATGAGCTTACCGATTCCCTTATTAGCGCCGACAGTTTCGGAGACCACCGCCCCGACAAAGGCCAGAGTAATGGCCACCTTTAAGGACCCAAAAAAATACGGCAAAGATCGGGGGATACCCACCTTGCGCATGATGTCCAGCTTTGAGGCACCCAAAGCTCGAAGAACATCCTCGAGTTCTGGCTCTGTAGTGGCCAGACCCGTTGCCACATTCACCACGATCGGAAAAAACGAGATTAGAAAGGCAGTGAGTATGGCTGGTATCTCTCCCAAGCCAAACCAGAGAATGAGCACAGGCACCACTGCCACTTTTGGAATGGAGTTAAAGCCCACGAGAAGGGGATAAACCCCTGCATAAATCGCCTTGTGCCAGCCCACAGCAATGCCCAGCAGTAGACCAAAAACGGTCGCCAATGCGAAGCCCACCAACGTGGTCCATAGCGTCACCCAAGAGTTGCTGATAATCGGGTCACGAAATTCTACAAGCGCTGCGAAGATGACCGTGGGCGCAGGCAGTATCGTGAGCGGAATGGAAAAGAGGCGGCAGGCAGTCTCCCAGACCAGAAAGAGCCCGATTGTGAAGGCCGCCGGCGAGACCACCTTCACCATGAATTCATCGCGGTCCATTAGTGCTTCCCTCCGATCATGCTGCGCAGTTCGTGGACAACATCTTGGAACTCTGCGGTATAGGTGACATCGAGGTCCCGCGGACGCGGAATCGTGACCCGGCATTTCTTCACAATGCGCCCCGGCCGATTCGACATGACATAGACCGTGTCGGCCAGAAAGACCGCCTCACGCAGATCGTGGGTCACTAGCATGACAGTCACGCCGCGGGCCGCATGAATATCACGCAAGGCGCACCAAAGTTCCTCACGGGTAAAGGCATCGAGCGCCCCAAAGGGTTCGTCGAGCATTAAGACCTCTGGCTCATGAATGAGGGCCCGGCAGATGGAGGCACGCTGCTGCATGCCGCCAGAAAGCTGCCAGGGAAATTTCTCGGTAAAGCCGGTAAGTCCCACCGAGTTGAGAAGGTCGACCGCCTTTTGTTTGTACTCCGCGCGGTGCGATCCGATGCGCTGCCGATGGGGCGGTACGATCTCCAGAGGCAGCAGCACATTATCAACACTGGTACGCCAAGGCAAGAGGTTGCTGTTCTGAAAGGCCATACCCACCGACTTCAGCGGGCGGGTCACTGTTTCGCCCTTAACCTTTAGCTCCCCCTTAGACACCGGGTGCAGCCCGCTGATAAGTTTCATCAGCGAGCTCTTCCCGCAGCCTGAGGGGCCAACGACCGCAATGAACTCCCCCGGCGCAATATTCAGAGAGACATCCTCAATTGCCGGCACGGCAGAGGCTCCTTTGCCATAGGCCATGGAGACATTACTCAAGACAACCAGAGGTTCCATCGCAGCCACCCCTTTACGTAACGTGGGTTAACAACTAGGTTTAGTTCACGAGACGCTGTTCACGCGGGGGGAGGAACTCCGACGTGAAAATGTCCTGGGCCTTGGGCTTATTGGTGTACTTAAAGGTCAGGCCAATCTGGTCGATCGAGCGCGACAGGCGGGTCATATCGACACCCCCCAGGCCATTCTTACGGACATCTGCCGTCACAAAGTTCCGAGCAATCGAGAGCTTCAGACGCTCGAGTTCGACATCGCGCTTGGCGATCTGGTTGCGGGCCATCAAAGAGTCGATTGCGGTCTCGGGCGACTTAATCGTCTCCTGAATCCCCCTGATGGTGGCACGAACGAAACCTGCGACCGCCTTTGGATTTGCCTTCGCAAAGTCTGGGTTGACGATGATCACGTTGCCATAGAGGTCGACACCGTGGTCTTTCATGAGCATCACGACAATGTCGTCATCAGACGCACCATTGGCCTTGAGGTTCATATAGGAAGAGAACCAAAAGCCCGTAATGGCATCGACCTTACCCTGCACCAGCATCGGCTCGCGTACCGGAAAGCCCACGTTCTCTATCTTCACCTTGGAGGCGTCAATCTTGTTGGCTTCAACAAAAATGGGCCACTGAGCATAGGCCCCATCGGGTGCAGGCGCGCCCAGAATCTTGCCCTCAAGATCTCTTGGCGACTTGATACCGGTTCTCTTCAGGGTAATGATGGCGAAGGCGGGCGTGTCATAGACCATCTGCACGGCCCTAATGGGACTATTGGCCGGATTGTCGCGATACTTCACCAGCGAGTTGATATCGGCAAAGCCCAATTGGTAGGCGCCAGAGGCCACGCGGTTAATACCCTCCACCGACCCAGAGCCGGGGTCCACTGTGACATCGAGCCCCTCGGCCTTATAGAAGCCCTTGTCGATCGCCACAAAATAGGGCGCGGCGGGCCCCTCAAAGCGCCAATCTAGTGCAAATTTGATCGTTGTTTGTGCATAAACGCTCCCACTGACCAGCAGGCTTCCTACTACGGCTGCAAACATTCTCATGATTAATCTCCAGTAAAGGTCGTAACTGATCAACATACTCCGTCACCTGCAAGCTTCAAAGGCACCAACGCATTCCAACAACGCAATAAACACACCACCTAACACCGGTCCTGCTTAACTTCCACGGTAGGTGGAGTAACTCCAGGGCGTGCAGACCAGGGGCACGTGATAACTGCCACGCGGTTCGGCCAGCCCAAACTCCAGAGAGACCTCTTCCAAAAACGCCGGATGGGGCAGGCTCTGACCCAGACTACGAAAATAGTCTGACACACCAAAGACAAGGCGATACCGACCAGTGGGAATCGTCTCGCCTTCCAGCAATGGGCGGTCAGTACGACCGTCGACATTGGTCTGGGTCTGGGCCACCGAAGCCCAGGCATCCCGAGCATCGAGACGGCGATCAAGCCGCACCGACATGCCCGCAGCCGGTCGACCGCTCAAGGTATCTAGAACATGGGTGCTGAGCTTAGCCATAAAAAATAGTCCCCTTCTTAGCCGGCAGACAGTTGATGACAAAAGCCCCGAAAGGCGGCCACGGCCAGTTGCATATCCTCCCGCGTAGTCGACTCTAAAGGGTTGTGGCTGATGCCATGGTTCTCCCCTCGTACAAAGAGCATGGCCTGGGGAAGTCGCTCGTGCAACTTCATTGCGTCGTGGCCGGCCCCACTGGGCAGATATTCCACTGGCAGTCCCAAGGCAGCCACCGCCGTGGCCCACAGGCCCTGTAGCCGTGCATCGCAGGGCGCCGCCGAGGCGCGCAAAACCTCCTCCACAGAAAACTGCACATCGCGGGCCTGACAGACCGAGGCCACCACCGCCAAGACGTCTAGGGCCAAGGCATCTCGGTCTTCGTTATTGGGCGCACGCAGATCGAGAGAGAGTTCGCACAGCCCAGGCACAGTATTGATCGACCCCTGAGGTACCTGCAGCATGCCCACCGTACCCACCAGCCCAGGAGCCGCACAGGCCCGCATCTCGGTGGCAAGAATAATCTCCGCTGCGGCACAGGCGGCATCGCGCCGCTGGTCCATGGGCGTCGTGCCCGCGTGGCTGGCCTGTCCACGGAGCCGCAGGCGATACCGCAGGCTGCCGTTAATCGCCGTCACCACCCCCAGGGGAAGGCCCTTGTGGTTAAGCACGGGGCCCTGCTCAATGTGCACCTCGACAAAGCCGAGGTAGCGCTTCGGGTCCCGCGCAAGGGCATTGATCGCGGGGGCCTCAGTGCCAAGGCCCGCCTGGGAAAGCACCTGCCGCAGGCTCACGCCTTGGGCATCAACCATGTCGAGCCAGGACGCCTGAAAACCGCCCGTGAGCGCACTCGAGCCCAAGAAGGTGGCCGCATAGCGCACGCCCTCTTCTTCGGAAAATCCAACGATCTCGATACCAAAGGGAAGGCGCTGGCCCACGGAGGAAAGACCACGCACCACCTGCAGCGGCACCACGATGCCCAGCCGTCCGTCATACCGACCCCCACGGCGCACCGTGTCGTAGTGGCTGCCAGTAAGCAAGAAGGGGCCTGGGGCCCCCTGACTGCCGTAATAACGGCCCACCACGTTGCCAATCGCATCGCGTGCCACCTCGTCGCAGCCCGCTTCCCGAAAGAGCGCCTGCAGCGTATCGGCGCAGGCCTGGTGGGCGGGAGAGAGAAAAGTGACCGTGAGGCCATCGCTCGTTTCCGAGTGCTCAGCGAGCCGCTGGCAGTCATCCCAGACCTGATCACCGTCTGTCGTCTGCATGCCGAATCGCTCATAGAGGCGCATCTCGGCGATGCGGTGAATCTGCCGCAGACACTCCTCACGCTCAGAGGCTTCCGAATCAAGGAGCCGTCGCTCCCAAGTCTGAATAATCTCTTGTCGCGACAATCCTGTGCCACGCGGGCCGCGTACCGCAAGAATAAAAGGCCAGCCAAAGCGTTCTTCGTAGGCCGCGTGCAGACGATTGAGGGCAGCGAACTCCTCAGGGCTGCAGCGATCGAGACCCACCAGCGACTGCTCATTTTGTGAATCTCTGGCGAGATCTGTACCAATCTTTGCCTTGCCCGTGAGTGGCGGGTGGGCCCGAATCAGGCCCAGCTGCTGCGCCACCGACGCGGCGCCTACCGAGCGTTGCAGGCCGAGCAACAGCGCAGGCAGCGAGGCATACGGATGGTGCTTGAGCGCATCCACCACAATCCAGTCGGAGTGTTCATAGACCCCTACGAGCACCTCTTGGGCTGCGGCCGCCGACATCTGGCAGAAGGCATCAAAGCCAATCGTCTTCACGGTCTGGGCAGCGACGGGGTTCATGATTGCGGCTATTTCTTGGAAAGATCCGCGAACGGATGTGTCGCCAGCCAGTGACGCGCAATATCCACACGTCGGCAGACCCAGACCTTCTCGTGCTCCTGCACATGGTCTAAAAAACGCTGAAGTGCCAGAAACCGCCCCGGCCGACCAACCAGCCGGCAGTGCAGACCAATGCTCATCATGCGCGGCGTCTCGGCCCCTTCGGCATAGAGCACATCGAAGGCATCACGGAGATAGGCAAAGAACGGGTCGCCATGGGAGAAGCCCTGCGGCAAGGAAAACCGCATGTCGTTGTTATCGAGCGTATAGGGCACCACGAGTTGCGGCACCGTGCGGCCGTCGGTGGTCTCTAC
>Ga0194117_10002858_pt1 | contig 17925 bp, 8 predicted proteins | sample TA2MahsurfametaG_FD_160579 | JGI IMG/M metagenome (GOLD analysis project Ga0194117, IMG submission 160579) | Freshwater microbial communities from Lake Tanganyika, Tanzania - TA2015009 Mahale N1 surface | ecosystem: Environmental > Aquatic > Freshwater > Lake | place: Tanzania: Lake Tanganyika...
TATTTGATACGATTAGTTGATTAAATATCAAAATAAAACTTCCTGTAATAGTATTACTTAATAATTTTATTATACATGAACATGATCTATGCGAGTGAAAGATAGAGATAAATGATGTGAAGACTTCTTCCAACCCTAAATCTGAAGCCGATAAAGACAGAAGGTAATGAAGTACAAGTAAACTCTAGATATGATGGTAATTACGGATCTCCTCCTTCTCTACATAGAAATAGCTTATAAAGTCTAAAAGTCTAGCCTTTTGTGTTGCCAAAGCGAAGCAATCTAAAACACTTCAATTGTCACTGATTTCTTTCTACATTTATACATCGCCTTTTTCTATGGATTTTATGAGATAAATTAAAAAAAGTTGTATTTATTTTATATTTGTATGAGAATACTAGAACGATTATCATAGATATGGCCTAAAGTGATTTATATTTAAATATAGAATGAAACTTAAGAAATTTCTTCTTCGCTACTACCCTCCAGGTATACTACTGGAGTACGTTCGTAACAGTGGTGAAGTCTAAACAAAATCAATCGACCTGCTCAACTTATCTTCTGAGTAAATTTTGTATCATAAAGGACTGATGTAGATGAGTTAGTACAGGAAATAGCAAGTGAATAGCCCATTATCACTTAAAGTAAAAAACCACAATTGAAATCGCTTATCGAAAGTATTAATGGAATCATTCAGAATTGATAATGAAGTTGTAAGAAAAAAAGAATCAAAATTTTCAACTGTCCAAAACATTGAAAGCACATGTATTGCCACTCACTAACTGCTGTTTCAATAAAAATGGAGATAAGTAATCAATCTGTCATCTAGATTCATAACTGGCAGCTATGATAGAACTTGCCAAATTTGGGATACAGAATCTGGAACTCTTTTACACAAATTATAAGGCCATAAAAATGCAGTCTATTCTCTTGCTTTCAACGTTCCTTTTGGGTAATAATATCGATATGCAGAGATAAAATTGTCACTGGAAGTTTCGACTGTACAGCTAAACTTTGGGATACTGATACCGGGAAGTTACTCTATACATTTGCTGGACATTAAAATGAAGTCGTTGCTGTGGCATTTGACCCTCATAAAAGTTTGTGTGCAACAGGTTCAATGGATCAAACTGCAAAGTTATGGGATTTGGAGACTGGAAAAGAACATTCAACATTGAAAGGACACTAGGGATAAATAGTTTCTCTTAACTTCAATGCTGATGGTGACAAAATATTGACAGGATCGTTCGATGGAACCGCGATTGTACACATATTGTGATATAGATTTGGGACACAAAGTCAGGATAACCCATTCATGTGCTTCAAGGTCACTCTGGTTAAATTTCAAGTGCACAATTTTAATTTGGAGGGTACATGTGTGGTACATCATCAATTGACAAAACCTGCAGAATTTGGGATGTTGGAAGTGGCAAATGTATGTCAGTATTGAGAGGCCATACTGATTAAATTCTTGATTTCAACTTCAACGCTATAGGTACCAGTTTAGTCACTGCAAGTGTTGATATGACTATGAGATTATATAATGTGTCAACATTTGAGTGTACTTCAGTTTTGTAAGGACATGAAGGAGAGATCTCTAAAGCTGTTTTCAATCCACAAGGAACTAAGATATTATCAGCCAGTTTTGATCACACTGCAAGAATATGGGATGTTGAGAGTGGAAAAATGTTGCAGACGTTGTAGGGCCATGAAGATGAAATATTTTCATGCCAATTCAACTACGAGGGAGACACAATTATCACCGGCTCAAAGGATAACACATGCCGCATTTGGAGAGATATATAATCAACCAAGAAACCAAAGATAAAAAAATGATTTGAGTCTATTATTGAATACTTTATTTCGTGAAACACAAGTTTTGGAGTGGATAGTTTGAGATATATTTAATAACTTTGAGATGGGTTATATTTTCTAAAGAAATAAAAAAGAGCTAACATAAAGTTAAGCAAAGGGAATTAACCCACAAAAGGGATTATAAAATGGCAAAGCTTAAAAAAATGATAACCTCAACGCTTAATAGTAATTTAAGTCTCCAAAGCCAAGTCTACCCTCTCCCTATAAAACTGCAGATGCGAAAGTCTAAAATAAAAATTCAGTAAACAAATCAGTTCCCCTAAGTAGAGTGCAAAGTAATTAGAAAGTAAATGATTAGACTAATTTTTCAAAGGGTAAAACGTTTGGTAGTGGTCTTAAAGACCTTTACTTGTAAGTCACACTTTCTTGATTTTCATTAAAGTTCAATAAAACCAAATAATAAAATATAACAATTATTTAAGAGATTATTTTATTTATAATCATATATACATCGTCAATTATTGCGAGTGATACCGTATCTTGCCAGTTTTTTTAGAAGCTATTTTGTTTAGGAAGCAGGAAAATGTTCGTCCAAATGTTTGTTTCCCTCATCGATAATGTTAGTCATTACTTTTTTGGCATATTAAATGCTACCACTATTTTTTAATAATTGAATAGCTTCTTGAATTAAAGTTTGATCTGTTGTTTTCATTTGTAAAATCTACACTAGTCTTTTTTTCTACTTCTCAGGTGCAGTCTGAACATGGTGGATCACCATAAGAGTGATTTTACCTTAGTGAATGTCTTCACCATTATATCCCTTGCTACTTTTGAACTATTCTCCTTCTAAATTGAGCAGATCGTCCTGTATTTGGAATCCTACTCCCAAATTTTAAACAAAATATGTAACTGCATTATCCTCTTCTTGGGATGATCCAGCGTAGGCTGATACCATTCTAACTGCCATTCTTGGTAATACTGATGTCTTGAATGCAGTCATCTGAAGGTATTGTGATTCATTAGGATAGCTTTAGATGATGTGGTTCGTATTATGCCAAACAATATCCCAATTCTGTCCTAAATGCAAGTGAGTACACTCTTCAGTATAGATTCTTGAAAACTTATTTTTTTGTTAAGCTGAGTATTTGTTTAAACCAAGAAGATAGAGGAGTGGTGAAAAATACATGAAATTACCTGTATTGATTGCTACATCAATACCGTAAATCTTGTGTAGACAAGGTTTCTTTCTGCGTGTATCGCTTCCATCTTAAATATCATCAACTACTAAACTACCATTGTGTAGTACTTAGCAAACAGCAGCAATGTCCAATGCTTATGATCTTTTCTTGCCAAAAAGTTCAGCAACTAGCATTGCTAAAACTGGTCTCCATCGTTTGCCTCCTCGATCAAGTAGATCCCAGATAGGATCGCTGAGGCCTTTATTTAAACTTTAAAGATGGTTTTTATTGCCTGAGTATCTAAGTTGATAACTGAGATTTTCTAAATCTGTCTCTGTAAATTTTCTAGGGGCAATCTTTTCCATGATTCCTGATTACTCTAACTCAGTTTTGTACTTGTCAAAGATGAGCTAAATAGTAGAAGGGGGTTTTTTGGTTGAAAAAAGAGAAGAAAAGAATTTATTGAAAGGGCTTGATTTAGTTGAGATATGCTTAAAAATTTTAGAGATTCTTAACATGTCAGAAATTATATTAAGAGATTGAAGTATAGAATGATCATTTATTGCACAGAGTTTCTTTAAAATCAAGATTCATTTTTAAACAAATTAATTTGCTTCCAGAAAATAAAAATTCTTCAATAAAAATTAAGCTGAGCTCGATTGTGATCAAGATATAATTAAGGTGCTTCCCCATCAATAAATTTTAAAACACGACTGTCTGAAGATGGGAGTCGTGGTCTCTTTTTTGAAATGATATCGGCATTTTTTGTGTTTTAATTAAGTTGAAGTGAATCGTTGAATTTGTACCGCTTGCACTATTATTTAATATTATGGGAAACGAGTTGTGTCCTGGCTCATTTAGAGAACTAGAAAAAGGATAAAAATAATACCATCCTTTTTTCAAGTGTTGTATGAATAGCTAGACAATATAGGAACTCGAAAACATCTCTTTTCTTTAAATTTACGATTAAAAAGAAAGACAATATCCACAATCTACCTACTAGAATTCGAAGATTCAACCAGAAATTTTGATTAGAGAGGAACACCATATTTAAGATGAGCTAATTAAGGTAAAAAATGAAGAAAAACATCAAAGTCAGTAAGCCCAAAATAAGGAAGTAGTCAGCTTGGTGCTTCCTGATGGTTGGAAATACAAAGGTGAAGCGATTGCAACTATTCCAGAAGGAAAGGGTGAATAGATCGGTCCGAATGGAGATTATTATTCTGGACATTTTTCAAAAGGAAAGAAGTAGGGTTATGGTGTATATAAATTTTCTAACGGTTTGGTTTACAAGGGAGAGTTTAGATAAAATTTAATGTGGGGACATGGTATTTTTTAGTTCCTAAATGGTGACTCTTTTGAGGGTGAATTTATAAAAAACGCACGTGAGGGTAAAGGAAAATACATCGTGCATCAACCCAATATTGATGATTTACTCTACTTTGAGGGTCAGTATAAAAATGATTTGAAGAATGGTCCAGGAATAATGAAATATGCGGATCATTAGGTTCGAGGATATTGGAAAGATGGTCTTTATGACTACTCTTTCTAATCATAAAGAAGTTGATTCGAACATTTTTAATATAATACAAAGATTTAAGATTCTCAATCATCTTATTTTGAATGTAGTCCAAATAGTTTTACCATTAAACACAATTAATTCAATCCTTATTTCCAAATTTGCTGAGACTCACAATTTAAACTCAGTAAATATTGGAGTCATTTTATTGAGTGAGAATTTTTGAGCTTTTCTTTTATTTGATAGTCTTAGATAACAAGGAAGTTACAAGTAAGTGTTTATTTTTTTAATTTTTAGTCATTTTTACTCTTAACTTCTTATAACTCTTATCTTCGCTTCATCTATAATTTTGGATTACCCTGCTATCCATTATTTTTCCATAAAGAAATCATTATATTAAATAAAATAAAGATGAGCGATCCTAAAAGATTGCCTTTATTATGAACCCAAAATTATAGATTATTCTCACAAAACTAGACCTTCTTGAATGTTTGGACATACTTTGAAAAAGAGATTCACGTCCGTCGCATTGTTGAATCAATTATTTTTATCTTATAACTCAATTATGAAGCCGCAGAACTTTAGAGATACTCTATCCTCATGCCAATACTGGCATCATAAAACCATCAACATCCTACACAACGAACTAGCTTGGCATTCCTATACAACTGCTGCTACGATTCCGTTATGTCTCAGAGATAGTCTTGTAAGAAATTCTAGCTGCCCAAGCACAATGAGTGCACAAACTGCTGAAAACTTAGCTTCCTTTTTGAAGAGTGAGAGGTGTGAATATTAAAAGTCAAAAACAGCATCCTACAAATAAAGTTTGAATGCTTTATAACAAAAAATAAGCAAAGCTAAGAAGAGTTTGCATAAATTTTCAAACAGCTAAGTGTCTGAGGAAAGTGATTAGGAAAGCGATCAAAAGCTTTTAAAATACCTGAAGGATGATAACAAGTATGAAGATACAACAACTGTCTAAAGCAGTCTAGACAAAGTTACTATTACTTCAAGTCAAATAACAGTTTCCTCATACCCCCAAATCAAAACTTATTATCTTACAAATTTGCAGTCTGCATTTTAGGGAAAAAACAGTAGGGCCCTAGAACATCTCAAACTATCACTAAAAATTCTAAGGAATCAATCCAAAGTTGAAACTCCAACTTTCTCTAGAATATAGAAATATAAAGTGAATTTAGTTCAAGAAATTGGTGATATGAGCAAAAAGACTTTGTTGCTAGACATTGATGAAACTTTATTACATTCTTAAAAAGATAATAGTAAACCTTATGATATCGCTTTGCCAGTTCAACTCTAAAGTGGAAACAAAGCAGTAGCCTATATTAGTATCAGGCCCTACGCTATAAGTTTTTTGAAAAAAATGTCGAAACTTTTCGAAATCATAACTTTTACGGCCAGCCACTAACACTACGCAGATGTATTTTTAGACTAAATCGATCCTAAAAGATAATACATCAAACATAGACTCTACCGTAAAAATTGCATATAAATTTACTAAAAAATCTATGCGAAGGATTTGAGGATAGTCAATAGAGATTTATCAAGTCTGGTGTTAGTAGACAATGCCCCATTCTCATACATCTATCAGTTATAGAATGGAATTCCAATAGTTCCATACTACGGAGGAGAGGACAACGAATTAATTCAACTTGAAAAGTATCTTGATTAGGTGGCTAAGTGTGCAGATGTGCGCGAACTCAATAAAAAAACATTCAAACTTCATCAGTACAATAACTTTACTGACATAGAAGAGCTAGTCAAAAATCTTTATCTTAAACAGTTCTGATTTTGAAACAGATTGATTAAATTATTTTTATAGCTTCCATTCATAAATATCTATAATTTGCTACTCTATAAATAGATAGAGTCCAAGTTGACATAAAGCCTGATTTGAATGCGAAGTAAAAAAATAATATTAATTTATTAAATATAATACTTTGGTAATTGAGAAATGGTTAAACATAACAACGTCCTCCCTAATGTACATTTGAGAAAACACTGGCAAAGAAACGTTCGTGTTTGGCTAAACCAAGCTGGGCGCAAACACAGAAGACTCTAAACTAGAAGAGCCAAAGCTGCCGCCATCTCACCCAGACCTCTTGACAGACTCAAACCATCCGTCAGATGCCAAACCATCAGATATAACCACAGACCCAGAATCGGAAAAGGATTCACTCTTGCTGAAATCAAATCAGTCGGACTTGGAGTTCAATTCGCGAAATCAATCGGAATCACTGTCGATCACAGAAGAAAGAACAGAAGCCAAGAAAGCTTCGATGTCAACAAAGCTCGTTTGACTAACTATCTCAGCAAACTCGTCCTTTACCCTAAAAGTGAAGGAAAGTATGTTACTAAAGCTAAAGGAGGAATCCTCAACGACACTCCTAAAGTATTTTGATTTTTATATAGTAAGCTCAAACAGTTGCAACTGCTCCAGTTGTTAACAGTTTGCCTCCTCTCGTTAAAAGAGTCAGATCAGTAAGCAAACTTGAATTGGAAAGACTTAGAAAAGCCTCTGCCTATCGTAGCATCAGACAAGAGTGGAACAACCAAAGAAACGCTGGAAAAAGAGAGAAAAAAGCCAGAGAAGCAGCTGAGAAGAATAATTGATTTAGATCTATTTAACCTGGCATTTTATATTACTAAATCACGTAATAGAATGTAAATTAATTTATATCAAATTCTGTATCTTTAAGCATCTTAAGGGCGGATGTCGCTAAAATAGGGATGCTTAAGAGCCTCTTTCATTGAAATTCTTCTGGCTGGATCTAATTGAAGTAATTTCATGCATAGGTCAAGTCCTCTGCTGTCAAAGTTTTTAAAATAACTTTAAGGATTTACTCCCTTAAATTTCGGGAAAGTAGGCTTGAAATCTGTAAGGTTGTCTATATTGTAAGTGAATTACGAACATTCATCCATTGAGCAGTAGTCGGAGTGCCATGGAATTGGAAAATCTTAAATATTTGATCTATCTCACTATCTCCACAGAATAATTGCTTCTTTTCAGTTAACTCAGCGAAAATGCAGCCAACTGCCCAAATGTCGACGCCCAAACTGTATTGTTTTTGTCCAAGTAAAACTTCAGGTGCCCTGTACCAAAGAGTTTCAATCTCATGAGTGAGAGTTTTGATGGGTAAGCTAAAGGCTCTTGCCAACCCAAAATCTGCTATTTTCAGGGTTCCATTTCTATCAATCAAAAGATTTTGAGGTTTAAGATCTCTATGAATAATTCTTCTTGAGTGGCAATAATTAAGACCATTACAGAGTTGATAAAGGAAAAGTTTCACTTGATAAGGTGTCATGTTTAATTTGTGTTAACTTAAATACTTTTTCATATCGTATTCCACCAATTCAAAGATCAAATTAAGTTTCTTTTCACTGGGTACATAAACGACTTCTCTGAGACTATATGTTAGAAGTATTACTTGACAATGTTTGGATGAGGCTGTAATTCTTTAAGGATCGAAATTTATCTCATAGCAGTTGAAGGTACTCCTTCGTCTTCATTTTCAAGTTTAATCTTTTTGATGGCAACAAAATCTTTCTGGTGAGTGTCTCTAGCTTTGAAGACAACTCCATAGGTGCCTTAGCCTAGTCTTTCAAGTCTCTAGTATCTGTCTTTTGGTTATGAGAGCATCATTATGTTCAAAGTTGTATTATGAATATGTTCGTTAAATATTAAAATCTAATTATTTAAATATTCAAAGGATCTTTGTATTTTTCCCAAAGATTTAATATGAACAAAAATGTTTTAATCTACTTTGATTTCGCTTTGTAATCCATAATTTGATTTCGTATTGATTTTGCAACATAATTTAGTAATTTTAAAACTTACAATAGTCATAAATGAGCAAAGGTACCCCGCTTAGTAAGGCTTTAACTCAATGGGAGGAAAAGAACGGTAAACCTGCAGCTTAGGCTGTAGAAATCAAGCTCATTTTTCTGGTAAACAACCACATAACTCAGAATCCACCAATCGATAAACTAGAGACAAGTGTTCTAAGCACTCTCACTCAACTCCAAAAACTGTCACTTTCATCAAACTGCATTGATAAAATGGTAAACTTCCCGCCCTTAAAGTTCATTACAAGATTGTCCTTGGCTCGTAATAACATCAAAAAAATATCTGGATTGTAGTAAATTGCTGGCACTTTGAAATAGTTGTGGCTTTCTTACAACCAGATTGAAAAGCTTGAGGGTTTATCAATGTGCATTAAGCTAACCACTCTTTTTATTGGAAGTATTATTGTTGATAAATAGATAACAGAATAAAGAGTTGGGACGAGCTCGATAAGTTGAGATAACTCCCTGAATTTGAAAACACTCTCTTGATTGGAAATCCCTTTTATTAAATCTTAAAGGACGATGCAAAATACTATGCTCTCAAGAAAATTCCAAACTTGAAAAACATCGACGGTATAATTGTACAGGCAACATTTGCCAAGAGAAGTGGTTAGTTCCCAGACGTATTTCCACCAGCTTTAAAATGATCTGATTATCACGATTGTAAGTCATTCATTATGGATTTCATAGATAAGATGAGTGTTTTGATAAAAAAATAATCAAAAAGTTTCTTTATTGCTAAGAGCTGGCTACATTCAAGCAATAGATTGCACTGATCTGTTAGCTAGTTTATCTTTCCAAATCGAACGGTTCATATTTTTTAATTTGTTCTTTGGTTTCTTAGCTTACATCTTCTTTTCTGGTGTTTTCGGCAAGTAGATTTCTTTAAGTTATCGTTATTGATGCCTACGGTTGGATCTAAGCATGATGAAGAGATTAGTATTTGAGTGTATTTTCCTTTGCTTTCTTTTTGAGATTATGATCTCTCGATCAGTCTTACCGCCATTTTGATTCGTATTACCATTTTATTCAAGATTCTTTAGTTCACTGGCATCCAGATATTCTTATAAATCTTAGCCTGATTTATTTTTGGCAAGTTAGCTTAGCTATTCTCTTTCGATAAATTCTGTTTTTACTATTTGTTTGATTTCCTCTTCTCTGTTGACTCTGACTTTGTGAGAGATACCTGCATTGCTGCTTGTTTTTCCTCTAAAAGAACGTATTCTATCTGTTTTTAGGTTTTTTACTTCATTTTTTTATTCTTTTAATTATTAGTTTTTGTCGTTTTTAGTCACTTTGGAGTTAAGTTTGGCGAAAAGTTATTAGTTTATTTTTTTGAGTTACTTAATAGTCCTTTTTGAATTTTAAAGCAATTATAGTTTTTCCATATAAATCTCTTCAATCTGTGCCTTCAAAGTGTCATTGTACATCTTTATTTGCTGTTCAAATGCAATTTTTTGACGATTATCTGCCTCCATCTTTTGTAAAATACTCTCCAATCTATAGTATTAGTCTTCAAGTTGTCTAAATTTGATGAGCTATCCTCTAATAATGTCTAGGGCTTTGATATAGTTCTCAAGATTGATTTAGCCTTAATTTTTATTTGTAGTATCTGGAATTGAAATCATATTGCATTCCTTGCTTATTGATTTAATCTTGTTCAATATGGTAGTCAAAATAATCTAAGTCATTATGTTTATATTACATTGATTATTAACTGAATCATGTCCAAACTTGTGAAGACTTTTACCTCTATACACGGACCCAAAGCAATTGGACCTTACTCTCACGCCACCATCTACCAGGGACTGTTGTATATTTCTGGACAAATTGGTTTGAATCCGAAGACCAACGAACTCGAGTCTGATGATGTGGAGTCACAGACAAGGAGAGCTCTCGACAATATGTCTCAAATTTTGGCAGAATCGAAAAGTGGGTTCTAGGATGTCATAAAAACTACTATTTATTTGAAGGTAATTAAAAAATAATATAGACAATGTCAGATTTCGGAAAAGTGAATAAAATTTACTCCTAATACTTTTCAAAGCACTATCCTGCAAGAGTTTGCATTGCAGTATCTGAATTGCCGAAAAATGCTAAGTTTTAGATTGATGCGATAGTAGCTTACCCTTAGTCGAAAATACTCTGATTCTTTTCTTTGTTTCTATTTTTAATCTTTTTGTTCAACTACAATTAGTGAATGTTTTTAATGAGCTGTTTTATTTGAACCAGTCTTATTTAACGCTGTTAATAATAAGCATGAATAATCTAATCGTTGAAAAGAAATTCATAACGAGTAGTAGTTCATAAAAATTACAGACGTTTCGTCAAGTCAAATAAAAACTCAATACAATCCCTTCCTATTCTACAATCTTCTACGACAGATAGAACACACAATCGATTGAGTCATAACTAAAATAAAATAGTAAACAATACATGTCGTCTTATAATCAACCTTACAATAACAAACCAGAAATAGATAGTGATGCACTTACATACAGTCATACTGGATCTATACTACTCCCATAAGAAACTCTCCCTTTATTCAAGACAATTATATCTTTACTTAACTCAAAGTAGCATATTGCCAGTCACGTTTCTCACAGTTTGGGAGTGAAGGGTTATAAAAGTGAATTATCAACTGAAATCGGTAAAATAGTAGCAAATTCTTTTGGTTAATACATAAATATAGCTCAAGTTTTAGCATCCAAACTATCTAAAGAGTAACCTCAACAGTAGAAATAAGATAAGATATTGAGTTTGAACAGAGAGTTGGCAAGTCTGAAAATGGAAAATGCAAAACTGTTCTAAAAAAATACCAAAATAGAGGAATAAAATCATATGCTTAAGAGGAGAGTCATGGGATTCAAAAAGTAGGAAAAAATGTCTAACAAAAATTTAAGATAAGACATCCACAACTATGAAAAGGAGATATCGATTGCGATGAGCCGTATGAATACATTCGAATCATAAGTTTATCGTAGACTAAGTATTTTCCAAAATACTCTTATTGAAGTGTCAAATTTTAGAAACCAAATGATGATTAATACTTCGAGTATACACCGTTGGAAAGCAGAGTGCCAGAAGTACAAGTAAAAAATAGCTCAGCTATAAAAAGTGATTGAAATCAAATAAAATTCAATCTAAAAATACGTTCTCAAGGAATTCAACACTAACAAAGATGATACAAAGCGCCAGAATAGTCTACTTAAGTTGATAGCAGAGTAAAAGACAGAGCAGTGCGAACAACTCAGAAAAGAAATGATTAAACTAAGTGAGCAGTTAAGTTAGCAGAAAAAAATGTACGATCAAATGCTTGACAAAAATATTGCTCTTGAGAAGGAGTTGTACTTTTTGAGTTTTAAAGAGCAAAATGAAGAGCAACCAAGTGACAGCTTACATATCGTTTAGGAAACTCCAGGGATAAGTAAGTAGTATGAATGTGTGGATTATATCCATGAATTTTGTACTAATATTTGATACTCAGATAAATTATGCGTTAAAATGATTTTTAGCAACACATGCAGTTTGGAGAAAGTCGCACTTGCGCGAGCCATACTCATCCCCCTAAAATCAGTATAAGAAAGAGCAAATAGTTGATGTTACAGACCAAAATTTTATGTAATAGAAACCCCACTTTGCCTAACTCTTATCGAGAGCCAATTCATACTTAAAAAAACGTGCCAAAGCGCTCTGAAATCATAATGTTAACCCACTATAACAAGTTCATTTTTAATTAAGAGAAAACGGAAGTCAACTACGCATGTGGATGTCTGTCAATGGCAAGTTGTACCAGAACTTAGATCTACATATCACCTAGTCAGGTAATATCCCGTAGAATGCTAACCCGTGAGGGAGAATTTTTCAAATGTGACAAATGATATTTATGTTAAAGTGTAATGTAATGTGGGGAGGCATGACTTGAAGATCAACTATTGAATGTAGATGTTCGAGATTCCTCCCTCTGATGTGGGCACGGCCATTTTGGAAGAACCATAACGTGGTCCATCCCCTTTAATCGTGCCTCAACAATATTATTATAAACACTATCAAATTACAATTTTTTTCAATCGAGATCGTCAAGACAAATCTATATTTAATCATTTTTGTTTCAAGTATGTTTGATTACATCCAAAATAGTCCTCAAAATACCACATTTCTACTTGTAGCATTACACTACATCACTTCTTTTTTATTTGACACATAGATCGTAGATGCTTTTGGAAAGGTATTATAGGTATTGTTGTTTTTGTGCTTAAGCTATTGTTACATATTTGCCCATACGATAATGAATGGCTGGAAACTAAGGATCGAAATCATTATCTTTTGGTACCATCACTAAAGCTGGTCTATGCACTTAATTATCATCTTCGATCGTAACATCTCCTATCTTTTCTATTGCATCGGCCTTCCATTAAAACATGCTTTCGCTTATCTCAAATAATTATTTTAAACTAATTAACACAAATTAAAGAAAGTTTTTGAGCAAATTTTTTATTGAAAATCATGACCATTTAGGGAAATATTGGTTGTTTGTTGTGGGTAGCTCTATCAATTCTGGTACATTCCCCTTCCAATCTCTTATACCTGTCCATTTGTTTGGATACTCATGATCATAGTCTCTGTATTTGTGAGGAAAGTAAGGACTATGATCAATGTCTTTTTGGGAAATACTATTCAGACCTGATTGAGAAAGTATTGCACTTTTGTTTAAACTAAATTAAGATTCTGTGATTTTTCCACTCACCTTGGGCAATGAATTAGCAGAAGTAAGTAATGGTGACATTTGCTGCTGGGTCGTGGGATTATAAAATGATGTTTTTAAAGGAAAATCTTGTTTATCGATGGGCTAAACATGTCTATTGAGTGGTTCGTACCAGTCTATGATCCTCTTCTGTTTGTTTGCGAAACGGTCTACTTCTTCCAAGTGTCTGTGCCTGATCAAGGATTTATCATAATAGCGAATAGTAGGTTTCGCTCCTGGAATATCGTCAGTATAAAGTGACCTCATCAATAAATATAATGCGATTTCAAGTTACATAGGTTTATCCAAATGCATTAATTAATCAACATTTTACAAAAGCATGCACTTCTAAGAATAAATAATAATTCAAATAAGAAAATCATTTTATTTGTCTTCGAAAAAGTTGTCTTCTCCTGAAAAGAAGCATTCATTTTTATCTACTCTAAAATCAAAAGAGAAGTGTCTTTGAAATGTCTCAAGTTGAGAGTAATCAGCATTGTAAAGAGAAAGGTCGTCATAATTAGGTAAGAAATTTTCAATGGGTAGTTTTTGGACTGTGAAATCTGACAATTTATACTCATCAGAAATATTTTACCTCTTTTACTTGTTAATACTTACAAATGTCGACATATAGTCTGATTTGAAATGTTAAAGCTTTCCCAATTAAAGCCCCGCTTCTACACATTTTGCTTAAATTGACATCTAGCTTTCTACCTCAGATATTTCAACCTTCTTCAGTAAATGTGAAGAAGAAAGGAACAGTTAGCTATAATAATTCTCGCTATCTTTCTAATTCTTTTTTTTAGTTTCTTTTTGTAGATCTAAGTTTTTAGCTAAATGGTCTTAAAAATAGGTCCTGTATAGATTGAGGCTGGAGTTAAACTAAATGAGCTTCCTTTTGATATATTCTAATGTTTTTTCATAAAGCTTAGGATTATTCGTTTTATAATCAATTTTAGAATCTTTTAACGCTTTCCAATGATCACATAAATCTGAATTAACATAAAAATACTTTGAACTTTAGTTAAAGAGGTTAGTTCAAGATTTTAGCTAAGAACGTAAGCAAAAAAATGGAAATCATTGAAACTAATTTTTTTTTCCATGCTCTGTCCAATTATCCGAGATATATATTTTTGAATCTTCGTTAAAATAGCTTTAAGCAGCTTTTTGACCAAGAAAATGCTTCTCAATTATTGATAAATTACATCTTGATGAGACTAGAGATTTCCTGAAGACTTCTGCCTTCGTTGAAATATTTTAAGATATTTTTGTTTATAAGTGGGACCTTTCGCGCTTAAAAACTCTCTTTTTTATCCAAGTAGTTATTGAACCTATTTCACTCGAAAAACTACTTCTATTTGTAGCTTTTAGTCTATCTCGAAGGGCCAAGCTCATGCATTTTTTTGGTTACCTCTTGCCAGCCTCGCGTATCGACTGGCTCTATTTCTTATATAGTTTTTAGTAGCCTGTTAAATTCCTTAATTAATTAAATAAATACATCTTATGTCCATCTATTTTGCACTCTTTTCTTCAAGAAAGGCATGAGAGTCGACTGAATCATTTTTGTTTGTAATATATTATAACAAAGGGTATTTTTAAAAAGGGGCATTTTTTTGTTTTTACTCTTATTTTATTGCGCGAAATGCCTTTTTGAAGGTTTTGCTATTGGGAGACAAGGATGCAAATATCAGAATCTACATATTTCGTGATTTTTTATTTTTTAATTCTTTTTGTTAAAAAACATGGATATTATTCTTTTCAAAGTAATAGAGAAAACAGTATAGAAAAGGTTCAAACGATTCTACCCTAATTTAAGTTCGAGGAGATCTCTTTTCTGCGCTTTTGATTTTTAATATATTCAAAGATATGAGAGCAAAGTGTGATAGTTTGGATCAAGATTTAGCTTTTAAGAAAAAAGATACGGCAAAATGTTTTTGTTTGCTGTGTTATTTTCAGTGGTATTTTAAAAGAAAAAGATATAACGGACAACCATATCAAGGTCCTTCTATTTTAGATATTTTGCTATTAAAATCATTGCAACCTCTGAAGATTTTGTCTTTTTTTATTTTAAGTTGTTTATTGATGATGTAATTTCTAAATTTAGTTTTTAGATAATATCAACACATCTCCAACAATGGATCATCCTAAAGCAAAATAAGCACTATAATTCCAAGCAATCAGACAACTGATAATAACCAAATAACGGGAACTTTCGGGGATATTTTGATTCCATTTTCCATTTTCATATTTAGAATAACATTTCCTTGCAATTTTTTTAGGCTGATGTAAGTTTCGTTAAATAGTAGATCCAGTTTATTTGAAATCTGCTCTTTTCATTATGCAAAAGTATGATAATATTTTATCAAACATGATTGCAGGTTATAGCTCGCTAAGATATTATTAAAATAGTTGAAATGAACTTCTTGGCAAGATCGGCTTACGCTACTTTTGTACACTTATACTCATTAAGTCTAAAACCAAAAAGCCCATCAGAGTCGCCGTTACTGGGGCTGCGGGACAAATCTGCTATTCTCTACTTTTCAGAATCGCACATGGTGATATGCTTGGATACGACCAGCCTGTCATCCTCCATCTTATAGATATTCCTCAAGCCCAAAAAGCACTCACTGGAGTCGCTATGGAACTTGGAGATTGTGCTTTCCCACTTCTCCATGGTATCGTTTGCACTGATGACCTTAAAGTTGGTAAATTTCAAATCATTTAGGATTCACTGATGTCTAAGCTGCTCTTTTGGTCGGTGCCAAGCCAAGAGGAAAAGGAATGTAAAGAGGTGACCTGCTCCAAGAAAATGCCAAAATTTTCATTCCTCAAGGAAGAGCTATTAACGATTATGCTCACAGAAATGTTAGAGCTTTGGTTGTTGGAAACCCAGCTAACACCAATGCATTGATTTTGGCTTCCCACGCTAAAGATTTACCTAAGCAAAACTTTGCTGCTATGACCAGACTAGATCACGATAGGGCTGTTTGGCAAGTTGCTTAAAAAACTGGCTCAACTGTCGCTGATATTGCAAAAGTCGTCGTTTGGGGAAACCATTCACCAACTATGTCACCTGATCTTGCTTGGGCTACCGTCAAAGGAAAGCCTGCTTTAGATTTGGTTGGAGAAGAATGGTACACTAAAACATTCATTCCCAGAGTCCAAAAGAGAGGAGCTGAGATCATTGAAGCAAGAGGACTATCAAGTGCTGCAAGCGCAGGAAACGCTGCTCTTGAACACATGAGAAGCTGGTTCTTAGGTCATACTCATGATTGGGTATCATTCGGAGTTTGGTCAAACGGAAACAGTTATCAAATTCCTGATGGAATCTTTTACAGCTTCCCAGTGACTGTCCAAAACAGAGAATGGAGCATCGTTAATGGATTGAACATTAACGAGAAGCAAAGACATAGAATGACGGTGACTGCTAACTAGCTTTTGGAGTAACGCAAAGCTATCTAATCCTTGTTAAAAGTTTGATAAATGGTTTGAATTCGTTTATCATACAAATATATAAATTTATAAGAGTTAAGTATTATAAGAAATGGATGGAACCAAAAATAGTAGTATCATGTCTTCAACTTTTCTGCAATTCATACACTTTGTCTTTTGACAGCCTTTTCCTTAGAAATCCTTGTTCCAACTCCTCTATGAAAATCTCCACGTATTTTTTGAATTTTTACTTGTCTTTCAGCTTTTTTGACTCTATGTATTGACTCAACTTGCCCTCCTTTATCTGTCTCAAAGTCTAACTTACGAGGTAATTTCTTGCTTCTTTCATCACTCTGTCATTGTATTCCTAGTATATCTTCAACAATCCAAACTCTTTCAATCCAGCATCAGTAATTTTATGCTAGTTACGTTATCCTAAGAGGTAGTGCAAGACCTTTTTAGTGGAAATGGCTGATTGTCTGAAGACTTTCCAAAGACGAGCTGCTGCCTCTTCATAGTCCTTGTTTTCTTTTTAATCAAGCTTGATTTCTACTGAATGCTTCAGGCAGACTGTGAGATGTTTCTGAAAGTTATGAAAGGAAGAGGGAGTGAATTTAGCTCTTTAGGAGATTAAATAGTCCTCATCTTTTTATTCTGAATTGGATTCTTCCCTTTTTTCTTGTTTCTCAGGTGTTTGGGAAGCAACATAAGGCTCATTTTTGGCAAGAAATTGATCAAGGTACATGCTGGAATCACCACGTTGAAGATAGGGTAAGCTTTCGGGTAGAGGCTACTCCCTTTCTGTATGCTAGAGCAGAGTTTATGTGTGCTTTTCCTCAAAGAAAATGTTAATGCCTTCCTGGCTTTACATCATAAATAATAATTATAAGAACCTGCCAGACTAATCCCAATTTATGAGTTATCAGTGATTAATTATAATTAAATTTGGCAACAAAGCACACTCCATCTCTGCTCATCATTTACAGGCAGCTCTAACATCCAATTAACACAAAACCAAATGTTCTTCAACTTACTCCAAAGGAAGAGGATACCGGTGATGAATGTGTGTGTGCCTAAGTAATCGAAGGCGGTGGTAGGGTTATTGGATTGACGTGGCTTTGTCGGAAAGAGTCATTAAATGATCAGAATATATCAGTAAACGTTAATACGATTCTCGAAATTTCCGATATAAAAATACAGTTAAAGTGAAGCAAAATGAAACGACAAATATTTGTGACATGTTCACTCGAACTTTTGTCTCTATTTTATGATTAGCTGTATAATCAGAGTGAAATTATATTTCTTAAAAATGATGAAGAAGTATATTTAATTTTTGTCGATTTTGCGTCTGGGTGAGGAATGGTTTGTTAAAA
>Ga0194117_10002863_pt1 | contig 17900 bp, 14 predicted proteins | sample TA2MahsurfametaG_FD_160579 | JGI IMG/M metagenome (GOLD analysis project Ga0194117, IMG submission 160579) | Freshwater microbial communities from Lake Tanganyika, Tanzania - TA2015009 Mahale N1 surface | ecosystem: Environmental > Aquatic > Freshwater > Lake | place: Tanzania: Lake Tanganyika...
AAATAAATCGACTACGTATGTAGAACTGTCTTTGGAAGACTTGCGGACGCGGGTTCGATTCCCGCCGGCTCCACCATCATATGGTTACCACCAACGCCTACACCCTCGATAGCCGCTATCGCACCAATCCCAGCGAGGGCTTCGATGGCGTTGTTCGCATCAGCTACAGCGGCCAGTCCGCCTCGGGAACACTGCTGTTTGATGGCCGGGCCGTGCTCACCGCCGCCCACTTATTTGATGGCAGGCAAAACACCGCAACGGTCATCTTCGAGACCCGCAGCGGCACGCAATCACTGAGCTCCGCCAAAATCCTTGCCCACCCCAGCTACGACAGCCAAAGCAATCACGACCTTGCCCTGGTCTGGCTAAGCAGCCCTGCGCCCACTGCCGCCGATCGTTATGGCCTGTATCGCGACAGCAATGAAACTGGCCGTGCCTTCACCCTGGTCGGGTTCGGGAAAACTGGCACCGGACAGACCGGCATCACCAGCAGCGACTCAAGCCCGCCTATTCGGTTAAAGGCAGAGAATCAATTCGATGCCGATGCATCCACACTCAAAGCAGAATTGGGCGGCGGCATGTCATGGACGCCTGCTGCCGGCAAACAGCTGGTGGCCGATTTCGACAACGGCATCAGCACCAATGACGCACTCGGCCGGCTGCTGGGATTAAGCGACTTCGGCCGAGGCGCGCTCGAGGGCCTCGTTGCCCAGGGCGACAGCGGCGGTCCGGCATTCATTGGCAATCAAATTGCGGGCGTGGCCAGCTACACCACAAGCCTAAACAAAGGCGCCATCCGGCCCGATATCGATACCGTATTGATGAACAGCAGCTTCGGTGAGATTGGTGCCTGGCAGCGCGTGAGTGCCTATCAGCAGTGGATCGACCAGAGCCTGCGCGCCCAATACCTCGATGCGCCTGCCCGGCCAGACCAGGTCCAAAAAATCGTCAGCGAAGGCGACAGCGGAACGAGTCTCGCTTATTTTTTAGTTCAATTTAACGGCACTCGGCAGCAGGCCGATGCCACCATCAGCGTGGACTACGCCACCCGCGATGGCAGCGCCTTGGCCGGCAGCGATTACATCGCTACCCGCGGCCGGCTGAATCTCTACCCTGGTGAGCAGCAGGCCGCAATTGCAGTAGAAATCATTGGCGATCGAGTCGCTGAGCCCACTGAATTTTTTTATCTTGATATTTTTAATCCCATCGGGGGCGCATTCGCACCGGGCGTGCTCCAGCTGACTGCCGTTCGTACCATCGTGGACCAAGATGGGTGGATGGGATGACCGCAGCCCCGATTCGTCACCTCGTGGTGGTGTTGGGTGATCAGCTGGATCAGCATGCGGCTGGGCTTGATGGCTTTGATCCCAAAAAAGACCGCATCTGGATGGCCGAGGTCAAACACGAATCCACCCATGTGCCGTCTTCAAAACAACGAATCGCGCTGTTTCTCTCGGCGATGCGCCATTTCGCAGAAGAGCTGCAGGCACGCAGCTGGCCCATCGACTACATCAGGCTGAATCAGCCGAAGAATACGGCAAGCCTTGGCGGAGAGTTAAAGCGGGCAATCCAAACCCATCGGCCCGCTCAGCTCATCATGACCGCTCCCGGTGACTGGCGTGTTCTGAAGGAGCTTCAAGAGGCCGCCCAGTCTTGCAAGATCCCACTCGAAATTCGGGAAGATCGGCACTTTTTTTCAACGGTTCGTGATTTTGCGCAGCATGCGAGAAGCCGCAAACAGCTGCGGCTGGAATATTGGTATCGAGAGCTACGCGAAAAAACCGGCATCTTGATGCAAGACGGCAAGCCCGCTGGTGGCCAGTGGAACTTCGATCAGGACAACCGTGGGGCATTCGGTAAAGAGGGGCCTGGTGTAGTCCGAAAACCACTGCGATTTAAGCCCGATGCAATCACTTCCGAAGTGATTCAACTGGTGAGTACCGAATTTGCCGATCATCCCGGGTCCCTTGCGGACTCGATCGACGGATTTGGCTGGCCAGTAAACCGTAAACAGGCCCTGCAGGCCTTGGATGACTTCATCAAGCATCGGCTCGCTCTCTTTGGCGCCTATCAAGATGCTATGTGGACTGGTGAGCCATGGCTTTATCACGCCCATATTGCAAGCGCTCTGAATTTAAAACTGCTCTCTGCCCAGGAGGTCGTGAGTGCCGCAGAGGAGGCCTACAAAAAGAAACTGGCGCCACTTGCCGCAGTTGAGGGGTTTATTCGGCAGATTCTGGGATGGCGCGAATATGTTCGCGGCATCTATTGGATGAATATGCCGGATTACTTGGAGCGCAACATGCTGGCCGCGAGTCAGCCCTTGCCTGATTTTTTCTGGACGGGCGAGACCGAGATGACTTGCCTGCGGGAATCGATTCAGCAGACGCTTCGCACGGGCTACGCCCATCATATTCAAAGGCTGATGGTCACGGGACTCTACAGCCTCTTGGCGGGCATTCATCCCAAGGCGATCCATGAGTGGTACCTCAGTGTCTATGTCGATGCTGTGGAGTGGGTGGAACTGCCCAATGTGCTGGGCATGAGCCAATATGCCGACGGCGGTGTGATGGCCAGTAAGCCCTATGCCGCGAGCGGCAAATACATTGATCGCATGAGCAATTACTGCAAGGGCTGCCGATTCGATCCCGCCAAGTCCACCGGCAAGGATGCCTGCCCCATCACCACGCTGTACTGGGATTTTCTGATGCGGCACGAGGCGCTGCTGGCGAAAAATCCGCGTATGGTGATGCAGATCAGGAATCTGAATCGGCTCTCGGCTGCCGATCGCAAGGCAATTCGGGTGCGGGCCAGCCAGTTGGGCGTTTCCTGAGGCTCTTGGTAGCATTGACAGCCCACCGAGGAGGCCAAAATGCAGCCCTTTCAGGCAATCATTTGCAATAAAACCGAGTCCGCTTATACCGCGACCATTGAGACTGTTGGCGAAGAGGCGCTGGTCAGCACGGGCGATCAGGATGTGTTGGTCAAGGTGGACTACTCCACCATCAATTTCAAAGATGGGCTGGCCATCACCGGCCGCTCACCGATTCTGCGTAAGTTTCCGATGTCGCCCGGTATTGATTTTTCGGGCACCGTCGAGACCAGTGGCCATCCGCTTTTTAAAGCAGGAGATGCAGCGGTGCTCACCGGCTGGGGCGTGGGCGAGACACATCCCGGAGGCCTTGCCCAATATGCCAAGGTCAAAGGCGACTGGCTGGTGGCAAAGCCCGCAGGGCTGTCGTTAAAACAGACCATGGCGATCGGAACTGCCGGCTACACCGCCATGCTGTGTGTATTGGCGATTGAAAAGCATGGCGTCAAACCCCAAGACGGCGAGGTGCTGGTCACTGGCGCTGCGGGTGGCGTGGGGTCAATTGCTGTCGCAGTGCTGGCCAAGCTTGGCTACCAGGTGGTTGCATCCACGGGCCGGCTGTCTGAATCCGACTATCTAAAGTCACTTGGCGCCACCACCATCATGGACCGCAATGAATTATCAAGCCCCGGCAAGCCCTTGAGCAAAGAGCGGTGGGCGGCAGTGGTGGATACCGTGGGCAGCCACACTCTGGCCAATGCCTGTGCCACAACACGCTGGGATGGTGCAGTGGCGGCATGCGGCCTGGCGCAGGGCATGGATTTTCCTGCCACAGTGGCGCCATTTATTTTGCGTGGCGTTACGCTTTATGGAATTAATAGCGTTACAACGCCACGGCCAAAGCGTGAAATGGTCTGGCAGCGGCTTGCCAAAGATTTGCCGATGGATAAGCTCGATGCGATGACCCAAGAGATCACGCTCACGCGGGCGCTTAGCATCGCGCCAGAGATTCTTGCGGGACAGGTCCGTGGCCGTCTGGTGGTCAATGTCAATCGGCTGTGAATTCCATTCTCAATATCGCTGCCTATAAATTTGTGCCGCTTGCCGATCTGGCAGGCCTAAAGGCCGCCTTAACTGCCCAGGCCGAGGCCCGGCAGCTCAAAGGCACGATTCTGATTGCCGAAGAGGGCATCAATCTCTTTCTGGCTGCGGCCAAAGAATCGATTCACGATTTTTTAGGCTGGCTAAAAAGCGATGGCCGGTTTTCAGATCTATGGGCAAAAGAGAGCTGGTCGGATCATCAGCCCTTTAAAAAGATGCGCATCAAAATCAAATCCGAAATCATTCGGATGAATCACCCCACCATCCAGCCGCAGTCAGGCCGGGCGCCCTGCGTGAGCCCGGAAGAGTTGAATCGCTGGCTGGATCGCGGCCATGATGATCAAGGCCGCGAGGTCGTGCTTCTGGATACCCGAAATGCATTTGAGGTCAGCCACGGCTCATTTCAGGGTGCGGTAGATTTTGGCATCGGAAAATTCTCCGATTTTCCGCAGGCATTTCGCGATCACGCGTCTGAGCTTGCCGGAAAAACAATTGTCAGCTTTTGCACTGGCGGCATTCGCTGTGAAAAAGCGGCCATTTATATGCGCAGCCTCGGCCATCCCAATGCCCTGCAGCTCGAAGGCGGCATATTGAATTATTTTGAAAAGACCGATGCCCGATACTATCGGGGTGACTGCTTTGTCTTTGATGATCGCGAGCTTCTCGATCCGCAGCTCGCAGTAAGTCCCCACGCCAAATAGAAAGCCGCTGATATGCCCGCCCCCACTGAACAAAGCCTGCGCGAAGACATTCGGTTTCTGGGCGCAATCCTGGGCGACACCATCCGCGAGCAAGAAGGCAAGGCCACTTTTGATCTGATTGAAAATATCCGCAGACTCAGTGTCCAGTTTCATCGCAATGGCGATGCGGCTGCCGGAAAATCGCTCACCAAACTCTTAAAGGGCTTAAGCCCCGATAAGGCCGTGAGTGTGATACGGGCGTTCACGTATTTTTCTCACCTCGCGAACATTGCAGAAGATCAATTCAGCCTGCAGGCCCAGGCTGCCGAGGATCCTGCGACCACTGAAGGCAGGCTCGCCCATACCTTTGGCCGACTGAAGGCAGCCAAGACTTCATCCAAGGCGCTTCATCAGACCCTGCGCAACGCCTGGATCTCACCCGTGCTGACCGCCCATCCGACCGAGGTTCAGCGTCGCAGCATCTTGGATGCCAAGCGTGTGCTTGCAGAGTTGCTGCCCCAGTATCGGCGGGTAAGCACTGCGGCTGCGCGGGCGGATATTGAGACACTGATTCGGGCCCGTGTGGCCCAGCTGTGGCAGACGCGGCTGATTCGGCTATCAAAACTATCAGTCGATGATGAAATCGAAAACGCGTTGTCGTTTTATCAGAGCACGTTCTTGCAAGAAATCCCCAAGCTCTATCGGCGCATCGAAGAGCAGGCCAAACTGGATTGGATTGCACCGATTTTTCGGATGGGCAACTGGATTGGCGGGGATCGGGATGGCAATCCGAATGTCAATGTGGATACTTTAAGCCGCGCCGTCTCGCGCCACAGCGAGGTGCTGCTGCGCCACTATCTCACGCAGGTCCATGAGTTAGGCGGTGAGCTCTCGATCTGCGAATCGCTTGCCGGCAGCTCCGAGGCCCTGAAGCAGCTTGCGAATCATTCAGGCGATACCAACTCCCATCGTCAAGATGAGCCCTATCGCCGCGCCTTGATCGGCATTTACTCCCGGCTGGCCGCGACACTGACCACGCTTACCGGTGGTGAGGCGCTGCGCCACGCGGTGGAGCCCTCAGAGCCCTATGGCCGCAGTGAAGAGTTCTTAAATGATCTGGCATGCATTTATGAATCGTTGGTGAATCACCATGGGCAGCCGCTGACCCGGTCTCGGCTGCTACCTCTGATTCGGGCGGTAGAGGTCTTTGGGTTTCACATGGCCACCACGGACTTGCGGCAGAACTCTTCCATGCATGAGCATGTGGTTGCAGAGCTTCTGCGTGGCGCGGGCATTGAAAGTGGCTATGAGCATCTCGAAGAGAACAGCAAAATTGAGCTTTTGCTGATTCTTTTGGGCGATGCGCGAAGCCTGCGTTCTCGCCATGTCAGCTACTCCGCCCAGGCCGAAGGCGAACTTGCCATCTTCGAGGCGGCCTTCGATATCAATCAGCGCTTTGGCAGCGAGACCATTCGGCATGCCATCATCAGCCACACCGAGAGCGTGAGTGATCTCTTGGAAGTCCTGCTGATTCAAAAAGAAACGGGGCTGATGTCGGGCACCTTGAATCGGGATGGCTTTGCGGGATTGGTTGTGGTGCCGCTTTTCGAAACCATTGAAGACCTGCGCTTTGCGGCTCCCATCATGCAGGCTTTTTACGATCTTCCTGGCGTGAGTGACCTGGTGCGGCGATCGGGGGGTGAGCAAGACATCATGCTGGGCTACTCAGATAGCAACAAAGACGGCGGATTCTTCACCAGCAACTGGGAGCTCTATAAGGCCTCCACCGCGCTTGCAGAGTTATTCAATGAAATGCCAGGCATCACACTGCGGCTTTTCCATGGCCGCGGCGGTACAGTGGGCCGGGGCGGTGGGCCCAGCTACCAGGCGATTCTGGCCCAGCCTGCAGGCACCGTGAATGGCCAGCTCCGGCTGACTGAGCAAGGCGAGATCATCGCCAATAAATACGGCAACCCAGAAATCGGCGCGAAAAATCTTGAGACCCTGGTCTGTGCGGTGCTGGAGGCCACCCTTATTTCCTCCGAGCAGAAGACTCCCCGTGAGTTTCTGGACATCGCGCAATTCTTATCGGATCAGAGCATGCAGGCCTATCGTGATCTCGTTTATGAGACCGATGGCTTTGAGGATTATTTTTTTGAGGCAACGCCGATCAGTGAGATTGCGGAACTCAATATTGGGTCAAGGCCAGCCTCTCGGAAAGCCTCGCGCAGCATTGGTGATCTGCGGGCCATTCCGTGGGGGTTTTCTTGGGGCCAAAGCCGCGTGAATCTTCCAGGCTGGTATGGCTTTGGATCTGCCGTGGATGAACTTTTAAGGAAAGCCCCTAAAAAGAATGCATCGCTACTGAAGCAAATGCATCACGGGTGGCCATTTTTTTCGACGCTGCTATCTAACATGGACATGGTGATGGCCAAAGCCAATCTTGCGCTTGCCCGCCGATATGCGGAGTTGGTCCATGATCGCCGGCTGGCCAAGGCCATCATGTCCCGCATCGAAGCTGAGTGGGCCAGAACCGAGAAGGCCCTTGAAATCATCACGGAACAAAAACATCGGCTGGGATCCAGCCCGGCGCTGGCGGCGCTGATTACCCAGCGCATTCCCTATCTCGATCCCCTCAACCACTTACAAATCGAACTGATTCGTCGTTGGCGCGAGGGCCAGCAGGACCATCGCACCCAGGTCGGCATTCACCTATCAATCAACGGGATTGCTGCGGCCCTTCGCAACACGGGCTGAGACGGCAAACAGAAGTGCGAGCGCTACCGCGGCGCTCACTGCGATGGTGATATCGGTGATGACCGTGAGCACAAAGGTCAGCATCAGCAAGATGCGATCTTGAAGACTAAGCCTGCCAAGATGCACAACACTTCTCCACTCCCCCATATTCCAGGCAACAAACATCAGAATTCCTGCCAGTGTTGCCAAGGGTACGTGCTCGGCCAACGGCGCTGCGCCCAGTAATATTGCTAGTAAAACCGCTGCATGAATCATGCCCGCCACGGGGCTGCGGCCGCCTGCACGGATATTGGTGACTGTCCGCGCTACTGTGCCAGTTGCACAAAATCCGCCAAATAAAGGCGAGGCGATATTGGCTACACCCTGCGCCATCAGCTCCTGATTCGGGTCGTGGCGATCTTGAGTCATGGAATCGGCGACCCTTGCGCAGAGCAAAGACTCCACCGCCCCAAGAAATGCAATCGTCAGAATCGCGGGCAGCAAATACTGCACGATTTCTAGATCAATCTCCGGGATACTAAAAGCAGGCAGGCCCTGCGGAATTCCGCCAAACACACTGCCAATGGTCGCGACCTCGAGATCAAAAATCATGGCCGCAAGGGTTCCCAAAATTAACGCAGCCAGCGTTCCGGGAAGGCGCGACAGCCATCTTCCCCACCGGGCCTGCTGCGCGGCGTAACTCTTCGGCCAGAGCACAACAATACAAAGCGCACTTACCGATAACGCAAACGCAGCTGGATTCCAGTCAGGCAGATTCTGTGCAATGGCCTGGACCTTTTCAAAAAACTCGGCTGGCAAGCTCTGAATCGGCAGGCCAAAGAAATCTTTGACTTGCGATAGGCCAATAATCACCGCAATCCCATTGGTAAAGCCCACCACGATGGATTCCGGAAGTCGCCGAATCCAGCCGCCACATCGCATCAGGCCAAGACCGATTAACAAAAAACCTGCGCAGATCGTGGCGATCATGAGATTGGCCACGCCATAGCGGCCCACGATGCCGTAGACCACCATAATAAACGCGCCCGCGGGTCCGCCAATCTGTACCGAGGATCCGCCCAACGCAGAGATTAAAAAGCCGCCAACGATTGCAGTGATGATCCCCGACTGCGGCGGCAGGCCAGAAGCAATTGCGAAGGCCATCGCTAGCGGCAGCGCAACAATGCCGACTGTGAGCCCTGCGGAGAGGTCGTGCAGAAAATCGTCGCGGCGGTAGCCCGGCAGGTGCTCGAAAAGCTTGGGCCGAAAGCGAAAACTGATGTTGATCAAGCCGCTTAAGATGCAGAGAGTGTAGCATTCGCTTCTATACGCATGAAAGCATATGGAGAGGGAATGGACCGTCGTAGCTTTCTGCTGGGTTCAACCAAGACAGGCCTCAGCCTGGGGTTGGGTGCTGCCTCCTTAAGCCTGATTCCCGAAGTCCGACTCTTTGCCCAGGCCGTCGATGATTTTCTTCGAGGCCCCCCAGTAAAAGACATTGCGCCAAAACAGATATCAAAACGGGTCTGGCTGATTTATTCGCCCGACAGTTTTCCCACCCCAGAGAACCGCGGCATGATGGCCAACATTACTTTTGTGGTGACACAAAAAGGTGTGTTGATTCTGGACTCCGGCGCCTCAGTGCAGATTGGCGAAATGGCCATCCGAATGATCAAGACGGTGACCGATAAGCCCGTTATTGGTGTGTTTAATTCCCATTACCACGGCGACCATTGGCTGGGTAACCATGCGTTTTCAGAGGCCAACCCAAACTTGCCCATTTATGCACTCGAAGAAAACATGCAGCGCATCAAAGGCATGGAGGGTAACCTCTGGCGAGGACTCATGGAGCGGTGGACCAATCAGGCAACGATGGGAACCAAAATCATTCCACCGAATACGATCGTGAAAAATGGTCAGATGATGGACTTTGGTGACACCCGACTGAAGATGCATTTCTATGGCACGGCGCATACGCCCTGCGATTTATCGGTAGAGGTGATGGAAGACCGCATCACCCATGTCGGAGATATTGCGATGGAAAATCGCATCGCCAATATCGATGATGGCTCCTACCCCGGCACGTTTAAGTACTACGAGGCACAGCAGAAAAATACCGGTGCCCAGACCTGGATCCCGGGCCATGGCAACCCCAGTCGGGGGCTCTTGAATGACTATAAAGAACTGATGGCCGGCATCTGGGAAACCTGCCTGCAGGCGGTGAAAGACAATAAAGACCTCTCGGCAGCAAAAACCTTGGTGCTGAAAGATCCGCGAGTCGCCTCGCGCGCCGCGCGGACAGCTGGGTTTGAAGCCAATATCGGCAAGTACACGAGTCTTGCGTACCTAGAGGCAGAGAAAGAGGCCTTTAGGGCCGCCACGCTCGCATGCGATGGCTAGGGGCTAAGCTTATAGTCCAGAGGCGGCATCGAGCATCCCGCCATTTGAGCTAGAGGGGTTGGCATGGCCAGCGCAAGCCGCACGCCCTTCTCCCGCAGTGCCTGGCGGTCCTTCGGGGTGGCGTAGATCCACCACCAGCCGCCCCCCAGGCGATCCAGCACCAAGGGGCTTGCGGTCATCACTTCTGCATCTGAAAGCTTTCCTGACCAAAGCAGCGTGGGTAGTGGATCCGTACGCGAGGCCTGCACCGCAATCCATACGCCGATCACCACCATGGCGCTGGCCAATAAGAGCAACAGCGCCCCGAGATGGCCGCTACCTCGGCGACTGGATTTGTCCGCGAAAGACTGCTCGCCGCTGCCCATTGCAATGAAAACCTAGGCGGCCTGAGGCTTTGCTGCCCAGAGCTGCTCACGAATCGGCATGTGCAGTAGTGCCGCAATCAAGGCCAACACCACGCCGCCCCACCAGATCGGCAGATAGCTTCCGGTTGAGGCAAAAATCAGTCCGCCCAGCCAGACACCAAAAAACGCGCCCAGTTGATGTGAGAGAAATACAAAGCCAAACAACATCGAGAGATAGCGATTGCCAAACATCACACCCACCAGTTGTGCAGTCGGAGGCACCGTTGAAAGCCATAAGATGCCCATTGCAGCACCAAACACCAGCACCGAAGTGGTCGACAGAGGCGCCAATAAAAAGAGTGCAATCACAATGGCCCGCAAAAAATAGATCCAAGACAGCAGCACCTTGCGCGATAGCCGAACGCCCAGCGGCCCACTCATATAGCTGCCAATCACATTGAATAATCCAATCATTGCCAGGCCCCAGCTTGCCGTCTTGGCAGATATGCCCACATCTGCAAGATAGGGTGGGAAGTGCACGGTGATAAACGCGAGCTGAAAACCACAAACAAAAAATCCGCCAATTAACAGCCAGTAGCTGCGATGGCCAAAAGCCTGGCGCAATGACTCACGAAATGAATTTGCAGTTGCGGTAAGGGGCGCAGCCGCGCTTTGCACCGATCCGCGGGGACGAAGCGATAAGGCAAGCGCGGGCGTACTTGCCATTGCAAAGGCCATAATCATAAGTGTCATACCCCAGCCGTAGGCTTCGATAAATGCTTGGCCAAGCGGCACGACCATAAACTGGCCAAGGCTTGCCATCGCAGTTGCTAAGCCCAGAGCCCAGGGCCTACGCTCCACTGGCATGAGCTGCGCAAATGCAGCAAGCACCGTGTTGTGCCCCGCCCCGCTCATGCCCAGACCAATCAGTATTCCGCCAGTGAGCGTAAACGTCAGCGGATCACTCGAGACTGTCATCAAGGCCAAACCGGCAGCAAAGATCACACCGCCACCCGCCAGGACTTTCCAGGGGCCGAAGCGGTCCGCCAAGGCACCCGCAATTGGCTGGCCGATGCCCCAAAAAAGATTTTGAATCGCCATCGCAAACGCATAGGCCTCACGCCCAAACTGAAATCCGCCACTGCCGGAGATGGGATCAACAAACAGCCCAAAAGAAGAACGAATTCCAAAAGAAATCAGGCCCACCAGGCAGCCACAGATCAGCATCATCCAGAGCGCGACCGTCATGGGGCTGGCGTTTATTTTTTCAGTAACTGAGGGCATCTCTGGCCAATCAAAAAAGGCAAACTTCAAGTATCCGGACTAAACCTGCTTTGGGCAAGCTGGCCTACAATTTGAGTCTATGAATCGGCCCACCTCTTTGCTTCTGAACGCCGCCCATGCACTGGATCATCTGGTGCTGCTGGTCTTTGCCTCTGCGGTCGCCACCATTGCAATTGAATTCGGCATTGAGCGCTGGGAAGACCTGATGCCTTACACCGCGGGGGCCTTCATCATGTTTGGCCTAGGTTCCATTCCTGCGGGCCGGCTGGGCGATCTCTGGGGCCGAAGAAAAATGATGCTGGTCTTTTTCTGGGGGATTGCGGCCTCTTGCGCCGCAGTGGCGCTCACCCAAAGCCCAATTCAGATTGCGATTGCGCTCTCCGTGATGGGCGCGTTTTCTTCGATCTATCACCCTGTGGGCATTCCAATGCTGCTGAGCTCCACCAAAACACCGGGGCTCACGATTGGCGTGAATAATCTCGCAGGCAATATGGGCTTAGCGATTGCAGCCATCCTGACTGGATTTATGGTGAAGTATTTTGGCTGGCGTGCTGCATTTTTACTGCCGGCTGTGCTGTCTGCGGTGATGGGCCTGATGTTTGCGCGTCTTGCGCCCGAAGAGCTTCACGCTCCGGCAAAGAAAAAGGCATCAGCCCATCCGATTCCGCGGGCGATCGCGATTCGTGCGCTCACCGTGATTACGATTGCCTCCACCTCAGGGTCACTGCTGTTTAACTTCACCACCAATGGCAATACCGAACTTTTTCGTGAGCGATTCATCGGCATCGTGAGTGATCCCGCAACCCTGGGGATGCTCGTGGCCTGCGTGTATGCGGTGGCAGCATTTAGTCAAGTGATTGTCGGAATTCTGATTGATCGCATGGCCATGAAGCCACTTTTTCTCGGGATCGTGCTCTCGCAGATTGTGCTCTTTGGGCTGGCTGCCCAGTCCTCGGGCTGGATGCTCTTTGCCTGCGCATTGGGATTTATGGCAGCCATCTTTGGCGCGATTCCATTTCTGGATGCCGTAATAGTCCGCTATGTAGATGATCAGATGCGCAGTCGTGTGGCCGGCATCCGGCTTGCAGTCTCATTTGGTGTCAGCGGTGTTGCGGTGTATCTGCTAGGGCCCATTGTGAAGGCCTCCAGCTTTGAAACACTCTTTATCGCCATGGCGGTGATTGCCTGCTGCACCGCGTTTACTGTCTCGTGGCTACCTTCTGAGCGGGCCATCCGCGCTGCAACCGCAGAGCCAACATGAGCCGCCAGCTCTACTCAGCAGGCTTAGAGAAAGGTCCTGCGAATTTCGCGGTCCAAAGCCCGATTCAGTTTATCGAACGGGCAGCTATCGCCTATCCCACTAAGCTTGCTGTGATTCATGGAGATTTAAAACGCTCTTGGAGTGAGACCTATCAGCGCTGCAAACTGCTTGCCAGTGCGTTGCAGAAGCTGAGAATTCAGAAATCCGAAACGGTGGCCGTGATGCTGCCCAATACGCCGCCAATGGTGGAAGCCCACTTTGGTATTGCGATGGCGGGCGCCGTGCTGTGTGCACTCAACACCCGGCAGGATGCACGGGCGCTTGCCTTTATGCTGGAGCACAGCGAAGCCAAGGTACTGATCGTCGATCAGGAATTTGCATCGGTGATTGCCGCAGCACTCGCCCTTTTGAAAGAAAAAAACTTCCGACTGCCGATCCTCATTGATGTGGATGATTCCTTATATGCCGGGCCAAGGCAGCGCTTAAGCAAACTTGAATACGAAAGGTTTTTAGAGTCCGCTGATTTAAATTTTTCGATCCAATGGCCTGAAGATGAATGGGATCCCATCTGCCTTAATTACACCTCGGGCACGACAGGCAATCCGAAAGGTGTTGTTTACTCTCATCGTGGCGCCTACACGAACGGAATTTCCAACGCCTTAGAGTGGGGCATGCAGCGGCATCCCACCTATCTCTGGGTCTTGCCCATGTTTCACTGCAATGGCTGGTGCTTTCCGTGGACTGTTGCAGCGATGGCGGGAGTCAATGTCTGTCTGCGTCGCGTCGAGGCCCAGCCGATTTTTGATGCGATACGCAGTCACAAGGTTACCCATTACTGCGGGGCACCGATTGTTCAGAATATGCTGATTAATGCGCCGCAGGAAATGAAATCAGGCATTCAGCATCGGGTGCAGACCATGGTAGGCGGTGCAGCACCCCCGGCAGCAATGATTGAAGGCATGGAGAAAATGGGCTTTGAGATTCTGCATGCCTATGGCCTAACGGAAGTCTATGGCCCGGTGCTGATCAGTGTGCAGCAAGAGGAGTGGGCGAGCCTTTCACTAGAGGCCAGAGCAGAGCTCAACTCACGGCAGGGAATCTGCAAGCAGCTCGAGCAGGCGGTTGCGGTGCTGGATCCCGAGACCATGCAGCCCGTGCCCGCTGATGGCGAGACGATCGGCGAAATTATGGTTCGGGGCAATGTGGTCATGCGTGGCTATCTTAAAAATCCTGAAGCCACAGCGGCCGCGTTAAAGGGGGGCTGGTTTCATTCGGGCGACCTTGCAGTGGTCTACCCCGATGGCTATATGAAAATCAAAGACCGCAGCAAAGACATCATTATCTCGGGCGGCGAGAACATCTCTTCAATTGAAATCGAAGATGCCCTCTATCGGCATCCCGCTGTTCTTGCCGCTGCCGTGGTGGCCAAGCCCGATCCCAAATGGGGTGAGACCCCATGTGCGTTTATTGAGCTCAAACCCGAAGCATCTGCAACAGAAGAAGACATCATCACCCACTGCCGCGGGCTACTTGCCGGATTCAAGGTGCCCAGAACCGTGGTCTTTCAAGATCTTCCCAAAACCGCAACCGGTAAAATTCAAAAGTTCGAATTGCGTAACACTTTTAAGAACTGAGTTCTTTTATGGCCCAATCCTCGCATCTGCCCCTGGCTGGAAAAACCATCTTGGTCACTGGCGCCTCCAGTGGCCTGGGGGAGCATTTCTGCAGCATGCTGAAGTCCCAAGGCGCCCGTGTCATTGGGCTCGCAAGGCGCCCGCTGCCAGCAACAAGCGTGGATGTCGCAATTCAGGCAGACATCACAGACTCCAAATCGGTACATCAGGCCCTTGATCAGGCCTTGGGTAAGCCGGGATCCAAAGAGACCATTTATGGCTTGGTGAATAACGCCGGCATTGCCATAACCGCCCCCCTGCATGAGACCAGCCCAGAAGAAGAGCAGCGGGTGTTGCTCACCAACATTTCCGGCATCACCACCATGACCCGCGAGATCGTGCCACATCTGAAAGCAGCCGGTGGCGGTGTGATTGTCAATATTGCTTCGGTGCTGGGCATCCGACCACTCAAAAGGGCTGCGATTTATTCCGCAAGCAAGGCGGCAGTGATTCAGATGACCCGCTCATCGGCAATCGAGTTAGTCAAGGATAAGATTCGGGTTAATGCTTTGGCACCCGGCTATGTTCGGACTGCCTTAAATGCAGATGTGATGGATGGCCCAGCAGGCGAGGCTTTATTAAGAAAGATTCCGCTTGGCCGCTCAGCAGATCTGAGCGAGCTCAATACGCCCCTACTCTGTCTGCTGGATCCCAGTAACACCTATATGACAGGCGCAGTGCTCTTGGTCGACGGTGGCATGAGCGCGGGGCTTTAGCGCCAACGCCAGCAAGTAAAAAAGAGGGGCTTATGGATTTCAATATCTCCAGCGAATATCAGGCCTTAATGCACAAAGTAGATCGCTTTGTGCAGGATCGATTGCTCCCTCTGGAGCGTGATCCATCAAGCTTTGATGGCCATGAAAATGTGCGTGAAGATTTATTGCAGACCCTGCGTCAGGAAGTGAAAAGCTTGGGCCTTTTTTCTCCGCAGATGCCCAAAGCACGTGGTGGGCTGGGCTTAACCCCGGTCGGCCAGGCTTTGCTCTATGAGCGTATGAACCGCTCCATTTTCGGGCCGGTGTGTTTTAACTGTGCTGCCCCCGATGACGGCAACATGACAGTGCTATCCAAAGTCGCGACCTCAGCCCAGCAAGATAAATGGCTTGATCCGATTGCGGATGGCCGCGTGCGCTCTGCCTTTGTCATGACCGAGCCCCATCCCGGCGGCGGATCAGACCCAGGAATGATTCGTACCCGGGCAGAGAAAAAAGGGGATCGCTGGGTAGTGCATGGTCAGAAATGGTTTATCACTGGCGCGGGAGTCGCAAGCCACTTCATTTTGATTGCAAAAACCGGTGAAGGCTCACGAGATGGGCTTACTGCGTTCGCATTTCACCGCGACGATCCGGGCTGGAAGATTGTCCGAAGAATTCCGATCATGGGGCCAGAGGAACACGGCGGCCACTGTGAATTAAAGTTCGACGGCCTCGAAATTCCAGATGAGCACCGGCTCATGGAAGTCGGCCAGGGCTTAAAACTCACGCAAATTCGGCTCGGGCTCGCGCGGCTCACGCATTGCATGCGCTGGCTGGGCTTGGCGCAGCGCTGCATGGAAATTGCTGGCAGCTATGTCAGTGAGCGGGAAGGATTTGGAATCAAGCTTGCGGACCGCGAGAGTGTCCAGATGCAGCTCGGCCGAGTGGCGATGGCCATTGACACTGGCAGGCTGCTGACCATGCGGGCGGCATGGCGACTCGAGCAAGGCAAGAAGGCCCGCCCCGAGATCTCAATGGCAAAAATTCAAGTGGCCGATACCTTGCATCTGGCTGCAGACACCGCAATTCAGCTCTGCGGCGCACGTGGCTACAGTAAGGATACGGTCTTAGAGTGGATTTATCGCTATGCGCGTCAGGCCCGGCTTGTCGATGGGGCAAGCGAAGTCCATCAGATGGTGATTAGCCGGGCGTATCGCGATCAGGGCCGAGAGTTTTTCGCATGGGGCCCAGGTGGTGACTGACTGGTCGGTAGAAATCGCACCGCTGATCGAGGCGGCTGCAAAAAAACTTGGGCAAAAGCTCTCGATTCAGAATATCCGCAGGCTTTCAGGCGGTGCGATTAATCAAAACTTCCTGGTGGAACTCTCAGACCATCAGGGTGCTTCGCTGAAATGGGTGCTGCGTCGGGGCCAGAGCCTTCCGATACCTGGAAGCTTAGGCCGCGCCGCAGAGTACGCCATGGTCGCGCATGCCGATACGATCGGGATGACGGTGGCAAAACCCGTTGCTTTACTGGATACGCAAACCGCGAGTGCAAGCATTTTCAAATGGTGCGAAGGACAAACCGACGGCCGAGCCCTGCTGAGCGAATTGGCTGCAGAGTCGGCAGAAGCGCTTGGTCGGCTCACACAATCCCTCGGGGCTGAACTTGGAAAACTACACGGCCAGGCCTGGTCTGCTCAGGCAGAAAAAGTACTCACGGATGTTTTAGGAAAAAGGCCTGCCTGTGGATTTTCTGCAAGCATTGACTTACTGAAAAAAAGCTTTGCGAGAGTGAGAACGCCTAAGGCCTACCTGACCGAGGCCTTTCACCACTGCATCCATGAGTCCGAGCAGATTTTCAAAGCGCGCGGTAGAGTATCGGAGCCCGCCAGTATTAGTCACAACGACTTTCGCCTGGGCAATCTGATGATCGCCCCCAAAAACGCACAACTCACCGCAGTTCTGGATTGGGAATTCACCGGGTGGGGCGATCCGCTTGCAGATATTGGCTGGCTTACAGCACCCTGCTGGCGATTCGGCGGCCGCGGGATAGTCGCTGGATTTGGCGAAGTCGAGGAACTCTTGGCAGGCTATGAATCAACCACCGAAGATGGGGCCATGCATCAGCGATTAAAAGAGCGGGTGGCCCAAGAGCTTGATTTTTGGCAGCGCTACGCCCACTTGCGCTGGGCCATCATTGCGGCACAACAGGGTGAGCGTGCCGTGAGCGGCGACAGTGAGGCCCTTGAGCTGTTACTCACCGGGGCGATGGTCGCGACTATTCTTGAGCCGACACTTGGGCACTACTGGGGCAATGTTCCCAAGACAACACTTCAATCACCCGGCGGGATTGAGTCTGAGCTTGATCGGCTACTCGCCGAGGCGGGGCTGCATCTGAAGGTGCACCTTGCCTCTCATTTATCGGGACCGCAACGCTACAGTGCGCTGATGTCGGCAAATGCAATTCGGCTTGCCCGCGGTGGACTTCGACTCGCGCAGCCAAATTTGGTGGCGAGCATTACCAGTGACTCAGAAAAAACAATGCTTGCGAAAAAGGAATTGGCGGCTGATCTTGCTGTCTGGAACTTCCGCGGTTAATTTTTCGCGCGAAGTTTCTGAATTGATGTTCTGCTGGTGATCTGCTCGGGATCAACTACCAATTCAATAATTGCTGGCTTTTGACTGGCCATCGCCCGGTTTAATGCCGGCAAAAACTCTGCGGTTTGTCGCACTGTTTCACCATGGCCGCCATAGGCCCGGGCAAGCGCTGCAAAGTCGGGATTAACCAAGTCGGTTCCCCAGACCCGTTCGGGATACTCACGCTCTTGATGCATACGAATCGTGCCGTACATGCCGTTATTCACAACAAAGATCAGCACATTGGCGTGGTATTGGACAGCGGTTGCAAACT
>Ga0194117_10002864_pt1 | contig 17892 bp, 9 predicted proteins | sample TA2MahsurfametaG_FD_160579 | JGI IMG/M metagenome (GOLD analysis project Ga0194117, IMG submission 160579) | Freshwater microbial communities from Lake Tanganyika, Tanzania - TA2015009 Mahale N1 surface | ecosystem: Environmental > Aquatic > Freshwater > Lake | place: Tanzania: Lake Tanganyika...
TTAAGCCCGAATGGGTTGAGGTGTTCAAAGCTGCGACGCTCGCCAATGCCCGTGCCAGTTTACAAGAGCCGGGCATCGCGCGTTTTGATGTGATGCAGCAGGCGGATGACCCGACGCGGTTCGTGCTGGTTGAGGCATATCGCACCGCCGCCGCACCCGCGCAACATAAGGAAACCATGCATTACGCCACTTGGCGTGACACCGTGGCTTCGATGATGGCCGAGCCACGAACCAGCGTGAAGTTTAAGAACGTTTTTCCTGAAGATGCGGGATGGTGAGGGCGTGTTTTTTGTCGCGTGTTTCTTGGACACGGCGGCCCGCACCGGCGGATCAGGGATAAAGAAACACACCGTCCGATTCTAATGCGCTTCGAGTTCGCCACTGCCAGCCGCATCGTCTTTGGCACTGGTACCTTCCAGCAGGCCGGAACCATCGCGACCTCGCTGGGTGAGAATGCGCTTATCGTTACCGGCAAGTCCGTTGCTCGGGCAGAGCCGCTGGTTGCACAACTCGCGGCGGCTGGTGTGACGGGTGAATTATTTCCCATCGTTGGCGAACCAACTACCGACGCCGTGGTTGAGGGTTTAGCAAGGGCGCGGGTGGCGCAGTGCGATTGCGTAATCGCCTTTGGTGGTGGCAGTGCCATTGACGCGGCTAAGGCTATTGCTGGACTGTTCACGAACGGCGGAAAGTTGGAGGATTATCTTGAAGTTATTGGGCGCGCTTTGCCCCTGACGCAGCCCGCCTTGCCATTGCTGGCTATTCCCACTACCGCTGGAACTGGGGCGGAGGTCACGCGCAACGCTGTGCTCGTGTCGCCCGAGCGCCGAGTGAAGGTAAGTTTACGCAGTCCGCATTTGCTTCCTCGCGTGGCATTGGTGGACCCAGAACTTACGTTCGACCTTCCGCCCGCGCTCACTGCCAGCACCGGCATGGACGCACTCACTCAACTCATCGAACCCTACGTCTGCGGGCGCGCAAATCCGATGACCGATGCGCTTTGTGTCGAGGGTATCCGTCGCGCTGCACGTGCGCTCCTTCGGGCTTTTGAGCACGGCAACGACGGCGCGGCGCGCGAAGACATGGCTTTGGCGAGTCTGTTCGGCGGCCTGGCGCTCGCAAACGCGGGGCTTGGCGCGGTGCATGGTTTCGCTGCACCGATTGGCGGAATGTTTCCCGCGCCGCACGGAGCCGTGTGCGCTGCATTACTGCCTGGCGTGATGGCGGCGAATGTTCGCGCCCTCCGTGAGCGTGCCCCGGACAGCCCGGCACGGCACCGATACGACGTAGTTGCGCGCTTACTCACCGACAGTCCGCAAGCAAGGGCGGACGATGGCGTGGCATGGACGAAGGAACTTTACGGCACGCTGCAAATCCCGCCGTTACGTGCTTGGGGCTTGGCGCAGGAGGACGTCGCCGCAGTCGCAGACAAGGCGGGGCAAGCCAGCAGCATGAAGACAAACCCGATTTCTTTGACCCAAGAGGAGTTGCGCTCCGTGCTGAGAGCAGCTTTATAGCAGGAAATCATTTAGCCTCTGATAAGCCCTCGAGACACAGGCGCAGTCGTTGCAGTCCGGGCCATGTGCTAAGCCACTTTGATTTCAAGCCCCAGTCAGCGCGGTGAGGTTGCCAGATTTAATTTCCCAGCGATGCAGCGCGCGACCCAGTTCGCGCGGCCAATTTTCCTCGGTGCACGTCATGAAAACCTGCCCGCGCGCGTGGTGAGCTCGCTCGAGCAGCGGGAGTAAGCCAGCGCGGCGCTGGGCATCCAGTTCGCCCATCACGTCGTCAATCAGAAGCACTGGCGGCGTGCCGAGGATGCCGGTGATGTATTCGGCTTGCGCCATTTTCAGGGCGATGGCGAGGGTGCGCTTCTGCCCCTCGCTGCCGAATTGCGCGGCTGGACGATCGTTGAGCAGGAGGGTGAGTTCGTCGCGGTGCGGGCCAACCAGTGTGGCGCGAAAGGCTCGCTCGCGTTCCCGGGAGCGGGCCAGTTCTACGGCAAAGTCCGCTTTCACGCAGGGCTGGTATTCAAGGCGAAGCTCTTCGGCATCGTGGGAAATGCGCCGATAAGCGAGGCGTGCCAGCGGCGAAATGCGGGGGAGGAGTTCGCGGCGTGCGGTGATGAGTTGGTTGCCAAGGCTCACCAACTGGTGCGAGAAGCTGTCAAGCAGTGTGGGGTCCGGGGAGCGTTGCTTAAGCAAGGAATTACGGGAGCGGAGAGCTTGCGCGTAGCGTTGGAGGAGCGGCAGGTAATTCGGCTGGGATTGCGTGAGCAGGAGGTCGAGAAAACGCCGCCGCGTGCGCGCCGTGCCTTTTACGAGTTGCAAATCTTCCGTGCAAAACACCACCGCACGCAACGTCCCGAGGTAGTCCGTTAGTCGGCGCACGGGTTGCCCGTCGAGCGCGATTTTACGCTCAGGCACGGACCAATACATTTTGATTTCATGGCTGGCCGTGCTGACCACCGTTCCGCCGACAAAGTAGCCTTTCGCCGCGTGCCGAATCATCTGGGCGCCACCGACACCGCGAAATGACCGCAGTGTGGCCAACAGGTAAATGGCTTCGAGAATGTTGGTTTTGCCCTGGGCATTGTGCCCCAAGAGGACCTGAAAACCGGGGCTGAAGTCCGCATCGAGCCGCGAGTAGTTGCGGAAGTCCCGGAGTCGCAGATGCGCCAAATGCACTGGCTAGGCTAGGGATGATCCTGCCGGATGGCGAGCGACTGCACACCGGTCCAGCCGTTGGAAGGTTTGGTGAGATCATTCGCTCCCCCGCGTCGGTAGCCTTGCGGGTCGAAGGTCACCGACGCATACCCGAGCTGCTTAAGTGCTGCGAGTATGCGGGTGCAGAGAGCGGCGTCGTCTAGTCGGGATAATTCGCTGACGCCCACTTCGATGCGGGCAAGCGCGGGTTGGTTCAAAGTAACTGCCTGATGGACCAAATGTGGACTTGTCATGGGCGTAGCCAACGCCGGCTGGCTAGGTAGTTCGTGATGACGCACACGCACATCGTGAAAGCCATTATCCCGAAGACAATTTTCCGCAGCTTCAATCATCTGGAGCTTTTGCTCGGTCACTCGCTCGCCGTGCGGCACGCGCGAACTGAGGCATGCCATTTGCGGTTTATTGCTCGTCGGCAGGCCAAAACGGGCAGAAAGTTCGCGAACCTCGGCTTTGGTTAGTCCCACCTCTTTAAGGGGTGCTCGGATGTTAAATTCGGCCGCCGCTTGAGCTCCAGGGCGGTAATCACCCACATCGCTAGCATTTTCTCCATAAGCGATTACTGGAAAACCAAGCTCCTTGGCGATCGGAATTAGTTCAGTGAACAACTCATGTTTACAGAAGTAGCAACGGTTCAACGGGTTAGAAGTATATTCAGAGCTTGAAAATTCAGCTGTTTTTATGATACGGATAGGGATTTTGAACGTGTCGGCGATAGCCAGCGCCTCCGTCAATTCCCTCCTCGGCAAGCTGGCGGAATCAGCGATCACTGCTAGTGAGCGCTCGGCCAGCACTTCGTTAGCCACGTAAGCCAGCAAAACAGAATCGCCACCGCCGGAATAAGCGATCAGCGCTGACTTGAAGCCGCTTAAAAGGCACCGCAACGATTCTAGTTTTTTGTCAATCACGCAGTAATAATGCGGTTTTACTGGGGTTATGTCGAGCCTGGGAAGGCTAAAACGCGACGCTTGGGGAACTCAAAGAAAATTTAAAAAAGATGTTGCACGCCTTCAACCATTAAGTATTCTGTGCGGGTTCTTTTGAACTTTTTTGTTCAGAAAAGCCCGTTAAAATAAAAATGTTGACGGGCATTGCGGATCTGATATAAATTTCCGCAGTTAAAAAAGCTGGGTTGCCGAGTTTTAATAAAAGTCGGCACTCGGGTTTTTTTTCCCCTTAAACCGGGATATTTTTGGCGACATCGGTCGCGTGGCTCTTTGAAAACTGAATTGTGCGACAAGTGAGAGCCCCTTTGGGAATGACTTTGTTTACCAAAGTCGCTCAAAGAGTTTTAACTGCAAATAGCCAGATTTAACCATCTGGCAAAATCGAACTAACGTTTCTAACGGAGAGTTTGATTCTGGCTCAGAACGAACGCTGGCGGCGTGGATAAGACATGCAAGTCGAGCGGGACATTTCGGGTAGCAATATTCGAGATGTTCAGCGGCGCAAGGGTGCGTAACACGTGGGTAATATTCCCTGAAGTTTGGAATAACTCCGAGAAATCGGAGCTAATACCGGATGTGATGTCCGAAAAGCATTTTTTGGCCATCAAAGTTGGGGACCGTAAGGCCTGACACTTTAGGATTAGCCCGCGGCCTATCAGCTAGTTGGTGAGGTAACGGCTCACCAAGGCTAAGACGGGTAGCTGGTCTGAGAGGACGACCAGCCACACTGGAACTGAGACACGGTCCAGACACCTACGGGTGGCAGCAGTCGAGAATTTTTCTCAATGGGGGAAACCCTGAAGGAGCGACGCCGCGTGGGGGATGAATGGCTTCGGCCCGTAAACCCCTGTCATCTGCGAGCAATCCCTGCGTCCCAACACGACGCAGGTTGATAGTAGTGGAAGAGGAAGGGACGGCTAACTCTGTGCCAGCAGCCGCGGTAATACAGAGGTCCCAAGCGTTGTTCGGATTTACTGGGCGTAAAGGGTGCGTAGGCGGCCAAAAAAGTCTGATGTGAAATCTCGGTGCTCAACGCCGAAACTGCATTGGATACTGGTTGGCTTGAGGAGTGGAGGGGAGACTGGAATTCTCGGTGTAGCAGTGAAATGCGTAGATATCGAGAGGAACACCAGTGGCGAAGGCGAGTCTCTGGACACTTCCTGACGCTGAGGCACGAAAGCCAAGGGAGCAAACGGGATTAGATACCCCGGTAGTCTTGGCTGTAAACGGTGCGCATTTGCTGTGCGAGGAATCAACCCCTCTCGTGGCGAAGCTAACGCGATAAATGCGCCGCCTGGGGAGTACGGTCGCAAGATTAAAACTCAAAGAAATTGACGGGGGCCTGCACAAGCGGTGGAGTATGTGGCTTAATTCGATGCAACGCGAAGAACCTTACCTAGCCTTGACATGCAAGTAGTAGAAGCGTGAAAGCGTGACGAGATAGCAATATCAGCTTGCACAGGTGCTGCATGGCTGTCGTCAGCTCGTGTCGTGAGATGTTGGGTTAAGTCCCGCAACGAGCGCAACCCCTGTACTCAGTTGCCACCTATCTGTAAAGATGGAGCACTCTGAGTAGACTGCCTCGCTTCAACGAGGAGGAAGGTGGGGATGACGTCAAGTCAGTATGGCCCTTACGGCTAGGGCTGCACACGTACTACAATGCCCGGCACAAAGGGACGCAAGCGTGCAAACGCAAGCAAATCCCCTAAAACCGGGCCCAGTTCAGATTGTCGTCTGCAATTCGACGGCATGAAGCTGGAATCGCTAGTAATGGCGCATCAGCTACGGCGCCGTGAATACGTTCCCAGGCCTTGTACACACCGCCCGTCACATCATGAAAGCCGGTCGTACCCGAAGTTGCTGCGTTAACCGCAAGGAAATAGGCACCGAAGGTATGGCTGGTGATTGGGATGAAGTCGTAACAAGGTAGCCGTAGGGGAACCTGCGGCTGGATCACCTCCTTTCTAAGGAGAATAAAATCAAAATGATCAGTCGCGGCGCGCGGCTTCGGTCGCTCGCTGTAACTAATCATGCATAGTTAGGGTAAGCTTGTCGCACAGTTCAGATTTCGGAGAGCCAGTTCTTTCAAAGGCTTCTACTTCCATGCTAGTTCATGGATGCGGGGCTGTAGCTCAGCTGGTAGAGCGGTAGCTTTGCAAGCTATAGGTCAGGAGTTCGATCCTCCTCAGCTCCACCAAAGCCAAAGGTTTGCTCGGGCCTGTAGCTCAGTTGGTTAGAGCATGCGCTTGATAAGCGCAGGGTCACTGGTTCGAATCCAGTCAGGCCCACCAAACACCTTGCCACTCCATAAGGAGTGGGATCTGTTCATTGAAAACTACATACAATCAGGGCAAATATATAAGTGTAATCCATCAATGGATTATCAATTTGATCAAGCTACAAAGGGCTTATGGTGAATGCCTTGGTGCCAAGAGGCGATGAAGGACGCAGCAAGCTGCGATAAGCCACGGATAGCTGCAAGCAAGCTTCGATTCGTGGATCTCCGAATGGGAAAACCCAATGCCGTAAACGGCATTTGTCTCGGATGAATTAATAGTCCGAAACAGCCATACGTGGTGAAGTGAAACATCTCAGTAACCACAGGAAAAGAAAATGAAAATGATTCCGTTAGTAGTGGCGAGCGAAAGCGGAAGAGCCCAAACTAGACTGACTTGTCAGTTTAGGGTAGTGGGACCCCGCCGTGGTAGGCGAAGAATCAGTTGAATCATCTGGAAAGGTGAGCCGTAGACCGTGACAGCCGGGTCAACAAAGTTCAACGCCGCCTAGGGGCATCCCAAGTAGCACGGTGCACGTGAAACTCTGTGCGAATCCGTCCGGACCACCGGACAAGGCTAAATACTCCTTGGCAACCGATAGTGAACTAGTACCGCGAGGGAAAGGCGAAAAGAACCCCTGCTAGGGGAGTGAAATAGAACCTGAAACCATATGCCTACAATGTGTAGGAGCGCCGCAAGGCGTGACTGCTTGCCTTTTGCATAATGAGTCTGCGAGTTATTGTCAGCGGCTAGTCTAAACTAGCAAGTGAAGGCAAAGGGAAACCGAGTGCGAAACGCGCGAATCGCCACTGGCAATAGACCCGAAGCGGAGGTGATCTACTCTTGAGCAGGTTGAAGCTGCGGTAACACGCAGTGAAGGACCGAACTCGTGGATGTTGAAAAATCCTGAGATGACTTGAGAGTAGGAGCGAAAGACTAATCAAACCCCGTGATAGCTGGTTCTCTCCGAAATCGCTTGAGGGCGAGCGTTGGGTAAGTACTCCATGGAGGTAGAGCACTGGATGGCTTAGGGACCCCACCAGGTTGCCAAAACCAATCAAACTCCGAATTCCATGGATCTCATTAACCCAGCATTCAGGCTGCGAGGGATAAGCTTCGTGGCCAAGAGGGCAACAGCCCAGACCGACGGTTAAGGTGCCAAAATGTTGTTCAGTGGAAAGGATGTGACGTTGCTTAGACAGTGAGGATGTTGGCTTAGAGGCAGCCATCATTTAAACAGTGCGTAATAGCTGACTCATCGAGCGATGTCGCGCCGAAAATGATTGGCGATTCAACAGCATACCGAAACCTCGGATTCCAGATTGGTTCGCCAAACTGGAGTGGTAGGAGAGCGTATCCATCACAATCAAGCTAGGCCGAAAGGAATAGTGAAGTGATGGATAGTGAGAATGCAGACACGAGTAGCGATAAACCAGATGAGAATTCTGGTCGCCGTAAACCCAAGGTTTCCTGGGCCAGGTTCGTCCTCCCAGGGTCAGTCGGGAGCTAAGGCGAGGCCGTAAGGCGTAGTCGATGCACAGCAGGCAAATATTCCTGCACCAGTCTGGTTTAAGGGTGAGAATCACACAGAAAGAAACGCGGCAGCATCGTTGATTGATGCAGCTTAGGCTTCGGCCAAAGCCCGCCGCATGACAATCTGTCTAGAAACATTCTCATTCGTTCGCCAGATTGCCCGTACCGTAAACCGACACAGGTGGGTGAGTGTAAATGCACTCAGGCGCGCGAGAGAGACCTCTCTAAGGAACTCGGCACATTAGCCCCGTAACTTCGGGAAAAGGGGTGCTCCGTTTCGACGGAGTCACAGTAAATTGCGTTTACCGACTGTTTAACAAAAACACAGCTCTCTGCTAAGTCGTTAAGGCGACGTATAGGGAGTGACACGTGACCAATGCGGAAAGATCAAGGTAAGTCGTTAGCCGCAAGGCGAAGCGATAAGCCCAAGTCCCCGTGAATGTCGGCCGTAACTATAACGGTCCTAAGGTAGCGAAATTCCTTGTCGGGTAAGTTCCGACCTGCACGAATCGTGTAACGAGTGAACGACTGTCTCGGAGAGGATCTCGGCGAAACTGTAATTGCGGTGAAGATGCCGCATGCCCGCAGTAGGACGGAAAGACCCTATGCACCTTTACTGTAAGCTGGTATTGTGTTCTGGTTAATGATGCGTAGCGTAGGTGGGAGACTTTGAAACGAGGGCTTCGGTTCTCGATGAGTCGCAATGTGAAACACCACTCTTCGTTGATTAGGATTCTAACCCCAATTCCTGTAATTCAGGTGGGGGACAGTGCTTGCGGGTCAGTTTGGCTGGGGCGGCTTCCTCCCAAATGGTAACGGAGGAGCGCGAAGCTGGGTTCAGCATGGTTGGCAACCATGCGACGAGGGTATGGCTAGAAACCCGGTTGACTGTGAGACCAACAAGTCGAGCAGGTGCGAAAGCAGGCCCAAATGATCCGATGGTTTAATGTGGAATTGCCATCGCTCAACGGACAAAAGGTACGCTAGGGATAACAGGCTGATCGGTTCCAAGAGTTCACATCGACGAACCGGTTTGGCACCTCGATGTCGGCTCATCGCATCCTGGGGCTGGAGAAGGTCCCAAGGGTCCGGCTGTTCGCCGGTTAAAGCGGTACGCGAGCTGGGTTCAGAACGTCGTGAGACAGTTCGGTCCTTATCCACTGTGGGCGGAGGAGACTTGCGGGGTTCAAACCTTAGTACGAGAGGACCGGGTTTGACGCACTTCTGGTGTGGCAGTTGTTCCATCAGGGGCATCGCTGCGTAGCCATGTGCGGAAGAGATAAGCGCTGAAAGCATCTAAGTGCCAAGCTCATCCCAAGATATTGTCTCCCGGCCGCAAGGCCCTAAAGACCACGGGCAGACTACCCGTTTAATAGGTCGGGCGTGTAAGCGCTGCGAGGCGTTTAGCGGACTGATACTAATTGGTCGTGAGGCTTGATCGTCTTTTAACCAAGACGATTCTATTAATTTGCTCCTTGTATGTAGTTTTCAGCGAACGGTGCTGACAAAACTGTTCTTTCGATTTTTTGGTGGCCACAAAGCTGCGGCCCGACCCGATCCCATCCCGAACTCGGACGTCAAACGCAGCATTGCCGATGGTAGTGGTTGTATAGCCTCCGCGAGAGTAGGTAGCCGCCAATTTTTTAAAAAAAGCAAGCCGGGCCCCTGGTCCGGCTTGCTTTTTGTTTGCCCCAACAAAGAGTTTTAAGGCTTCAAGAATCAGCTTGCGACTACGGTTCTAAACCGATTATAAACAAAGACTTTTTATGGCAGCTATTGGCCGATTTCAGAAGGGTGATGAGACCTTTTTTGCCAAGGTGGTAGATGGTGAACTTTTCAGATTGCACGGCGACGTTTTCGGGTCGCCCTCGTTTGACAAAAAGCCGCTTTCAGTAAAGGGGATAAAAACGCTGACGCCCGTTCAACCATCGAAAGTGATCGCTGTGGGGCTCAATTATGCAGATCACGCTCGCGAATCTGGCAAACCACTGCCCAAAGAGCCGTTGTTCTGGCTAAAGGCTCCCACTTCCCTTATCCCCGACGGGGCTAAGATTGAAGTTCCTTTTTCCAACCACCGTACCGACTTTGAGGCGGAACTAGCTATCATCATCGGACGAAAGGTTCGCAACGTGACGCCTGCGGCGGCGGCTCGCTATATCTTTGGCTATACCGCTGCTGAGGACATTAGCGATCGCACCATTCAAAATTCTGAGAGTCAGTGGGCGCGCTGTAAGTCGTTTGATACCTTCACCCCGCTCGGGCCATACGTGGAAACCAAGATTGACCCGCACGACCTGACCATCCAGCTCTTCCAAAACGGTCAGCTTCGGCAAAACTCCAACACCAGCCAGCTAATCTTTAACTGCTACGAGTTGGTCAGCTTCATCTCCACCAACATGACCCTGCTTCCTGGTGACGTTATCGTCACTGGTACGCCCAGCGGTGTTGGACCCATCGAGTCTGGCGACCGGCTTGAAGTTCGCATTCAGGGACTGGCACCGTTAGTAAACACCGTCAAATAACCCTTCCCTTCCAAACTTAAAGCCGTCGGGAAAAACTTCTCGGCGGCTTTTTTTCTGCGAAACTTCTTTCATGCGCTGGTCTCAGTATTTCATCCCAACTCTTAAGGAGTCTCCCGCCGACGCGGAAATCCTCTCACACAAGCTCCTTCTCCGTGCGGGTCTCGTGCGCAAGCTCACCGGCGGCCTCTACACCTTCCTGCCGCTGGGCCTGCGCGCGCTCAAAAAAATTGAGAACATTATTCGCGAGGAGATGAACCGCGCCGGGGCCGTCGAGGTGCTTATGCCCGCGCTCCAGCCGCCGGAAATCTGGCAGCAATCTGGCCGTTACGAGACTGCCAAGGACGTGCTTTACAAGGTCAAGGACCGTGCGAACAAGGAGTGGGTGCTCGGCCCCACGCACGAGGAAGTCATCACCACACTCGCCGCCGGAGAAATCTCCAGCTACCGGCAGATGCCCCGCAACTTCTACCAAATTCAGGTCAAGTTCCGGGATGAGATCCGCCCGCGCTTTGGCCTCATGCGCGCAAAGGAGTTCATCATGAAAGATGCCTACTCTTTCGACGCCACCGACGAGGGGGCAATGGCTAGCTACCGGCGCATGTATGAAGCCTATGCGAGCATTTTCAACCGCTGTGGATTGAAGCATTTTCCCGTCGAAGCCGACACGGGCGTCATCGGTGGCAGCCACTCGCATGAGTTCATGGTGCCGGCGGAAACAGGTGAGAACGACGTGGTTTATTGCGCGGCCTGTGGCTATGCCGCCAATGTGGAGAAGGCCACCAGCGGCTTGCCAGCCACCGCCGCTCGCGATGCCGGCCAGGGGCCGGAAAAATTCCCAACCCCCGGAGTTGTTACTATCGAGGCGCTGGTGAAGGCGCCCTACAACGTGCCCGCTAACCGCCAAATCAAGACTCTCATCTTCATTGCCGATAGTCAGCCGCTCATCGTGCTTATGCGCGGCGACGACCAACTTAACGAAACCAAGCTCATGGCCCGTACCGGTGCGACCGCCGCGCGGCCTGCGACCGCCGAGGAAATTTATGCCCTGCTCGGTGCACATCCTGGTAGCCTTGGCGCGGTGGCTGGTACGCTGCGCCAGCCTGTATCCATCCTTGCTGACGAACGCCTGAAGGGTGCGAATGACATGACCACAGGCGCGAATGAGGACGGTTTCCACCTAAAGGGTATTTCCATCGAAAGGGATATTAAGGTCACGAGTTGGCTTGATCTGCGTACCGTCACAGCTGGTGAGCCATGCCCGAAGTGCACAAAGCCGCTGAAAATCCAACGCGCCATTGAAGTCGGCCATGTCTTCAAGCTCGGCACCAAATACAGCCAAAAACTCAACGCCTTCTTCCTCGATGCAGAGGGCAAGTCCAAGCCCTGTGTCATGGGCTGTTACGGTATCGGTGTAACCCGCACGCTTCAGGCTGTCATCGAGCAGTGCAACGACAAGGACGGCATCATCTGGCCGTTAGCCGTAGCGCCGTTTCAGGTCTGCATCACTCCGTTGGTCGTCGCGCCGGATTCCGCGGTGATGCAGCTAGCCGAGAAGATTTATCGCGAGCTGAGCGCTGCTGGCGTAGAAGTCATCCTCGACGACCGCGATGAACGTCCCGGCGTAAAGTTCAAAGACGCCGACCTTGTTGGCTTTCCGCTGCGCCTTGGCATTGGGGAGAAGTCACTGGCAAAGGGAGAGGTGGAACTCAAGCCGCGGGCTGCTGCTTTGGTGCCGGTGAAGGCGGAAGAAGCGGTGGCCAAGATCCGAGAATTACTCTCAGCCTCTCCGGCGTAGGCCAACCCTTTGGCGACCTCTTTGCTCAGGCAGTTTTTTAGATCTCTTCACCTTACCTGCACGCTTGCGCTTAGTCCGCGCCCTCGATGGCCTTGGTCAACTCGGTACCGCGTCGTAGGCGAAAGGGGTCGCTCTTTACGATGGCGGTGACCAACGCCGAGAGCTTGTGGTCGGCTTGCGCAGTTTGCGCGCAGATTTGGTTGAGCGCACGGTTGTCGTAGTAATCCAGGCCGCGCCCAATGGCGTAGGTGAGCAGCTTCTCGGCGAGGTTGCGCACCACCAGTTCCTTCTTTGACTTGAGAATGGCCTTCAGCTCGGTCGGGCCTTGGAATGAGTTTCCGTCTGGCAGCGTGCCCGAGGGATCGATGGCGCCTTCCTCCGTTTTGGCACGGAAACGGCCAATGGCGTCATAGTTTTCGAAGGCAAAGCCGAGGGCATCCATCTGCTTGTGACAGTTGGCACAGCTCGGGTTTTCGCGGTGCTGTTCCATGCGCTGGCGGAGCGTGCCGGCAAGTTTCTTCTGTTGATCCAGTTCCGGAATGTTCGGCGGGGCCGGCGGCGGGGGAGTGCCAAGAATTTGTTCGAGCACCCATTTACCGCGCTTCACGGGCGACGTGCGCGTGGGGTTCGACGTGACCGTGAGGATGCTGGCATGGGTGAGCAGGCCGCTGCGCTCCTTACCTGTCAGGGCGACGCGGGTGAACTCGCCGCTGCGTGCGGCGCTGCTGCCGCGGCCGCGCGCGCTCTGCGCCGCGCTGCCTAATCCGTAATGCCGCATCAGCGCATCGTTGACGTAGGTGAAGTCCCCATCAATCAAGTCCAACACGCTCCGGTCCTCGCGGACGATCTCCTCAAAAAATAGCTCGGTCTCGCGCAGCATCGCGCGGCGCAGGCGTTCGTCGAAACCAGGGAACAGCTTGCTGTCTGGGGCAAAAGTTTTCAGCCGCTCCAACTGGAGCCATTGCAGCGCGAAGTTCTTGGTTAGCGCCTCAGCCTTGGAGTCTTTCAACATACGTCGGACCTGCGCGTCCAGCTTTGGCGTGAGCTGCTGCTGCGCGGCGAGGGTGAGCAGCTCCTCGTCTGGCATCGTGCTCCAGAGGAAGTAGCTCAGGCGCGAGGCGAGTTGGAACTCATCAATCGGGTGCGCCCCAGGGAAGCGGGGCAGGGAATCCAGCTCGACGCGGAAGAGGAACTTCGGCGAGCAAAGTAGCGCGACGATGCAGCGTTGTATGCCCGCCTCCCATTTTTGGTCGGCGGCCACAGTGTCGGTAACGACGCGTGTCATTGTCTCCAACTCGCGCGGTGTGGGTGGGCGGCGATAGCCGCGAGTCAGCAGACGTGTGAGAACGAGGCGGGTGCGTTCGGCCTCTGGTTTGCCCGCCAAGCCCGCAATCATTGCCGCTTGGAAAGCTGGTCGAGTGTCCAGCGGGCCTTCGCTGAAAATATGCTCGACGAATAGCCGTGGTGGCTCCTCGCCCTCCGGTGGCCGGACAATGGCGAGGCCAGCGCGGTTGATGCCAGGCACGCGGTCGATGCGAAACTCAATGGTCTGCGGTTTGCCTGCACGGGCGGTGATTTCGTAAATTTTGAGAATTTTGAGGGGCTTCATGGTGGGCAACGCCAGCCCCATGAGCGGCGCGATATCGGCTGCGGAAGATTTTTCATCTAAGTCGGGGCCTTGTAGGAACAGCGCGACTTTGACGGGTGAAGGGCCACGCGGTTCGGCGTAGAGGGTCGCGCGCAGCAAGAGCTCGCCGTCCGGAATTAGCTTGAGGTAATCGCCTGCGGCGGCGAAGGGGCCGGTGAGCGTGGCGTTGGTGCCCTTGGGATCCATCACACGAAAGCGGTCCTGCGGCGTCTTGTCGTTGTTGGGTTGGAGGAAACGACCCGCGAGGTAGCGCACACCGGGCTTAGGTGGGTCCGGCAGGATGACGCGGGCCGCGATGGACTCGGCAGCCTCGAGGTAGCGTTCAAAGTGCAGCGGCGAAAGCGTGAGTACGTCGCCGATGTTGTCGAAACCGTAGCCGATGTCATCGGCAGGGAAACTCTCCGTGGGGTCGAAGTCTACCATGAGCAAGTCGCGCACGGTATTTCGGTATTCGGTGCGATTGAGGCGGCGGATGGTGACGCGTCCGGGGTCGGGCTTGGCGGTCTTCTCGGCAGTGGCGAAAGCATTCTCGATGGCTGCGTTGAAGGCCGTGATCTCGGAAGGCGTGGGTTGGGGCTGCTTTTTCTTAGGCGGCATCTCCCCAGAGTTGACCTGGTGTAGCACGTTCTTCCAATGCTTGTGCTCTTTGAGAATGTTCGTGGCGTCCTTAAACTTCGTCAGGTCGAGATCAGCCTTCTTCGCCTTTCCACCGTGGCACTCATAGCAGTGCTTTTGCATGAAGGCGATCGCCGTGTTCTTAAAGTCCGGCGCGGCGGCAGCACCGGTTGAAACCATGGCAGCAAGCGCCGTCGCAATAAGCGCCGTGCGGTGGTAAACCAAACGAAGACCAACGAACATAAAAAGCCGACTGGTGGCAGAATGCAGCTATTCAAGCTGCACGTGTACGTATACGACCGGCTTTTTCTAGCGTCCGCCGGGTATGTGGTTCAGAGAAAATTGCTCAGGTCACATCGATCAGTTCACGCTCGCGGGCGGAGGGTGCGGTGAGCGGGTCAGTGACAGCCGCCCTCTTCGGCGGGAGCACTAGCCAAGCCTCAAAGAAGAGGAACACAAGCATGCCGAAGAGGAAGAGCCGCCAGATTTCACCCTGCAAGGCGTCGGTGCGTGCGGCGCGCTCCTGAAGCAGTTGCAGCGGGAGTGGAGCAAGCAAATTGCGCGCAGAATCGGCGGTGAGGAGCGCGCGTTCGTCCTCGGCGGCAGGACGGTTCACGGCAAGGAGGCGTTCGCCAGAGCGATACACACCCGCTTGCAGGGCGACGTTCTTTCCGATTGTGCCGTCGGTGGAGATCCATTGCTTCGCACGGTCAAGCGCACTGAGTTCGCCACAGGCGGCCATGGTTTCTTGGTTTAGGCGACGGGCGCCGGTTTGCAGTAGGCGTTGGAGCATCGGCACGAGGACGGAGCCGTCGCCAAGGGTGGACCAGTCATCGTGTGGCACCGTGGCGAGGAAGAGGAACTGCCCTCGTCCGAGCGCCCGGCGCGTGAGCAGCGGCGAGCCATCGGCGAAGGCCGCGAGTGCGGTGGCGTCGCCGGTGATGGCAGCGCGGCGGGTGATTTCGAGGTCACCGAGCGGAAGGCTGAGGCCCTCGTCGGTTTTGGCGAGTGGGCCCTCCTGCTGCTCCCACCTAGTAATTTTGAAGGGCTTATCCGCAGGCGCAGATGGCGCTTCAGCCCAGCCAAGGTCCATGAATTTACCAGTGTCCGCCTGGCCGGCCGGGAGAAAAATGACCACGCCGCCTTCCTCGATGAAGCCGCGCAGGCGCCTCTCGCCGGCGGCATCGGGCAGCGGCGCGTGCCACAGAAGCAGCGCGGCGTCGGTGGCCGCGCGCTCGAGGAACGCGGCGGGCGTGAGCAGTTCGGCGGGCTGGCGTGTGGCGGGTGCAAGCGCTGCGAGCTGGACGTTGCGAATGAGTGCGGGCTGGTCGCTCACGACCGCGGCGCGCACGGCGGAGTCCGAGCCGAAGACGAAGTAGGCAGCGTTGTCGCGAGCGTTCGCGTCCGCGGGGAGTTCGAGCGCGCCCCAGCCAAGTCCCTTCGCCGCGCCGAGGTCCGCCTTGTACCGCCAGCGGAGCGCTGCGCCGTCCATGTCGAGTTCGGCCTGCGACTTGACGCCGTTGAGCGTGAGCGCGAGCGGGAAACGTGCGGTGCCGTTGGTCGCGTTGCGCGCGAGGTCGAGCGCGAGGGACAGCTCTGCACCGTCAGGTCGCGCGCGGCGGAAGACCTCGGCGAGCGTGGCGGAGATGTTCGGCTCGCGGTCGTCGTCGAAGGCGAGCAGACGCACGCGCACACGCTGTGGGAGCTTGGCGAGCTGCGCGGTGACGGATTTCCAACGTTCGTCATCGGGCAGCCAGTTGCTGCGCTGGAGGTCGGAGGCGAGCCAAAGCTCGGCGGCTCCGGCGCGGTTTTCGACGAGCCAGTTGTGCGCGAGTTGAAGGAGCGTGGGTAGATCCGCGGCGGTGTCCGTCGGACCGGTAAGTGTGGGTTCGAGCAGAGATTTTGCATTCGCGAGTTGTTGTGGAATGCGCGTGGCGGAGTCGAGCAGAACGAGGTGGGACTTGTCCTGAAATTCGCGCGCCGCCTCAGCGAGGAGTTTCACAGCTTGTTCGCGCTTGGTCACGGTCTGTCCGGCGAGGCGCGATTCCATGCTGGCTGAGCGGTCGAGTACGATGACGATGACATCGGGCGCGGGCGAGAGCGTCCAGCCAAGCCAGCCGCCGGCCAGCGGTCGCGCGATGAAGAGGATCAGCGCGAGGACGGCGAGCGTGCGAAAGAGCAGGACGAGCCATTGGCGAAGTTTGGCGTGGCTGGTGGAGGCGCGCGTGGCTTGGAGCAGGAACATCATCGCTGCCCACGGCTGCGGCTTGTGGCGTAGGCGGTTGATGAGGTGGATGATGACCGGCACCAAGATCAGCGGGAGGCCCCAGAGGAGGAATGGCTGGAGAAAGGTCATTACTCAGTGCGCCCCGACTTGTTGTGCGCGCTCGGTGAGGAAGCCCGCGAGCACTTGGCCGGGGGCTTGGTCGGTGACGACTTCGCGGTAATCGGCGTTGAATTCGAGGCAGGCTTGGCGGAGGCGGGCGCGGTGGGCGTCGAAGGCGCGGAGGTATTCGTCGCGCACCATCGCCGGCTCGGTCACGAGGCTAAAGGGGCTTTCCAAGTCCTGAAAGCGCAGCGGGCGATCAAACTTGAACTCCATCTCCATCCGGTCGAGCAGGTGAAACACGGCAAGGTCGTGCTTTTGGAAGCGTAGGTGTTGCAGGCAGCCCAGCAAAGGTTCCAGTTCACAGAAGAAGTCGGAAAATACGATGACCAGCGCGCGGCGGCGGATTTTCTCGGCAAGGTCGTGAAGCGCACGGAGGATGGTAGTGGGCCCGTTCGGTTCGAGATCATCGATGGTGTTAAGAATTTCTTGCAAGTGCGCGGGGTTACGGCGCGGCGGGAGTTCGGGCGGAGTTTTTTCCCCCACGCAGTAAAGCCCGGCGGCATCGCCTTGCTGGACGGCGAGATAGGCAAGTGTGCCGGCGAGTTGGCGAGCGAAGGCAAACTTGCTCGGGCCGAGCTTGCCGGCGAAGCCCATGGAGGCACTGGCATCGAGCACGAGGCAGCAGCGGAGATTCGTGTCCGCCTCAAATTCCTTCATGTAATAGCGGTCAGTGCGGCCGAGCACGCGCCAGTCGAGGCGGCGGAGGTCGTCGCCCGGGACGTAACTGCGGTACTCAGCGAACTCGACGCTGGAGCCGCGGTGCGGGCTTTTGTGGTGGCCGGAGACACTCCCCTCCATGGCAAAACGCGACACCAGTGGCAGGTGCGCGAGCTGCGCAAGCACCACCGGATCGAGGAAGGAATGGGGCTTCTCCTCAGCCACGTTTTGCTTCCTTGCCGCTTAATTCACTTAGCAGCCGCTCGATGATCTTTGGGCTCGTAACACCTTCGGTCTGAGCTTGGAAGTTCGTCAGGATGCGGTGCGTCAGCACGGGCTGAGCAACGGCTTCGATGTCTTCCATGCGGACGAGGTAGCTACCGTTGAGGACGGCGTGGGCTTTCGCACCGCGGATGAGGTATTGGACCGCGCGCGGCCCGGCACCCCACGTCACCCACTTCTTGATCCACTCGGGCGCGGAGGCGTCATCGGGACGCGTCATGCGGACCAAATCCACAGCGGTATCGTAAATGTGGTCGGGCACGGGCACGCGCTGGATGAGCTGTTGGAAGGCAATTACTTGTTCGCCAGCGATAAGCTTCGAGAGCGCGGCGGGCGTGGCCCCGGTCGTAGCGCGGGCGATCTGCCGCTCTTCTTCCATGCTGGGGTAGTGCACGTGGATGAAGAACATAAAGCGGTCGAGCTGCGCTTCGGGAAGCTGGTAGGTGCCCTCCTGCTCGATGGGATTTTGCGTGGCCAGTACGAAGAACGGCTCGGGAAGCTTGAA